>JACCEE012392738.1_pt1 | contig 15614 bp, 14 predicted proteins | sample 7449931 | NCBI WGS metagenome assembly JACCEE01 (sample SAMN15323457, study PRJNA562643) | freshwater metagenome | isolation source: river surface water | place: USA:Blue River Watershed | collected 2017-08-19 | reverse complement strand
GTTTAGGAGCAGCATCGACGCCGCTGAGGCGAGATACGCGGTAATGGAATTCGTGAAAAAACCGGAGAGGAATTGGCCGAACGCCATCGCCGCGCCGCCGAAAACCAGCAAATAAAAGATGGTGGCGAAAAGTATTCCCGGTTCGGGTAACACGCCGGGAAGGAGCGCGATTGGCGCGCATAAAAGGATCATCAAGGACCAATCGATCATGAGCGCGGCGAATTTTGCGAGAACCACGAAGGCCGGCGCGATGGGATACGACGCGAGCAACCTTTCCGTCCCCCGCTTTCTCTCGACTGACCACATACCCATCGACGCGATCGGGATGACGAACGACGCGACGAAAGGAACTAGACCGACGATCCCTCGGAAGAGTCCCCGAGCTGGGTTGATGAGCCCGCCGAAAAACGCTCCCGAGACGGCGATCGCGAAAAAAGCGATCGCGAAGGTTCCCGTCCCCGAGACGAACTGATGTTTGATTTCCTTCCTGATAAGGGCGGCAAAGGCCCTGCGAGCGTCATTCATGGCGATAAACCCCTTGCGAGGAAATCACTTTTGAGTACGCGTCGCCCAGGCTTCTCGCGCCCGTTCTCTCGAGTATCCCGGCGATATCCCCCGATTCTGCGACTTTCCCCTCGCGGAGGATTACCGCGTCCGTGCCGATCGACTCGGCCTCATAGAGCGAATGCGTGGAATAGAGGATCGCCGTTTCGCGCGAGATAGCCGAAAGCGCGCGGAGAAACGACTCTCCCTGCAACGGGTCGAGACCGCTCGCCGGCTCGTCGAGGACAAGCGCCTTTGGGCCGTGGACGAGGGCTTGGGCCAGGCATACGCGCTGGCGCGTTCCCTTGGAAAGACGCGCGATACCGCGCCGTGCGCAATGGCCGAGGTCGCACAGTTCTATAACCCTTTCGGTTTCGCGCGCGGCGTCCTTGGCTCCCATCCCGAAAACGGATGCAGTGAACGCGAGTTGCTCGATGACGCTCATGTCGGCGTATAAGGGCGAATCCTCGAATACGCAACCGAGCAAAGCCTTCGCGCGCGTCGGCTCACGAAGCGCGTCGTGCCCGCATATGGTTACTTCGCCCGAATCGGGCGAGAGCACGCCTGCGAGTATGTTAAGTAGAGTGGATTTTCCGGCTCCGTTCGGCCCAAGAAGAAAGGTGACGCTGCCCTCCGAGACGGCGAGCGATACCCCGTCTAGGGCGAGTATCTTTCCGTAACGCTTCGAGAGATCGCGAATCGCTATCATTCCGTCAGTCTTCGTACTCGATGGGCAACACCATACGGTCCTTCGAAAGGATCGTATCCGGGAAGACGGCCTTTGCCTCGTTTAGGAGAATCTTTAGATCCGCGTCGTTGTATCGCGGACTGTAATGGATGAGCGCCATTTTCTTGACCTTCGCGTCGCGCGCGATGGTCGCCGCCTGTACGGCGGTCATGTGCTTTTTCTCCGCCGCCGTCTCGGCGAGCGATTCCTCGAACATCCCCTCGCAGACGAGAAGATCGGAATCGGCAACCTCGGTCGCTATGGAAGGCAGGTACTTAGTGTCCGTGACGAAGCTGAATTTCCGGCCCTTCCTTGGCGTCCCGAGAACCTCGGCGGCCGTGACCGTCGCGCCCTCGGCCGAAAGCACCGACTCGCCCGCCTGCAATTTTGACCATAGCGGGCCACAGGGCACGTTCAGCTCGCGCGCCTTGTCTGGGAAAAAAGCGCCCGGCCTGGGGTGCTCCTCAAGAGTATAGCCAACGCAGGTTTTCGTGTGCTGCAGAGGGAATGAGCGAACGTCGAAACCGTCACCCGAATACACGATGCCGGGTTCGTTGATTTCCTTAACGATGATCTGATAGTTTATGTACATATCGAGGACCTTGCGGCTCGTCTCCATATACTCGGCGATTTTCGGCGGGCCGAAAATATAGAGCGGGTCGTCGCGATCTACTTGGGACGAAAGCATCAAGAGGCCCGGAATCCCGGTTACGTGATCCGCATGGGTGTGACTGACGAAAATCGCGTTGATTTTTTTCCATTTGAGGTTGAGTTTTCTCAGGGAGACCTGCGTGCCTTCGCCGCCGTCGAAAAGGAAGAGATCTCCTTCCCTCCTGAGTAAAACTGACGTGAGGTGGCGGTATGGCAGCGGCATCATTCCGCCGCAGCCGAGGACAAAGGCTTCGAGATTCATGATTTAAAAGTATACAGGAATTGGTCTGACTTGACAATGCGACCGGTTATGCTAAACTGGGAACCATGGCTAACACACTGCTCATTATCGATCCCCAAAACGATTTTTGCGACAGAAGCGGTTCGTTGTACGTGCCTGGGGCAGACGAGGATTGCGCCCGGCTTTCCGCGATGGTCCGCCGTCTCGACGCGCGCCTGAGTTCCATACACGTCACGATGGATACCCATCACGTGTTTCATATCGCGCATCCGATATTTTGGGTCGATCGCGAGGGTAATCATCCCGCACCCTACACCATCATCACTTCGTCGCTCGTGCGGGATGGCGTCTGGCGCGCCTCCGTTCCGCAATACCAGCACTATGCGGCGGAGTACATCAACACCCTGGAGAAAACGGGAAAATACAACCTTTGCGTATGGCCGCCGCATTGCCTTATAGGCTCGCGCGGGCATGATATTTACGAAGAGCTTTTAAAGACGCTCATTGAGTGGGAAAACGGCGTTCCCGGCCGAATCGTCGACTATACCTATAAGGGAAGCAACGTGAGGACCGAGCATTATAGCGCGATTCGCGCCGAGGTTTCCGACGCGGCCGATCCGGGCTCCCGGACGAATTTCGCGCTTATCGAGCGGCTTAAGACGGCGGACAACATTCTGATCGCCGGCGAGGCCCTTTCGCATTGCGTCGCGAATACCGTGCGCGACCTTATCACCTGTATCCCCGCCGACAAACTAATCGTCTTGACCGACGTAAGCTCCAACGTGCCGGGCTTCGAGGCCTTGGGTAAGGAATTCATGGACGAGGTTACCCGGCAAGGCGTGCGCTTGATGGCCTCGACCGAGTTTAACGCTTAAAGAGCTTCCTGACTTTCTTAAACCAGAACGCGCGCGTCGCCTCGGCGAATCCATACGCGCCGTATGGGAATGCCCTCAGCGGAATATCCCAGCTCCCGACGCGATGGACGATCGAGCCGCCAAACCCCGTCTTGAAGCGGTATAGTCCGTACATGGGGTGCGTCGGGTCGTCTCTCGGTGGAATCCCGTAAAAATCATAGCGTTCGCAACCTTGGGCCTTGGCGTCGCGGATCGCGCGCCATTGAAGGCTGTATGCTGGCATGAGGTTTCTCTTTTCATTAGAGGACGCGCCGTACAAGTATACCGCCTCCGTCCCGCAGAAAATGGTAATGATAGACGCGAGCGTCGTTCCCTCATGCTCGGCGAGATATACGCGAACTGAGACCGGTTTGTCGAATGGTGAATGTCCCGCCACGCGACGGACGAGGTCTCGGTAGTATTCCCTCGAATGAATCGCGATCCCGTCGCGGTTCGCGGTTTCTAGGTACAATCCATAAAAAAGATCTATTCCTTCCGCGGCCCCTCGCTCGCCTTCCAAATAGCGTATCGTTACGCCTTTCTTTTCCCCGAGCCGGATGTTATAGCGCCATTTTGGCTTCATTTCGGAAAGAAGGGTATCCTCTTCTTTGGTGAGGTCGAGTATCACCGTGTCCGGCGGCTGTACGTTGGATGGCGCGCTCGTCGCGGGCTTTTTGAGCGGTATTGGGAATACCTCGGCCGACGCTTTCGGGTTGGCGGTAGCATCGCCCTGCGCGTCCTCGCCGCTCGCGGCGTTATCGACCGTGGTCCCCCATGGTGGGTCGAACCGAATGAACAGGGTGTTGGCCGGAACGTATGGGCGGAGCGCCCGCGCAAGGTCATCGAGAAAGCGTTCCCTCGTTCCTTCCGTCGGTTCCGAGACATCGGGGCCGAGCGGTACGTACGCGATCGATGCGACGCGGAATAGTGGGCGCACGAGCACCGTCAGGAAAAATGGGCGAAAGGCAGGTTTCTGGTCGCCGTGCGGCGATACGGTGAAGAAGAGCGGCGACCAACCGTGGCTTGCCTTGAAATTAGCCCAAAAAGGGGTTTGCAGAAACGATGAAGGCGGTACCGCTGTACCGCCCTCGACGCCTTGGGCCACTGGATCGATAGGCGTGACTATCATGGACGTTAGGACACTTCGCCCGAAATCACGTTTACGGTCGTTACCGGCTTTCCGTCGATGACAAGGCGCTTGCCGCCAACCGTGACGACGCGGTCCACGATCTTCATCGGGGCCGCGAAGAAGGTATCCGCGTCGATCGATTCGGGTTTCTTGAACGCGGGGTCTGACCCCTCGAGCACGACGGGCGTTCCCGGCGCGGCCCATGACGAATCGAGCACTTCCACGTGCTCGACGCCATCCGCGTCCGTCCAGTCTCCCGCGAGGAGCATGCCGCGAGACTCGACGCCGCGCATTTTCCTGGGCTTCAGGTTGTCGGCGATTATGATGTGCTTGCCGAGCAACTCCTCTTCCTTAAGGTACGGAACGAGGCCGGAAACGATCACGCGCTCGGTTCCGGAACCGTCGTCGAGCGTTTCGATATATAGTTTTTCCGCGTCGGGGTGCCGCTCGATCTTCACGATTTTCGCGGTCTTCAGGGCGATCTTCTCGTTAAAGAGCGCGTCGGCCGGGGCCGAGGGAGCGGCGATGGGAGCGGCTGCGGGAGTCGCCGCCTGCGCGTCCGGCTTGGCTTCTTTGTTCTTGGATGCGTCGTTCATCTTGCTATCCTTTTCCTTTCTTTCTTTTTGCGATCCCGCGTATCGCTCGCGGTACGCGGCGGTGGTCGCGTCGTCCATGGGCTTAAAGACGATCTCGGGCATCGCGACCGAGGAAATTCCCGAGCTTGAGCCAAGATCCTTCCAGGAGAGCGCGCCGGCGGGTGGCTCCTTGCCGAGCGCGCATTCGGCCCTACCGGTTCCTGCGGCGGCCTCGTCGAATACGATGCCTGACCAGACAGTCGTTCCCAGGAAGCCCGCGACGCGACTCGCGTAATCGGGCATATAGGGATGCACCAGAATCATCAGGTCCCTGATGAGGTACGTAAGTTCCCTAATAAGCGCCTCGGCCATTTCGGGATCCGTCGTGCGCGTCTTCCATGGTTCGCCGTCCTGGAACGCCTTGTTCGCGACGGAGGAAAGCGCGAACGCCTCCTTGAATGCGTCGCGGAGTTCCGCCCATTCGAGAAGCTCGGTGATCTTCTTGATCGAGGCGATGCGCGCGTCGCGCAGCTTACCGACGACGGCGCGGATATCCTCGCGCGGCGAATCGAGACCGTCGTTCGCGGACAATTTACCCTCGAAGTACCGGGCCGCGAAGGTGAGCGTTCGGTTGACGAGGTTTCCGAGATTGCCGATCAGTTCCGAATTCATTTTTTCCTGGAAGTCCTTCCAGGTGAAGAGCGCGTCGGATTTTTCCGGGCGGTTATAGAAGACGTAAAAGCGCCAGACGTCCGCGGGTATCCCCGACTCCTTCGCGTCCGAGCCGAATACCCCAATCCCCTTCGACTTGGAGAATTTGCCCGACTCGTAATTAAGGTATTCCGTGCTGGACATGTGGTGGAGCTTGGTCCAATCGCGTCCGGAACCGAGTAGGCTTGAGGGGAATATCACCGTGTGGAACGGTATGTTGTCTTTGCCGATAAATTGAAAGAGATCGACGTCTTTGGGATTTTGCCACCAGCCTTCCCACTCGGAGGCGGACTTGGCGGGGTCACCCGAATGCAGCCGATCGAAAAGGCACTTTGAGATGGATATATACCCGATGGGCGCGTCGAACCAGACGTAAAACACTTTGGTCTCAAACCCCTCGCGCGGAACCGGGATACCCCACTTAAGGTCTCGGGTAATGGCGCGTTCCTGTAATCCGTCTCTAATCCACGCCTGGGTCATCTGAAGGGAATTTTTTGACCACTGGCCCTTTACGCTCGCTTCCTTCATCCATTTTTCGTAAATCGGAAGAATGCCGGGAAGGTCGATGTACAGGTGCTTGGTGGCGCGAACCTCGGGGGTAGCGCCGCACGATGAGCAGCGCGGGTTTTTTAGCTCAGTCGGCTCGAGAAGCTTGCCGCAATGCTCGCATTGGTCCCCGCGCGCGTCCTCGTAGCCGCATGTGGGGCAGGTTCCGCGGACGTAGCGGTCGGCGAGAAAGCGCCCGCACGAGGCGCAGTACAGCTGCTCGATCGTGTGCTCTTTAATGTAGCCGTTTTTCTCGAGGTCCAGGAACATTCCCTGCGTGACTTCCGTCTGCTGGGGGGTCGAGGTCCGGCCGAAATGGTCGAAGGCGATCCCAAACCACTGGTAGATGTCGCTGTGGATGGCGTGATAGTAATCGCAAAGCTCGCGCGGGGTCTTACCCTCTTCTTGGGCCTTTGTCTCGGTCGCGGTGCCGTATTCGTCGGTCCCGCAGACATACAGGGTGTCGTAGCCGGAAAGCCGGCAAAAGCGGGAATACACGTCAGCGGAAAGTACCTGAATAAGATTTCCGAGATGGGGAATGTTATTTACGTACGGCAAGGCCGAGGTCACGAGTTTTCTTTTCATGCCGAGCATGATACCGCTTCCGGGCAAAACTTGCAACGGTAACGGCAAACGCAGGCCGAATGAAGCCTCGCGGGCCTTGTAACTATGCGCCGGAGGCGCCGTTAATCTTGAGAAAGACCATTTTTTCGGTCTCGAAATTCGGGCTAAGGTCTATCTTCCAGTAGAGGAATAGTCTTAAGCCACCCAGCTCGCTCGCCTTGGCGCCCTCCCGTCCATCGGCGTAGACCGGGAAAATCGAGATAGAGGGGTTTTCGTTCGCGTCGACCGTAAACCGCGAACCAGTCTCCGTCTCGTCGATCCTAATCCAGGAAACGTCGGTGAAATGATCTTCGGAGACGATCTTATCCTGTCGGTTGTCATGCGCGTACACGGCCATTACCGGTTGTTTCGCGTGGGTCGCTAGGAGGGAAAGGTCTAACTCGACGAGAAAGGTTCCTGAGAGACTTAAGGGACTTTCGTTTTTTATGATGTACTGTACCTGTATTTCTTCGTTTCGGAACGAATACTGCTTTCTGAGCGAGACGGGCTGCTGGAGCGAGCCGAAAAGGCCCGTTGCCTTGAGTTGGATCTCTTGCCGCAGGGGATCGACGGAAATCTCCTGATAGAGAGTGTCGGAAAAAACCTTGCGAGAGATCGGTATGGTACCGGAGGCGAGTATGCCGGTCTCGTCCGCGGAGATTAGGTCGTCCTTAAAGAGCCCTGAATCGCATTGGCATGAGTCGCAATAGTTCCGATAACCGCTCATCACGTCCAGTTCGAAAATCCTTCCGCCTTTCGCGTGCACGTACGCATTGAGGCTTTCAAGCTGGCACAGGTATTCCTTCTGCCCGTCCATGTCGAAATCGAACGTATTAATCGACGGGGAAAAGACCCCTCGTACGCGAGCCTGCTTTTCGGCGATCAATAGGCAATGATAGGCGCGGTTGCGGAGCGCGGCGCGCGAGGCGGGATTATGCGCTTCCGAGGCCTGAAATACCTCTCCGTTTTGCGCTTGAAGCAATTCCTCTCGCGCGTTTTTTTTACGGGACTTGTCCCCGCGTAGTTGGTTTGCGAGTATGTGAACGTACGTCATCTTGGCATAGAGATTCATCAGGCAAGGTGACTTGACCAGGCAGTACTTAGGGTTGGTTCTGCAAAGAATGCGTACGTCGTCGGTGGGCGGGGTTCCCACGAACTCAAACGGAGACATTCCGGAGGATACGTATGCCCGAGGGAGTAATGCCCTGTTCTTGAGGACTCGTGACGTGGTCGAGAGCTCAATCGGTGATTTTTCGTCATGGGCTGAGTCCAAGAGCTGCTCGACCCATGACTTACCCCCGACGCGGGCAAAGACGGGGGCGATCGAATCCTGGTCGATGAATACCGTCACTACCCGGTCGGTGGACGCGAAGGCGATAGACGCGATCTCGTCGTGAAAGGCCTCTGGGGTAAAGGTTTCGGGATTTCGGTATCGGTTATCAAGCGGTATTGCCGTGATCGTTTTACCCGTGTCCTCGATCGAGACTGGCGAAAAGCCGTCAGCGCCCGGATATCCGGCCGTTTCGATCATGATTTTATCGAGAAGGATATACTCGATTCCGCAGGTATTAAGCGAGGCAATAAGTCCGGGTTCCCAGGCGCTTGCCGTAATCCATGCCCCTCGGGGTCGTTTGCCGAAATGCTTTCTGAGCGTGGTGGTAAGGAGTTCAATTTGCGCTACGCGGTCCGCTGGTGGGATAAGCGGAAACAGTGGCGCGTAATACCCGCCGCCGAGAATGTCTATCTGCTTACGACCTGCCATCTCCTCCAGAATCATGAAAAATTCTGGGTGATATCTTTCCAGCCAATCGATGAGGGAGCCGGAAAGATACAGGGTAAAGAAGACTTCGGGTAGGTTATACAGCGATGAAACGAGCGGTTTAAAGGTATCCTGGTAGCGGCGTTCGTAGTCCGCTTGACTTAATCCGGGCGTGAGAGTACAGGCCGTGCCAATGCATAGTTTAACGGATTTTGTGCCCATACTTACTTACACCTCGTGTTGGCGGACAGTATAGCCCATCCGCCCTTTTTTTTAAAGGGAAATTACTCCTGAAGGACGACGGCACAAGCCCCCGTAACTCTTTATATAGTCAGTGTTTAATCAGATAATCGTCAGCGGATGCAGGACATCCCTGATAAGGATCTTGGCGGCTTGAGGCGGCGCATCGTACGCTATTCCTCTCTTGCGAGGGTACGAGTTCGATCAAGTGTCGCGGACAGGCATCAAGACAGTACCCGCAACCATTGCAATAATCGTTAATCGCGATTGTTCCATTCACCATCGTTATCGCGTTATTCGGGCATAGTTCCACGCAAGAACCGGCCCCAAGGCAACCATGGGCGCAGGCGTTGTTGCCGCCGAAAATCGAGGCGCGAACCCTGCAGTCGGAATATCCGGACTCGGAGAAGAGAACGGGAATCGAAGGGGGAATCATCGAGCATCGTATTACGGCTATTTGGTTGTGACCGTGCTTCGGGCGATCATCCTGTTTCTGTCGTTGCCCTTCGCACTTTTGCTCGGTCGTTCCGGAGGCTTCGCGAGCGGACACGACTTTAGTGACCGCGAAGAACAGTATCGTTAAAACGCCGATTCCGAGAAGGATTGCCCCGCCGAAAAGAAGTGTCGCTATCATCGGTTAAAAACCTCCGTAAACCACCAGGAGATGTCAGGCGTATACAGGATTAGGCAGAATAAGCCCATGGTTACGAGCAACAGGGGCGTTCCGCGCCAATCGGCGGGTATACGAGACGCGTTCATCCGCTCCCTGACTGCAAATAGCATGACGGTTAGGACATAGAACGAGAGAACGCACGCCGCGGCGATCAGCATCGCCTGCGAAAACGATGAAGCCTCTCCCGTGGCGAGGAAAACGGTGCCGAAGAAGAAAAGTCGCTCCCCGGTGACGGGTGTTTTAGGCGAGCGCACGAAGATGCTGACCAGTCCGTGGAATATTCCGCAAACCAGGACGATCGCCATGGGAACGAGGTATGACGCTCCATAGGGCAACAGGAGTTCCGTGATCAAAAACCATAGAACCGCAGTGGAGGCGATCGTCTCGGCGATGATGCCGGGAAATTGCGCGTAAAAACGGGTACCTTGACGGGATTCAAAAATGGCTTTTTCAAGCCCTATTCCGTATACCAAGACCGCGGAACAGGAGAAGGCGTAAAAAAACAAGATTCCAAAATACTGGTTCATGACTGCCTCCGCGCCGCAAAGGTCGTTCGTTGGCGGAATTTAATGAGCCATGCGGCCACGCCGAGCAATATAAACGCTCCCGCCGCCGTACCCCAGAAGCCGAGTCCCCAAAGGTCGAAGTTAGGAATGACCGTAAACTCCCAAATGCCGGTTTGCGTCGGCAAGGAGACGGTACCGAAACCGAGAAGTTCGCGAATCGCCGAAAACGCGAGCAACATCGGGATAAACGGAAGCACCGGGATAAACGACCCGTTCTTCAGCGAGCCAAAATCTATGCTGACGAGGATAATGAACGAAAAACCGGTAAGGTATACATAGAGACCCAAGGAAACGGAAAGGATCGGGCATAGCCATTGCAGCGCCAGCGTGAATAGCGTGGCCGACGCCGCGATTCCCACCATCTCGATATAGGGGCCCGCGTCCGAAGGTCGCATTTTTTTGACGAGTTCCCGAATGCCAAGCCCGGTAAGCAAAAACCACAGGAACGCCAGGGTTAACACTATGCCGTACGCGAGCCGCACGGCCGCGGGTACCAGGGGACAGAGAGCGAAAAGAAACGCGATCGTGTTGTTTTTCATTTAGTAGAATCTCCCGACGCGTTCATGCGCTCGATGCGCGCGATCCACATAGTTACGACGCGCGGGGAGATACCGTATTTCGCAGCGTCGCGGCCGCGTACGCCCGCTAGCCCGCAGAATGAGGCCTCTCCCTTTTTATTGCGGTAAAAAACACCGGTATATGGCCCGGAATTGCCCGTTATGCGAAGTACGAACACGGTGCCCTCGCTCGGCGTGCCTTTTTTTCCCGTTCTGAACGCCCACGCGTACGACCAGCCTGATTTTTTGACATGCAGCCTCTCGCCGAGCTTAGGCGCGTTTTCTTTCCACGCCGACAGGGTATCCTGCGCACCCGAACGGATTCCGGCTTCCGCCTGGGGTCCCGTTACGTGATATGCGCCGGCCAGGGCGAGAAAAAAGGCAAAAAAAAGGAGTATGGCCAATCCGGCCGGTTTCATGCTTTTCGATGATTCGCTCATGCCTGCTCCCCCGTTATGATATGGGTCCGATTTTCATAATGCTCGATCAGGGGATTGATCGAGTTGGCTATAAGTATGGCGAACAGTATGCCGACGGGAGACCCGCCCGGCCCGCAATTCAGGAAAGCGGCCGCCCCACCGACGATACCCGATATCCCCTTGCCTAGCCTGGTTCTCGGCGAAGTCGAGTACTCGGGGAGCACGTAGAACGCGGCGAACAACGTGCCGCTCGTCAAGAGCGCGAATAGTATGTCTCCACCGGAGAACGTCGCGGTAAACGGGAACAGCGACAAAAACCAGACGCAGATTCCATACGTGGCGAGAAAGAAAAACGGAATAATCCAGTCGATCACCTCCATTGAAAGAAGAACGATCGAGGAAAGGAGGGTAAGCGCGTTATACCTAAAAGCTGGGATCGCTGACGGTGAATTCCACAATAACGTGAAATATCCCTCTGGAAGCCGTATGCCCAAGTTGCCGAGAAGCCCTGAATTGAGCGTTCCCGTTACCGCCTGATCCTGCGCGAGCTGGCTAAATCGGTCAAGTTTGAGTGCTCCAAAGGCGTCGCCGACGGCCTTAAGCCCGTCCGCGGTCACGAGGGTCGTGGGGAATGCGGCGGCTTGGCTGACGTAACCCACGCATACGGCGATGGCGACGGGATGTACCCAAAAGGATCCCCTACCGCCAAAAAGGGTTTTTCCGAACAGAACGCCTATGAAAGCAACAAAACCCGCGAGGACGGGGTTGAACGTGCAGGGAAGAAACATTCCTATAAGGGCGCCTGTGATAAACACGGTAAGGTCAGCCGCGATCGGCTTTCGCGCGGGAAACCCAATCGCCAACTCGGCGATAAGACTGCCTGCGATCGCGCTCAGGATGTTAAGCAGGGCCCCATAATCCCCGTCGAGGGCTATAAGGCCAATCTGCGGAACAAGGCTCGCGATGGTAACCAGCGACATTTTAGTGACAGTCGGCCTCGTAAGGATGAACGGAGAGGGCGAAACGATCCATCCGGTTTTTTTCATTGTTTTTTCCCCCCGTTTCGCGATGAGGACGCGCGGATGATATGGTGTAGCGGGATTCGCGACGGGTAAACGATGGCGCAACAACCGCAACCCTGGCATTTCTCGATCGACTCGCCGATTCCGGCGGAGATCCGCGCTTTGCGGATCGCGGTCACGGTGCGCATTGGGTCTATGCGCACGGGGCATACTTGAAGGCAACGCCCGCAATGGATGCAATCGCGCACCTGGAAATCGGGACAGGATTCCCTGTCCATCAGGTGAAAGGACTTCGTGTATTTCGTGACCGGTGTGTCGAGATCGTAGATCGCAGTTCCGGTCAGCAAACCGTTCACGATGATCCTAGACGGCGCCGTGCGGACGCCGCCGCATTCCTCGATCAGGTCGCCGATCGACGTTCCGATTTTTACCTTTAGAAACGCGGGCTTTCCGATCGCGGGCCCAAGTATGAGCACGTGCCGATAGAGAGCGGGTTGGTTTCTGACGATCGAGTCATAGGCGGACACCGCGGTTGGGGGGTCTATGTATATCATATCGCGCCCGATTAGCTCGGGGCAGCGGGCGATCGCCTGCGTATGTATTTGGCTCTCGTTTCCGGAAGGGTATTTTCCGGTTGACCAAGCCTCGACGACGGTCGTTTTGCCGAATATGCCGTCTTTGTCGATACCCTCGGGGAGTTTCCATTTTTTGCCGACGTTGATCAGGCATACGGTCTCGGCGGATATCGCGCGCGCGATGATTGCCGTTCCTTCGAGTACTTCCCTCGTGAGGTTCCTCGCGAGGCTTTCGTCAAGGCCGCAGGTCGGATCGCGGTCAAAAAGCCTGAGCGCGATGACGGGTCGCTCGGCCCGTAGCGCTGCTCGGAGCTGGGGCGCGAGCGGCACCGTTTCGCCAAAGGTGTTGACGGTTCCGCGATCCTCAAGGATGCGCAGTATTTCCGACGGACCGATGTTTTTCCACGCGTTGCGCTCTTCCCTTCTTCCTGAAATGCCGAAGGAGCCGGATAGCTCAATGCAGGCAGCCTCGCCCATAGTCCCGTCCGGCAGCGGAATTCGCCTGAATTCCCGAACGACGCCCGGGATCGGCGAATGCACGTTGGCGGAATCGGGGCCAGCTCCCCGCGCGATCAACTGCCCTTCCCTAACCGTCTCTCCGGGGCTCACGACGGCGCGCGCCGGGATTCCCTTGTGTTGGATGAGCGGAACGAACGCGGTCGTCGGCATGAAAGCGTTTCCCGACGGACTGAGTTGCGGCGTTTCATAGAATATGTTTTCGCGGCTTCGCTTGAATTGTATATTGTGCGTCATTTTACCCGCCTCTTAAGGTCTACGGAAACGAATTTGCCCTGTCGCATGAGCATCCGTTCGAGCGGGGTGCCATCGTCGTTCAGGGCATTTCGGATAAACTCGTCGTTAAAGGTCGCGAAGGTTTCGCTCGCGGCCGTGATTACGCCGGACTCATCCGCCGAGTAGCGGATTCGCTCAAGGGTATCTCCCGGTTTGGGGCTTGTGAACGGTTCGCGTATCTTTTTCCAGGGATACGCGCGCATATTCCAGGCAATGCCCACGAAATCCGCGAGATCTGGAATTCCGTCGGTATTTTTGCTCCGCTCGAGCTCGGTGAAACCTTCAACCCCGAATCCGCGTGCGTGAGTATACCCCGTTGGTACGGGGAGATACAACTCCTTTGAGTAATTCGCGTTCGTTGGCGTTGCTGATAGTACGGTGAACGCGACGCCGGTGATTAGCGTAATGAGGGCCGGAAGTGCGAGGCCGATGAGAAAGCGGGTGTCGAGTTTTGCATAACCGGCTAATCCCGTGATCGCCATTGGCTTGAAAACGGGATGAACTCTTTTTTTACGTACCATATTACGGATTTTTTCGGGGATATGCTCCGCAATCGTAAGCAGCGCAATTGCCGTTACCCCAGACACGGCGACCTGGATAGTTTGAATCAGTCCCCCGCTTAAGCCAACGAGTAATGGAAAGAGAATAAAAACGAATAAAAGAGGTTTATTGCGGAAACGCTGCGCTATTTGACGCGGCGTATAGGTCATGGAGTCGGGAACAAGAACGCGGGCAAGGCACAGAGCCGAGCAAGTCGCTAGTATCGCCGCGATGAATCCGGGGATTCTATCGCAATTCAATGACATAAGTATGAACGGCATCGAAATCAAGGCGCCTCGCGCTTTTTTTTTGCCGAGAAAGACGATGACAAGGGCAAAAATCGCGGTACTTAGGGGGACGGCTCGATTAGTTCCCCCGCCCGTCTCTAGATTCCATGAAAAATCGGCGTTTCGAAAGGCTTTAGCCGCTCGAGTATCCAACGCGGATGTTTCTTCCAGGTAAACTAGGCGCGACTCGCTTTCCTTGGAAGAAAACCAGCCGGACCTGCGCGCGTTGGCCTCCGCGAGAAACGGGAGAATCGGCGCCTCAGGAGATTTCGGGACGAGAAGGCTGTTTGACTCGGTAACGTATTTATGAATTCCCGCGGAATTAAGCAGACCGCAAACCGTCTCTTCCGGAACGCTTTTTGGCACCGAAAGCACCCTATATCCCTTCCAAACCGTCACTCCGCCATGAATCGGAAAAGCGAAAAGTACGCTTATGCCGATAACTGCGATTACTGCGGCAAGCGCGAGAATAAGGGTCTTTCGCGTCGGTTTTTTAATCATGCAGGGGGATCAAAGAGTCGAAAAGGCGACGCCGATGAAGAAACCAAGCAGAATACCCGCGAGAACCTCCATCGGTTTATGCCCCTGAATCTCCTTAACGGGCTTGAATTGATACTTAAGCTTGGACGATACCTTTTCCCCGAGCTCGTTGAGCGCCCTGGCCTGCAATCCGCTGGACCTTCGCACGCCGACCGCGTCCCGAATGACGACCAGAGCGAAACAACAAGAGAAGATAAAGAGGTCTGATCCTATGCCGCTCTTGAACCCAATAGTCGTCGAGATCGACGAGACGAGCGCCGAATGGCTTGAGGGCATTCCGCCGGTCTTCCAGAATAGCAACTCGACGAAATTCTTGAAGGAGGTGATCGTGTTCGTCAATAAGGTGATGATCGTTTTTATGAACTGACTGATAATCCAGCTGGATATCGCCGCGAGGAATATTGGATTATGTAAAAGCTTGGAAATCTGTTGAACTACGGAATTAGTCATTATTTGTAGTATTTTCGATAAACGCTGTCTTTTGTCAAGTACCGAATTCCGGTATACTCCCCTGACTATGGAATACCGGAAATTTACCATGACCGAAGACGACTCGGGAAGGCGCCTTGACCGCATCCTAAGGCGTTTCTTGCCCGGTATTCCCCTATCGGGTTTGTATAAAATCATGCGTAATGGCCTCGTAAAAGTCGACGGTAAGCGCGTTAAACCCGATTTTCATTGCGAGGCAGGTTCTGAGCTCTGGATCGCCCAAGCGATCGGGGCAGAAACTTCGACGGAACCCTCGGCGAAAAGCTCCCAAGAATCTGGCTCGAGCGCGTCGTCTGGACATTTTTACGAGGTGCTTCTCGAAACCCCTGACCTTCTTTTCCTCGATAAAAGAGCCGGAATATCCGTACATGGTCCAGACGGTCTTGATCGACTCGTCCCGCAATCGTCCGCGAGCGAGGCTTCGATCTCTTTCAGAACGGGACCCTTGCATCGGCTTGACCGGAATACGAGCGGCTTGATCGTTTTTTCCCGAACTCTTTCCGGCGCGCGCTGGTTTACCGAGGGAATCCAAAATC
>JACCEE012586985.1_pt1 | contig 15621 bp, 5 predicted proteins | sample 7449931 | NCBI WGS metagenome assembly JACCEE01 (sample SAMN15323457, study PRJNA562643) | freshwater metagenome | isolation source: river surface water | place: USA:Blue River Watershed | collected 2017-08-19 | reverse complement strand
GCGGCAATGGGCTATCGCGTAGTGCGCTACGGCGATGATTTCGTCATCATGCTCCGCTCGGCAGAAGCAGGTACGGTGGCTTTGGCAGATATTCGCCTGCTGCTGGAGCCGCTCAAGCTGTCACTGAGGGAAGAGAAAACCTTGCTTCAGCCCTTATCCCCGGACAGCGGCTATGCGTTTATCATCTGATGATTCTGCTGTTATTTCAGAGTGCTGCGCGATGTCGCCGCATCGTGTTGAATATGCGTCTATATTTGGCAAAACTTAACTTGAAAAAAACCTCCTCCAGAATGAGGTGAAAATCATGCTCCGAAGGGGAGGTTTCCCAAAACCGCTTGACAACACCCTGAATTTCCGAGTAAGAAAACAGGCAGAGTCACAATGCTTCTCCGGGGTACCCTGGGTTATGACTGGCGGTTCACCATCGCCTTTTTGTATTTTTTATGAAACCAACTTGTTACCTTGAAACCAGCATTGTCAGTTACTTGACGGCCCGTCCGAGCCGTGATCTCATCATTGCGGCACATCAGCAGATCACACACGAATGGTGGGATTGTCGGCGTTCTTCCTTCACGATCTATGCCTCCCAATTAGTTCTGACTGAAGCTGGAAAAGGAGACAGAGAGGCGGCAGCGAAACGGCTGCATGTGCTGGATGACATCAGTCTGCTGGAATTGAAAGAAGAGGCTGCTGATCTGGCGGCGACTTTTGTCCGCAGCAAAGCAGTGCCAGAAAAAGTTGAAGAGGACGCGCTGCATATAGCTCTTGCGGCGATATACGGTATTGATTATCTGCTGACTTGGAATTGCAAGAATATTGCTAATGCTGAAATCCAAAGACGGATACAGATCATCTGTGCGGATGAAGGCTATGCAATGCCGACAGTCTGCACTCCAGAAGAACTGATAGGAGGACAGAACGATGAGGAAGGATTCAATTATTGATGAACTGCATGAGCTGCGCCGTGATCATGCCCAGCAATTTGGCTATGATCTTCACAAAATAGTTGCTGATTTAAAAGAGCAAGAACAGAAAAGCGGGAGAAAATTCATTGCCCTGCCGGTTCAACGAAACCGGAAACAGGTGATGAGCTAACGTTGTCTTTTCAATGAGTTATCAAAACACAGTGTTTTACATTGAATTCATTACGTTTTCACGACAAACCCAACTTAAAAATAACCGCCTGCAAAATGAGCTGAAAATGAGTGACCAAAGGGGAGGTTTTCAAAAATCGTTTGACAACCCTTTGATTTTCCGAGTACAAAAAAAGGTAGAGTCACAGTAGCACTCCGGGGTACCCTGGGTTATGACTTTACATTCCAGATTCGCCAGGTTCATCGGGTCACAGTAGCACTCCGGGGTACCCTGGGTTATGACTTTTAAAAGAAATTTTTAGAATTAGTTTGAAATATCTTGATTTCCCCTGCTGAAACATGGTGTAAAAGCATATTAAGCCAACAACAGCAGAGGAAAAAGCATGATCAAGGCATACGGTTATCTGCGGGTGAGCGGCACGGGGCAGGTGGAAGGCAACGGGAGCTGATCAGCCGCTTCGCTGATCAGGCCGAAATAGTCATTCCCCGCTTCTATGAGGAAAAGGGCGTGCCCGGCGCGAAAGGCGAGGAAGACCGGCCCGCATTTCAGGAGATGCTGACCGCCATTCTTTCCAACGGCGGGCGGGCGGTGGTCGTGGAGCGGCTTGACCGGCTGGCGCGTGAATATGTGGTGCAGGAGCAGCTTCTTGTCTATCTGGCAGCCAAGGGGATAACCCTCTGGAACGCCTCAACCGGCGACGAAGCGGTCAAGGCCGACCCGATGAAAAAGGCGGTCATCCAGATTCAGGGCGTATTCGCTGAACTTGAAAAGTCTCTGATCGTCAAGCGGCTGGCCGCAGCGCGGGCGCGGAAGCGGGCGGAGAACGGCAAATGCGAAGGGCAGAATGGCTGGGATGAGGCCTTGCGCCGGAGCGCAAGGCGGAGATTATGAAGGTGGTGCGGACGATGCGGAGAAAGCCCCGCAACGGCGGCAGGCCGTCCAGCTATCAGGCCATAGCCGACCATCTCAACGCGGCAGGAATGCGTCCGCTCAAAGGCGGGGAGTGGTCAGCCCAGCTTGTCAGCTGGTGTTTCATTGCAGGGAGAAGGTAATTTGAATTCTCTCTGCAATGGATTTTGATTCAATTGCCGCAACAGAGGGTTATGCGTTTTTCTTCAGCATCATCTCTAACAACAGAATAGCTGATTAGAAGATACATGTTACGCAAGTATTCTTTTTTCGGTAATTGCATAACACCAAGATCAATCCATCCGTCAGTGTTAATTTCTCTGAATGGCATTTTATTAAACACGCCATGATAAAATCCAGGCCAATCAGAATCGCAGACACAATTAATACTGTGAATATTCTTTCTGCATCTGCTTGATTTTAACTCGTCAATACCTTGCAAGGCAAAAAAAGTGAGAGGAATATTTTTTCCTGGTTTGGCATCCGGTGCTTCAACCAGAATTTCAAAGCTATTCACTGCAATCCTATGATTTCCTGCCAGATACGGAAACATCATTCTGCTGATCCTTAGTCCTACTTGCATCTCGTTATTTGATCCACGGCAGCTGGGATTCTTAGGTATCCAGCCAAGATCACGTCGAACATCAAGCAAGCGGATGCCGTTGTCAGGCAACATGCTGAGGAGGTTTTTTTGTGCAGCGGCCCGCAGGACATCACCGCCTTCCCGTGCCGTATAGTTTAGATGCAACACAAAATCGCTTAACGACTCTATGTCGAATCTGTTGTTCTCTGGCGGCAGCTCAATGCGCCAGCGGCTGACAGCACCTGAAAACTCAAACGGCAGGTAGCGTTCGTCACGGAAATTCAGTTCAAACATGCCGGAGTCATTTTGTCCGCCGGAGGTTGCTATTGCATCGGTGGCCGTGTACATTGACACAATCCGAGGATCATCAGGCAATATTTGATAGCCATTCTCTGTAGCCGCTTCTTGGCAGCAAGAGTGAAGAGGCTCGACCAATGTTGGAGCAACACGGGTTTTGCTGCTTAATAAGGTCAAACGGCAGTGGATGCCAGTATATGGGCCTGCAACACATGGAACTGTCAGCGTAACGCTTTTAATGCGGCGCATGTAGTGCCCTGGGTAGTCAAGATCAAACAGCCACTCAGGCAGCTCTATCTCGCAAGAACCAGTAGTTCTGAGTTGTAAGAATGCTTCTGGAAAATGGAGGCGGAGAGAAATATGCTTGGCCAGCTCATATTCACGCACATTTTCATCATAGTAAGCCTTCTCCATGTGCCGAAGAGCTGATTGCAGCCGCTCCCCAGATAAAAGTCCTTCGCGGAGATTGTCCCAAAGTTCTGCCGGGATGAATTTCTTGGCCGTGTATCCTCGCTCGAAATTGAAGGCGCGTTGCGCTTGCCGGGCGCAGTGCAAGGCAAGTTCATACATCTGGTAATACATTGCTGCTGTTTCCTGCTGCATCCACAGGTAAAGGGCATGAGATGTAAACTTATCACGCAGAAAATCATGCACTTCTGCCGCATTCTCCATCTGCTGCTGATGGTTGTTAAGTTCACGCAGAGCGATGTCCCGGCGGCGTTCAGCAGCAAGAATCTGCCGTTCAATCTGCTCGATTTCGATGGTGAGCACATCAACTTGGTGCTTCCATTCTTGCTCGCGTCTGTCCCACCCTGCCTCAGTAAGATGCAGAGAAGCAAGCGTGCTGGAAGCAGTTGCAATAGAATTAGAAATTCGTGCGGCGGTAGCAAAATTTCCATCCCCTAACTTGTTACCTACAGGAATTTGATTAAGACTTGTTGGAAATGGACCTACAGTCCCAAGCCACATATCCGGCCCGCTGCTCATGCCTTGAGAAATGGCTTCAGATATTTGTCCTGCTGCATGAGCAGCCAGCGATATCATTATTTCATTCTGATAGGCTCTCTCCTTTCCTATAAGTCCGGCAGCAATCAACTCCTTGTAATATCGCAGGCGTGTCTGAGCAATTTCCTTGGTCTTTCTCAGTCCCTGCACCTGCCAGTCTGCTTCTCGCCATTGATATTGCCGCACCTCCAACGCAAGGTTGAGCAATTGCCGTTCGTGCATTGTCCGCATGGTGGAAAGGTATTCACCATCTCCTTTCTCATAAGCGGACAGTAAAGCTCCTCCCAAGGCCCGGGCATCTCCGGTCAATTCTTGAGCTTTCTGCAACAACACCATGAAGCGGTAGGGGCTTTGCGGCAGGCACCATTCATCTTCGTCAGCGCAGATATCAGCACTGTTTTTCCAGCAATCTCTTAGGCTGCTGTTGCCGAAATACGGCATGTCGAGATTTGCACGGCCATTTCGCAATCGTTTTGCATTCAGGCAGTTATGAATCAAGGTCAGCCGGTCGTTGACGCTTGTGTAAAGACACATCAGGCGTGGGTTTATTGGAGCGCATTCCGGCCTGAACCGTCCAACAAAATCAGATTGTGTTTCATTCACCATAACTGCATTTGGCGCAGCACCAAGAATCTTCTCTGCTGTCTCGAAGATCAGGCGTGCCTGCTGGAATGCCACTGGCGTGTTCTTCCGCATTAAGGCATCACCCCATTGCAGCATCGTTTCTAAATAATGCAGCAACACTGCACGTTTTTTAGCCTTTTCTTCAGAGATACTTATTGCTCCACAACAGGCGGTTATAGTTGGCCGTTCACCTTCTACAGCGGGTTCAGTGGATTTTTGATCTGTCAGCCAGCTATTGTCATGAGCCAGCGGATTATAAAATTGCTCATACCATTTCAACGCAGGCTCAAATTGGCAGTGTGTCCGCAAATGGCCTGCGACAGTGATTGCCGGGCTGAATGTGGAGGGTGGCAGTAAAGGTTTGCCGGGAGTAAACCAAGCGAAGAAGGGGAATGCAAACAAGGCCGTTTCGTTAACTTTAACTTCTGTAGCTAAACTTGGCTTTTGAAGAGGCACGACATCTGGCAGAACAACTGCCTCATCGGCGAGAATATCATATCTGAAGCCAGGGAGGTTTTCGTTTGTTTTTCCCTCACTGGTTGTTAATGGGAAACCATTTGGTGCCTCGCCATTTTTAACCTCAAAGAAAAGCGAGTCAACGCAACGTCCTAAAAAAAATAATTCAGGTTTTAAAAACTTTAAAACCTGAGATTTATCTTTCTCTCCTTTTACTCTTATTCCTGCATAAGATTGCCGAGGCTGCTGGAACTCACCGTTATGAACGCGGCACCAGTGCAAATGAACCATTGGTTTAGAATTCCAGCTCAATAGTTTTGGCAGTTTCTCAGCCTTATGCCAGTCAGATTGAGGACTATCTTGCGTCTCGCCCCATTCAGCAACTTGCTCTACAGCTCCGTCTTTGGCATCTTCACGCTCATATTCTTTTGCGGAATAATAGTTGGACTCCTCAATCCAGAAGTAATATTCATCCATTACTGGCGGATAAACTTTGTCGCAGAGCTGACAGCAAACGGACTCTGCGGTATCACCACCACCATCGCATTTGACAGCAAAAACAGGTGGAAGCCCTGCAGCCGCAACCCGGACAAACTGTATTCCCTGCCGCACAGCTGCCTGCATCCACATGGGCAGCTTTTCTTTTTTATCGTCAGGAGCCAGCCAGCCAAGACGAGCATGACGGTCTGGCGTAATCAATGACGTTACGCCATTTAATTCATGATGCTCTACAGTTTCTTCTGTTTTTTCTTTTTTTGGTACTTCTTTTCTGGCTGCTTCACGCTGTGAAAGCAAAGGAATGCTAGGGTGGGGCAGATTTGGAACAGCCGTCATAGTCAATGTGGAACGACGCAGTTCAGATTCCAGAAGCTGGAATGACTCAGACTGCCGATCTTCTTGCAACTGCTCAAATTCGATCCAATTTTCTTTATACAGCTCCCGTCGTTTGCAGGCTTCCCAAATGCGGAACGTGGCGAAATGCCTGTCCCAGGCTTGTATCAACTTAGATTCAGGCGTGAATGTTGGCTCCAATCCGAGACGTGCTCGTTGGACAAACAACTGAATGGCACTGATTACCTCTTCAATTCGGCTGGCTTTTTGACAAAGACCTGTTTGGACATCCTGAAGCAGCAATTCGCTTAACTGGCTGACGGAAATGGCAATTTCGTTCCAAGGCAAAGATACTCGGTTCATGTGGGTCAAATAAGCAACCAGAGCATCCCGACCGCGAAGGCGAAGACTGTCATTCAAGCGTTTGATGTCTTCGTAGCGGCGCGGTTCACCGTTTTCAATGCAGCCATTGCGATAAAATTCGGTCAGATTGGCATTGCCTGAAGGAGTTCCCGCAGCGGGATCATTCGATGCCCAGAGATCAGGCAGTGCTTTAGTAATGTCTTTCGGGAAAAAATGCTGTCGCAGGCCGCGAACCCATTTTTCTGCCTGCCAGCACCGAACTGCCCATCGGTCATCTTCCAGATTAGCAGAACTAACGCTGTAATTCTCATTATATTGCAATACCAAGCTGTCATGCAGCAGATCAACCCCAAGGTGGCGGAGCAGATCAGCCGGATTGTCCGGGTGCCGCTCGGCGGATTCATGGAACAGCAGCCAAGCAGGCTGTTCCGGTGAACGTTCGGTTTCACGCCGCATCACAGTGTAGTCGAACAACCGCTCCCACCAGTCGAACATTGCCTGCTGCCGTTGAGGTGAGGGATTTGTCCGCTTGTCAGCCTCTCCTGTTGGTTCAAAATATCTATCCTGCACCGGCAGGAAGTTGAAATCCAACTTAGCATTGTGAACTTGCCACTTTTCTTGGATATCGTAATAATAATACGATTGACCTGCAAAATTAACTGGATGAGTAAGTAGATAGCCAAGTTCTGATTGACCATCATCAGAAATCTGCTTGGCTGAAAGATCAAGGCGACAAACAAATAGCGCAGCCTTAAAGGCCCGCTGATAGGTGCGCCGCATGTCGCGCACTGTGCTGACATATTGTGCTCTTAAAGATTTGTGAACAGAACTTTCTGCTTCAATACCATTAATCTTCTCAAGCGGAGAATCTTTTTCCTTTTTCTCCAAAAACAGTTTGTCGCGGGAGATTTTAAGCCATGCCATGCCAGTGTCTGGCCCATTATACTTGAGCTGGAATCCAGTTGTCTGCGGACAGACATCTTCCGGCCCATCAAAATCCATATCCTTCCGCTGCAAGTTTATTTCCAGATTATAAAATCCTTTCTTCAGAATGACAGGCATTGCGCAAGCTGCCGGAGCCTTTTCGTCAGACCAGTCATGATCCAGCAGCACCCATTCTTTGTGACCGCGCTTTAAAGTGACACGCCAGCTATGCGATTCGTATATCTTTTGAAACTCCGGCATGGCACCAGCCGGGGAAGGCGCACCGGCACTGAATCCGTACTGCCCATCGGTTTCAATCAGCAGAAGTCCTTTCCAGCACAGAGTGAACGGTTCCGCGCCGCCCAGCATTGTGCCATCGCTGTTCGACATGGCAAAGCCATTGCGCACTGCTGCATAGCGGTTCAGATTTTCCGGCAAAGAGAATTCCAACGCCGGAATAATTGTCGGCACCGGTGCATTCCAAGCATTTTCCTCTGCTCCGAACAGTTCAGAACTGCTGCAAATGTCACGCCAGCGCAGGCTGTTATCCGCACTTGTGTATTCTGCCAGCATTCCTGTGCCAGTCAGACCCAGCAGCGCGGCAAATGCCCCGCCGTTGGGCTGTCCTCGCCACGTTACTACAGGAGGCTTTATTTTTTCCTTATTATCTTTTTCATTACTCTCCCAAGAATCCTCTGAGAAATTTTCATCTGCCCAGAGATGCTTGAGCAGCAGTTTTGCCTGCTCCGCGCCTTCTGGATTGGCAACTCCAGCAACATCGGCGACATGTGCTGCCAGATGCTCGGCAATGATCTGACAGCGGCAATAAAAGAGGTCGAACTGCTGCTGAAACCAAGCCCACCGTTTCGCCTCATCCGGCTCCTGAATCAGTTTTGCTTCTGCTTCGTCAAGGCTGCTGAAGAGAAAGGCGAAGCGAGCCAGTTCAGCGCGAGGCTGAAAATACAGATCGCGGACTACTTTTTGCTCTTCAGGTGACAGTTGCCGGATGCGTCCCAGTTTGGCCAGCACAGCTTCATCGGTCAGGGGAATCTGTGTCCAGAGTTCTTTTTTCTTCTCATCGTATTGGAACGGCCCATCAAGCGGCGTGTTCCACATCAATTTCACAGTGCCAGACCAAGACGTTTGATACCTCCGCTGATCACTGCTCGCTGCCAGCAAGGCAGGGAAAAAATGCTGTCCCAGAGAGTTCCAATGCTTGATATTAGTCGTATCATTTTCAGGCAAGCCGGAAGGCTTAGGTTCAGATAAACCGAAATCCTGCCGCAGGACTGATTCCATTTGCGCCCAAGTCCGCTGTCCGGCAGATTCCGTCACCTCGGCAGCCAGCAGCTTTTGCCGCAAGGCCCAGAGCGAATTTTTATCCTGATCATCAGGCAGGCCAAAAGGCGAATCTTTTGCTTCATTGGCTGTCTGCAATGGAAATGGATCATCGCCCTGTAAATGCTCTTGCGTTGTGAACAAGAACAGCAGTTCGCCGATGCTGAAACCGGAGGCATAAATTTTGGCCAGAATCTCGGCAAAACGGAGGGTATGCGTCGGCTTGGCGTGCCAAGAATAAGGAGAAGAATAGGATGCAAAGCCTGCCAGTTCTGCAATGGTACCTAAATTTTCCTTTAGCAGCTTAATGAACTCTGGCTTACGGCATCTGCAATGAAGAGAATGGACTGCGTACTGTTGAATTTGATTGAGTAAATGCTGAACCGCCCATATATATTTTTTTGATCCTGAAATAAAAAGAGAAAGTAAGTGGATGTGGTCGGCACCTGATGCATTGTCCTCAATTTTTGTGCCGTCTGTAAGCAGCAACCAAAAATCATCTCTCAGCATTTGGAAGGCAATAAGCTGACGGATGAAATCTGGATTGACATTTCCGTCCGCATCGAACAGCTCAAGCACATCGCAGATGCTTTTCAACTCAGAAAAGGTGTAACGGGCATTGGGAATCGCCTGCAATTTGCGCCACAGGCGAATGAATATCGCCAACTTTCTCAGATCATCTTCTGGTCTTTTCTGATCTGGAAGTTGAATGGTGTATTGATTCAGACAGCACGGTTCGCATTCGGGAAATCCTGTATCGCTACCTCGAAGAGCAAATTTGATGAATTTAGATTTCCATAAGTTAAGAAAGTCGCAATAGTTCAGACAAGTTCTCTTGAGGAATTCTGAAAGATTGACGATAACCTGCGTCCATTCTTTTTTATTGTTATCACATTGGCTTTGAAATCCAAAGAGTTTATGCAAAAAAAGAATTTCTTCTGGAATTTCTTCTACGCAATTTTTGGCATATTTGATCTCTTCCTGAAAAAGAGATTCATGTTCCTCTTTGGTTATTTTGAGGTATTCAATCGCTGTTTCGATGCGGACAGGATACCGCCACATATGATCTTGAAATTCAGCAGGTTCGTTTTCAGGTGCAAGGACAAACTCAGTTATTTTTTTGCGGAAGTGGCGCATGACCGCAAAGCGGCTGGTGCCCATTTCTTCCAGATAGGTGCGCGAAACATCCAATGCTTGCGAATAAGGCAGCAGACAGGAGGAAAAATCGTTCTTCAGTGTGTCATAAGCTTTTTTTGAGGCTGCATCAGCAGGGGTTGAGTGTTCTGGTAATGCTGCGAGCAACGTTTCTGGATCATGTTTCGTTAAAACATGACCCCAGATTTCATCCTGTTCTGCTGTGTCATTCATTGTACCTGAAGAAGCATTGTTGGCGACCATGTATTCCAATGATTCATTCACCAGATCAATCATCGGCAGCGGCACTTCCAAGTTTTCTTTGCTTGCCAGCAGTTTGCCCAGTGCTCCTCTTCGGTTTTCGAGAAGACTATTCAGCCTATCTCCCGCCTCCATTGGCAGAGGATCGCTGCAAGAAGAGCTTCCGGCCACCTTCAGCAGATCATGCAGATATGCAACAGGGCCAAGCGGGGAAAGATGTGCAGGAGGGATGCAGTTGACTAAGGAGCCGTTTTGATTTACCGAGATGAGGTTACCGCCTGAAGAATTTGCTGCCTTTTTCAATTTTTCCCAGATTTCCCCAGTATCTTCGTTGGAAATCGAACCGTTATTAATGGCTTTTATAAAATCTTCTTTTTTATCAGATTCTTTAAATACCTCTATGCTCGTAATTCCTATTTTCTGGAAGGCTTCTTTGATTTTCGATGTCTCTTCCGTGTCATAAATCATACGTAACCAATCGATCAGCCTTGACGAATCTGCGTCTGCCGCCTTCCAGATTTCATCCGCGTAGTTATAGGCAATCGAACCTGCAAGGGCTTTTTTAAATGCTTCTATACTTTTGAACTGCTGAACCACATCTTTACTGATAATTCCCCGTGCCCAGAGTGTTTCGGCAACAGAAAATTGAAATGCTGCTTGAAACTCTCCAGGTAGTTCTTTTGGTTCGATATACTTAGTAAGTCCAATCACATTCTTGACGCAAGATTCCTTTTCCTCCGACATACAATCATCAACAGTAAAGAAGGGGATTGTTCCTTCTACTGGTGTATAATCATACTTAGTTTCTCCTTGCTTAACATCGAAAAATCTGCGCAGATGACGAATAAAGGCTTGAGTGCGCTCGTCGGTGGTTCCTGGTTTGGTGAATTCTGGTAGCAGTGATTTATTGTCTCCCTCAAAGATCATCTGCCAAAAAATGTTTGTTTTTGCAGACAGATTTGTTACGCCTATGCTTATGTCCTTCTGGTGATCGATAATACTTTGAATATATTCATCAAGCTTATCGTGCTGAACAATATCTTCTCTTGACTGCAATAATTCTTTCAGCTTTTTTTTTATTTCCTCATCTGCGGAATAAAAATCTATTTTCCTGAGGTCATGTATTATTACATTTAAATCGACAAATTTACTAATAAGCTCATCAAGAATAAGTAGTGACTTAATTCTTCTTGAAAAATTTTCAATATGCTTCATTGCGATGGCAACAAGCAGCAGCTCTAAATGAGCTGACGTATTAGCTTTTCCCCAAAAAATATTAATATTTTCCTCTGTTTCATTAGACCACACCTTAATGAGATCACCTATACTCTTAATCTCATTTTGTTCTTGAGAAATATTACACTTCGCTACGTCTGTTTCTTTTGTCAAACCTAACGCCTGCAATCTGCTTGCTGCCTGAAAGATATTTGCATTTCTTTCGGAATGGAGTTTTGTAATAACACCATCCTCGATAGCCTGCTTAAAGATGCTTATATTCTGCGCTTCTGTAGCAGCTATGGCCATGTCATAACGCTGCTGAGGTTTAATCTGTGGTGGCAGCGTATAGCTCAACGCATAGAAATATTCAGCAGGAACAAGAAAAAGAAAGGCAGGCGTTTTATTTGCATCATCGATTGTTATTTTTTCGATACCCTCAAGAATTATTTTGCTGCACTTGTCCGGCTCACTCAGTAGCACAGGAAAAAGAAATCCTGCCTTTTCAGCTTTCTTGCTTTGTTCCTCACACCATTTTGCGGCGGAAAGAGTATAAACATAATTGGCCAAGCGATCTGAAAGGCTGTTATTTTGGCTGTAATAACTCAGCAAATCGCCCTCAAATTTCTGACGTTTGCTGCCGTCGTCATCTTTTCCATCACCTTCAGTATAGAGTTCTTTTAGCGACGACTCAGGCTCAGGTCGTCCAACTCCTGTTTTACCCCAAAGGATTTCATAGGCAATATGGCGGCACTGCGGCAAGGTAAACTCCCAACGAACAATTTTTTCCAGCCGCTCCTTTTCCGCCCTCTTCTTAGTTTTCTCTTCTTCAGAAATTGTCGAAGAATTTATTTCAGTATCTAATTCGCTGATTTTGCTTTCTATAACGTTCAATTCAACATTCAAGACATTCTTAACTGCACTGTAAAGCAGATTGTAACTAGGAGCAGCACCATCGTCAGGGAGTATTGCTGACACTTCCAAGTTTGTTGCAGGAGGTGCTGGCAGCTTAAAATATAGACTGATAGGATATCCTCCTGTAGGAATGTTAATAAGCTTAAATTTATCCGGCTCAAAATCATGTGGTTTATTTACTTTAACCAACACCCTATCTTTGTAGACAGGGTGTTGTATCATCTCGATAGGATTAATTTTCGCAGAAATAACGTTATAATATTTCTGTCTATGAATAATTTCATTTTCATTGCGACGAGCTATCAATCTAATATCAGCGGCTTCATGTTTATCATCAAACTTGATAACAGCTATAGCTAACGATGAATCAGTTACTACCTTAACTTTGCTAAGAGCAATCGGTGGAGTACCAACCAGTTCATAGTAATGATTTTGAATAATATCTGTTACATGACCGTTTTCCCATGCAGGGGCAAGCCATGGATACCCATCCTTTAAAAGTTGATTGACCATTGGAGGCGGGTCAGGTGTCTCAACAGTCTTTCCTTCTATATAATTAGCTGTTCCAATAGGAGTTCCTTCTGTTGGACTATCAACAGATAGATCGTATGCCTCAATCGTAAGACCTTTCAGATAGTTTTCAAACGCTACCGCAGTTACAGGCTTCTCAGGATGCAGTTGAATCACTAAATATTTTGCCATAGCCTTTTCTTTTCAGCCCCCTTTTTTTGTTGATCTTCAACGATCAGTTGATTCAATATCCAGAATATGCTGCTCTAACAACACCAAAAGCACAGCCCATTTGCCAAGGAATTTGGCTTGGCCAGAAAGGAGTTCTCCTTGTCAGAAGAGAAGTGCGGCTTGGCCAAACTGCTTTTTTATTGAGCTGCAAAGGAATTTGGCCGATTAACACTCCTTTCCTATTCGGCAAGATTCCTCTGCGGTTCATCAGAATTCCTTTAGTACTCGGTTAGACTTCTTTTCTGTCGAGTACAACTTCTTTGCAAGTCGGCAGAACTCCTTTGTTGCCAAGCCGAACTGCTTTGCAAGCGATATTCGAGGAGTTGCAGATTGGTGAGCAAAGCTACCCCAAACATCCCGTCCGGCAGCAGCCCCGCGTGATAAAAAATTCCCGCTCAACCATTATTTTTTTGGCAAGACAGGTTGGAAAATAAAATCTATAGATTTTATTTTTTCATCAAAACTTGTATATATATAATATGATTCAATAGTTTTTATTTCAATGTTACTTAACATGTCAAAAATATTTTTATTTTCAACTTTGAAAATGTCATCATTTTTTAATTCATCACCTTTACTAATATAAAGATTAACTATTTCTTTTTTCTGAAAAATAGCATCTTGTTTACCAGGTGAAATATGTATTTTTTTATCAAATTCAGATGAATTTCTATCTATTCTATCTGTATCAACATTATTTTTTTCATTTATTGGCCTGTAATACCCAATAAACTTTGATGTTCGATATCCACTTGTAACAATAGCATCCCTATTTTCTCCTGACAGTTTACCGTCTCCTCTCGCATGTATTAATTTTATTTTTTCACCTTCAACTCCAGATACAATACCAACGTGTCCTCCTTTCCATGAAATACTAACGCGTCCTTCTTTCGATACAACAGGTTGGTATTCTCCCCATACAGCAATATCTCCAACTTTCGGATTATTTTTTGAATGTTCAAAACGCTTCTTATCATCAAGAAAAACTTTTATTTTTTCAGAAGACATAGATGTATTTTCTTTAACTATGCCATCCTTTATCAGGACACGTGTTGTCAGTTCAGAACAATCCATATATTTACGAGATTCTTCAGTATCTGAAGCTCTCAACTTTTCCCCCGTCTCTTGACGGTATGGTATGCCGATCATTGACCGAGCTTCTTTGACTCTGTTTTCTGCATCCTTCCCTTGGGTATCTACAAAAATAATCGGATTACCTTTTGTATATCCATAAACATTCACCCCATCCTTAATCCCTATCGGATCACAACTACACCACCTCCCCAACCACCCCGCATAATACCTCGCCCCATGATAATTCAGCCCGGTCTCCTCATCCCGCTCCATCCCCGTGTACCGGTACCGCTTCAAACTCACCTCAGCCGCACTTCTCCCCGCCTGAAACGCCGTGGTGCCGTAGGGATGATACTCCTCATACGAAATCAGCGCGCCGTCCCTGTCCAGCTCCAAACTCGCCGACCCCAGATGATTGCCCAACTGATAGCGCACCAGCGGACTGTTCAGCGTATCACCATGCTCTGACTGGCCAACCGTCTTGGTCTCCACCAAGGCAATCCGCTGCTTGTCGTCCATCACATGCAGACTGAGCCGCTCCAAATCGCAGACCAGCCCGCTCCATTCCCGATAGACCTCAAAGCCGCCCAGATAGATGCGCTCCTGCCGCTTGGCCGGACTGCCGCCAGCCGCCGCATAGCTCTCCGTCACCTTGCGCACCCGCTGGCCGCTGCTGTCATAGACGTAATAGGTGGTCTCCGGCGTGCCGTTGCCAGCCACCTGCCGTGACGAGGCGCAAAGCTGATCGCGGAAATCCCAGGCCATCAGCGGCAGATGGGGCATCCGGGTCATGTTGCCGTGCGCGTCATAGCTGTACGGCTCAATCACCGGCTGACTGCCGTTGGGATGGAGAATCGTGCGGCTCAGGCGGTTGCTGACTCCGGTTTCCAAGGCCAGCAGGGTCTTTTCCTGATATTCGTAATCCCGCTGCCAGTTGCCGCTTTCCGCCTTGTGGATGAAGCTGAGGAAGTTGCCGACCTCGTCATAGACGTAGCGTTCCAGATAGTTGCGGAGAGCCTGCGGATCGCCGGGCTGCGGCCCGTGTCCGGCAAAGGGATAGTCGCGGCAGCTCCCGTTGCCTGTGGGCTGCAAGGCGCATTGGCCGAGATGCTCCCGGCCTTCCGCCTCGATCAGGCGGTACAGGGCATCGTAGGTGTAGCGTGCTGCGGGCCGGACTTCGCTGCCGCTGTGAAAGACCGTGCGCAGGGCACTGTCTTCAATCCGGGTGATGTTACCTGCCGGGTCGTAGGTGTAGCGCAAATCCTGCACCGTGCCCGGCTTGCTGAACAGGGCTGCGGCCACGCCGTTGCCGCCTACGGGCCGCGTGGTGAGCAGACGGGTGAGGCGGTAGGTCAGTGGGTCGTATTCGTAGTTCGTGACCACGCCGCTGCCGTATTCCAGCTTGACGCGCTGGCCTTTGGCATCGTAGTCAATGTTCGTCACCGCATGGAAGCCTGCTGTTGTCCGGTCAAGCAGGCTGTCCGGCTCCGCGCTCTGCTGCGGCCAGACGTCAACCCGGTCGAGCAGGTTAGCCTCGCTGTAGCCAGGCCGGATGATGTCGAACTTCGTGCCCGCCCGGTCGCTGTGCGGGGCAACAAGCTGCACAGGCCGGTTGAGGGCATCGTAGCGGGTACTGCTGCGGAAAATCTCCTGTTCCAGCTCCATTGCCTGCTGCCAGTCCGCCGCTTCCTTGTAGTTCCGCCGGAGCTGACGGCTACTGCGGAGCAGGTTGCCTTTGAAATCATACGCCTCGCTGACGACCATCCCGGCGTTGTCATGAACCTGATACGGCTTGCCCCGGTGATTGCCCTTTTCCGGCTGGGCGATTGCGCCGGGCGTGTCGCCGTAAACCGTCT
>JACCEE012296716.1_pt1 | contig 15624 bp, 11 predicted proteins | sample 7449931 | NCBI WGS metagenome assembly JACCEE01 (sample SAMN15323457, study PRJNA562643) | freshwater metagenome | isolation source: river surface water | place: USA:Blue River Watershed | collected 2017-08-19 | reverse complement strand
GAAGCACTTGCTCGAACCAATGCTGATAATGTATTGCAAGACAACATTGATGCAGAGGCGCTTGCTCGCTCAACAGCAGATGATGTTCTTCAAGACAACATTGATGCAGAGGCACTTGCTCGCTCAACAGCAGATGATGTATTACAGGACAACATTGATGCTGAAGCGTTGGCGAGAACCCAAGCAGACGACACTTTACAAGATAATATTGATGCTGAAGCATTAGCAAGAACCAATGCTGATAATGTATTGCAAGACAACATTGATGCTGAAGAACTTGCCAGGATCGCTGGTGATAACCAATTACAAGACAATATTGATGCTGAAGCATTGGCAAGAACCAACGCTGATAATGTATTGCAAGACAACATTGATGCAGAGGCGCTTGCTCGCTCAACAGCAGATGATGTATTACAGGACAACATCGATTTAGAAGAACAGGCTCGCATTCAAGGTGACCTTGATCTACAATCTAATTTAGATGCTGAAACAATTCGAGCAACATCTGCAGAAGAAACTTTACAAGACAACATTGATGCAGAAGCATTGGCTCGTGTTACTGCTGACAACACATTACAAAATAATATCACGGCCGAAGAAACTGCAAGAATTTTAGCCGACAATGCATTGACCCAATACATTGATACACAAATTTTAAATTCAAACAACGACATCAATGATACCATTGGCAATTTAGAACTTGACGACTTAACTGATGTAGCAATTACTTCTGCTCCCACTGATGGTCAAACATTGGTCTATGACAGCACAGCAGGCCTATTCAGACCATCAACCAACGCACTGGCCCCTATTACCAGAACTTTCTTAGGTGACGGCGCAACAATGGAATTTGACATTATTACTTCAGTGCCAAGTCCAAACAATCTTGTGGTTGTAATCAATGGTATTGCTCAACAGCCATTTTACAGTTACAATGTGGTTGACGGAACCAGGTTGTTGTTTGATGAAGCACCTGAAGCCAACGATATCATTGAGGTGCGAATTCTCAAAGGTCAAGCAACCACAGACAGGCCAAGACCTGTTGTCAGTAATATTGCTTATTCGACAGTTGGTGTTTTCAATGTTATAACTTTTAACGCCACAGACATCACTTATGGCACTGGTGCCAAAGTTAATGGAGTATCAATTCAACGTATTGATTACCCTACACCTAACTCAATGCAGTTGATGTTTGAGCACGGATTTGCCACAGGACAGTATGATTTAACTTTGGTAGATACAACAGGAAACGAAACTGTTTTTCCTGGTGCCATACGCATTGGCGGAGGACCCGAGTGGACTGACACAGTTCAGTTCGTTGGCAGTTTTTCCGGTGGAGACAGTATAAATTTTGCTGTAGGTGTAAATAGTGGGTCAACATTGACCCTAGGTGCAGCCGCACCTGGAGATACCACACCGTCGTGGCTTTCGGTGTCTGGTATAAACATTGTAGGAACTGCTCCTGTAAACAGTAGCCCTACCAGATATGAATTCAAAGTCACCGCTACCATTGGTTCAGTTAATATAACTCGACACTACTGGTTAGTTGTAGTCTAAATTAAGAGTCACATACTCTTCGAACGTTGGGTGACTGCCAGACTTAAAAACAGTCAACTATAAGACTTCAATAGAAGTTCTTTTAACAACAGGATAATTCAAATGCCTATTATTAAAGCAAGGTCGAGTTCGCTTATCAACAGCGTTGATTTGCGTGGAACTCCAACTGCTCCAACCGCTAATGCTGGCACAACAACAACTCAGGTTGCTACAACCAGTTTCGTTGGCACAGCAGTTAGCAACCTCATTGATTCAGCACCAGGCGTTCTAGATACACTGAACGAATTGGCCGCTGCCATTAATGATGATGCAAGTTTTGCAACCACTGTTACCAACAGCATTGCTACCAAGGTAGCACTTGCCGGTGACACAATGACAGGTTTCTTGTCATTGCATGCTGATCCTTCAAGCAACATGCATGCCGCTACCAAGCAGTATGTTGATGCTGCCACCTTAGCAATCACCATCAACACCACAGATGACGTAGCAGAAGGTTCATCAAATCTTTATTACACTGATACTCGTGCTCGTTCAGCAGTATCATTGACCAGTGACAACACTGGCGTATTGGACTATGATTCAGCCACAGGTTCATTTACCTACAATCACCCATCAACAGATGGAATTTTGGAAGGTGCAACCAACCAATACTTCACAGATGCTCGTGCTCGTAGTGCTGTTAGTTTAACCACTGACGATTCTACAATTTTGTCATACAGTTCAGTGACTGGTGCTTTCACTTTCACTAGACAAGACACTGACAAGGTAACAGAAGGCGCAAGTAATCTTTACTTTACAACTGCTCGTGCTCGCAACTCAATCAGTGGCGGTTCAAACATCAGTTATGACTCTGCAACTGGTATCATCAGTTCAACAGCCGCAGTTGACTCAGTTAATGGTCAAACAGGTGTAGTAGTTCTTGACACAGATGATATCAGCGAAGGTTCAAGCAATTTGTATTTTACAAATGCTCGTGCCACTGCCGCAGTATCATTGACCACAGATGATTCAAACATTCTTGCCTACAATTCAGGCACAGGCGTGTTTACATTTGTAACACCAAGCACAGACAGTATCGACGAAGGCGCAACTAACCTTTATTTTACTAACTCACGTGCTCGTAACGCCATCAGCGTTACAGGTGATTTGACTTACAACAGCACTACAGGTGCCATTGGTTTTGCTCTAGCAGACCACGACACCGACGACCTGGCAGAAGGTGCATCAAATCTGTATTTCACAGATGGTCGTGCTCGTTCAGCAGTTAGTTTGACCACCGACGATGCAAACATCCTTGCTTATAACTCAGGCACAGGTGTGTTTACATTTGTAACTCCAGATACAGACAGCATTGATGAAGGTTCATCTAACCTTTACTTTACTGATGGTCGCGTTCGCAATGCAATTAGTGTTTTCCACAACACCAACGCAAACCCATTTGGTCTTGGAGACGGTATCTCTTATGATTCAACCACAGGCGTAATCACATATTCAAGTCCATTGATTGGTGAAATTCGTGCAACTGTGTCAGCCACAGATGCTGGTGGTGATGGTTCATTCTCATACAACCAAACAACTGGTGTATTCACTTACACAGGTCCTTCAGCCGCCGAGGCTCGTGCTCACTTCTCAGCCACAGATGCTGGTGGTGATGGTTCATTCTCATATGATTCATCAACTGGTGTATTCACTTACACAGGTCCTTCAGCCGCCGAGGCTCGTGCTCACTTCTCAGCCACAGATGCAGGTGGTGATGGTTCATTCTCATATGATTCATCAACTGGTGTATTCACTTACACAGGTCCAAGTGCCAGTGAAGTTCGTGCTCATCTAAGCGATGGCGTAGGTATTGCCTACGATTCATCAACAGGTGCAATTTCTGTAGACTTCACAGAATTTGACACAGATGACATCACTGAAGGTTCAAACCTTTACTACACTGACGCAAGAGTTCGCAATGCGATCTCCGGTGGCACTGGTGTTACTGTTAACAGCACATCAGGCGTCATCAGCATTGGTCAAAGTGTAGGCACCAGCGATGCAGTTACATTTGCTGGCGTAACCATTAACGGTAACCTAACAGTTTCTGGCACAACCACAACTGTTAATACCGAGACCATTGAGTTGGCTGACAACGTTATTGTGTTGAACAGCAATGCCACAGGCGCTCCATCAGAAGACGCTGGTATTGAAGTTGAACGCGGTAGTGCTACAAACGTTTCATTCTTGTGGGACGAAGCCAACGACCGTTGGACATTGGGTAGCGAAGCATTGGTTGCTGGTGATATTACATCATCTGGCACCGTAACTGCTACTACATTTGTTGGTAGTTTTGAAGGTCAAGTTGATGATATCAGCAACTTCTCAACTACAGATTTGGCCGAAGGCACAAACCTATACTTCACAGACGCTCGTGCTAGAAACGCAGTCAGCGCCACAGACCTAGGTGGTGATGGTTCATTCTCATATGACTCAACATCAGGTGTATTCTCATACACAGGTCCAAGTGCTGCCGAGGCTCGTGCTCACTTCTCAGCATCAGACCTAGGTGGTGATGGTTCATTCTCATATGATTCAGCATCAGGTGTGTTCTCATACACAGGTCCAAGTGCCGCAGAAGCCCGCGCACACTTTAGCGCAACTGATGCCGGTGGTGATGGTTCATTCTCATATGATTCAGCATCAGGTGTATTCACATACACAGGCCCTTCAGCCGCAGAAGCCCGCGCACACTTCAGTGCTTCAACCACAAGCGGTGACGGCGTATTGAGTTACGATTCTGCTAGTGGTGCGTTCTCATTTGTTGGCCCTACAAACACCGAATATCGCGGTGCAGTAAGTGCCACAGATGCAGGTGGTGATGGTTCATTCTCATATGATTCATCAACTGGTGTATTCACATACACTGGGCCAAGTGCTGCCGAAGCCCGTGCCCACTTCAGTGCAACAGGCGATTTGTCATACAATTCATCAACTGGTGTCATTGACTTCTCAATGTCAAACCACGACACTGATGACTTGGCAGAAGGTCCAACAAACCTTTACTACACCGACACTCGTGTTCGCAACGCTGTGAGTTTGACCACAGACGACAACACAGTATTGGCCTATGACGCATCAACTGGCGGATTTACCTTTAACTTGGGTAACACCGACACTGACAAAGTGGCAGAAGGTGCAACAAACCTTTACTTCACAACTGCTCGTGCTCGCAACTCAATCAGCGCAGGTTCAAACATCAGTTATGATGCTTCAACAGGTGTTATTAGTTCATCAGCCGCAGTTGACTCAGTAAACGGTCAGACTGGCGTTGTAGTTCTTGACACAGATGATATCAGCGAAGGTTCAACAAACCTTTACTATACCAATGCTCGTGCAAGAGCCGCTATCAGCCTAACCACTGATGACGCAAACATCCTTGCTTACAACTCAGGAACTGGTGCATTTACTTTTGTAACACCAACAACTGACAGCATTGATGAAGGCGCTGTAAACTTGTATTATACTGATGCTCGTGCAGACTACAGAATTTCTGTAGCCAGCATTCGTGATCTATCAGATGTTGATAGCGTTGCATCTCTAAACGACGGTTACACCCTAGTTTGGAGTAGTTCAGCACAGAAGTTCGTTCCACAGAACGTAACTGTTGCTACTACAACTACAAACTTTACAGCCGACGGCTCAGCCACAAGTTTCAACCTTGAAGTTGAAATTACAGCCATTGAAAACACTCAAGTGTTTATCAACGGTTTGTATCAATCACCAACTTACTCATACACATTGAGCACAACCAATGGTGAAACAAGTGTGGTATTTGACACAGCCCCAGAAGCAAACGACATTGTTACAGTTCGTGTTATTTCAGGTGCTACCTTGAATGCTCAAGGTGTGTTGAATGAAAACAGCCAAGTTGATGGTGGTAGTTTCTAATTACTGACCATTGAGTGGTAAGTGAGAAACCCGGGCTCAAACCCGGGTTTCTTTTTATAAATAACCCAACGCTTGAACCGCGTAGCCGGATTTTAAATATAATGCCAATTTTTCGTGGATCTCAGTTTGTAAGTAGCATTTCTGACTTTAAAGACAGCGTTGTTGCCTGTGCAACAACCAATGTCAATTTGGCCACGACTGTTTCTTCCATTGACGGAGTAAGTCTAGTCAAAGATGACAGGGTGCTGTTGACAGCGCAAAGCCTGGCTAGAGAAAACGGCATCTACATGAAACTAGAAAATGGCACTTTGACAAGGGCTAAAGATGCGGATTCAGCCATAGAAATCACCGCAGGTTTGAAAGTCTACGTTGAGCAAGGCAGCACAGAGTCAAAAAGTCATTGGCTATTGACCAACACTGGCAGTATTGTTGTTGGAACAACTAATTTGACTTTTGAAAAGACCAGCCAAATTGCTTCATCTTTGTCGGGTCAATATGGTGGTCTAAACAAAGTCATCACTGTAACAGTGAATTCCAGCGGAAGTATCACAGCAATATCTGAATCTGCTGTGACATTGACCAACACAATCAACGGTCAAAGTGGAACAGTGATTTTGGGCACTGATGATGTCACCGAAGGAATCATCAACCAATATTTTACAACTGCCAGAGCAAGATCTAGTATTTCTGCTGGCGGAGATTTAACCTATAATTCTGTTACTGGTGCAATTTCTTACACAACTCCCACAACTGATGGTGTCAATGAAGGATCAACCAATCTTTATCACACCACTGCCAGGGTTAGAAATTCATTGTCAGCCAGTGGTGTAATTGGATACAATACTGGAACAGGCGTAATAACCTACAATCCTGCTAGTTTAACCATTGGAAATGGACTAACTGGCACAGGGTATGACACAAGCCTACCTGTCACCATTGAAATTGACACAAATACAGTGGTCACTGTCAGCGGAACACAAACGCTAGACAACAAAACCATTGATGGTGGAACCTTCTAAATTCCCCGTCTAAGCCCAAAAACCTGGCCCTCCCGCTAAATAGTCCTTGGAAAGCAGGGCTCGATCACCCCTTTGCAAAAACCCGCGGGAGTATATACTCAAATGGCAAATACCATTATCTTAAAGCGTAGTGCGACACCAGGCAATGTTCCAACAACTGCCCAACTCGAACTAGGCGAAATCGCCATCAATACCTATGATGGTAAAGTTTTTATTAAAAAATCAGTTTCAGGAACTGCAAGCGTTGTTGAAGTTGGTGCTGTAACCAGCGTTAACACTCTAACAGGCGCAGTAGTTTTGGATACCGATGACGTTTCAGAAGGTTCCAATCAGTATTTTACTAATGCAAGAGCACGTGGTGCGTTAAGCGCCGGAACCGGTGTTTCATACAACAGCACAACTGGTGCTATTTCAACTGTTCAAAACATTGCCACATCATCATCACCAGAATTTGCTGGCATGACATTGACTGGCACAGCAACAGTTCGCAACATTCTGCCGTATGCTGATAACACATACGACATTGGTTCACCAACAATGACGTTCCGACACGTTTACGTTGGTCCAGGATCTTTGTATGTTAACGGTAAACAGGTTATTACTGATGACTCAGGAACAATTACAGTTTCTACAGACCAAGACCAAAACCTACAGTTCAAGACATCAGGTTCAGGTGCTCTACAGTTGGTCTGCGGTGCATCAGGCACAATCACACTGAACGGCACAGTTCAGATTGCATCTGGTAACAACATCACTGACTCAGCAGGCGTAAAAGTCCAATTTGGCGACGCTATCGAAATGAACAGCAACAAGATCATTGGTCTTGGTGCTCCAAGTGCTTCAACAGACGCTGCCACAAAAGGCTATGTTGACACACAAATCAGTGGCATCTCAACATCAAGCATTGCTCAAGGCAACTCAAACGTTACAGTCACTGACTCAGGTTCAGGCACAGTAACAGTTAGTGTTGACGGTTCAACAGCATTGACAGTAAACTCATCAGGTGTAACTGTTGCTGGTAACTTGACAGTTTCAGGAACAACCACAACTGTCAACTCAAACACAGTTTCAATCGCTGACAACATTCTAACATTGAACAGCGATGCCGATGGTGCTCCAACGCAGAACGCTGGTATTGAAGTCGAGCGCGGCGATGAAGCCAACGTTCAAGTTCGTTGGAACGAAGGTTCTGACGTATGGCAGTTTACCAATGATGGTGCAACTTATGTTCAGATTGCAACCAGCACTGACACATTGTCAGAAGGTTCAACAAACCTTTATCACACAACTGCTAGAGCACGTGGTGCCCTAAGTGCTTCTACATCAACTGGTGTTGCTTACAACTCAACAACTGGTGTAATCAGCCTTGGTTCAATCCCCAACACATCATTGGCCAACAACAGCATCACAATCAACGGTTCTTCAGTGGCATTGGGCGGAACAAGAACTATTGGCACCGATGACGTAGCAGAAGGTTCAACAAACCTTTATCACACAACTGCTAGAGCACGTGGCGCTATCAGCGCAGGCGGTTCATTGTCATACAACAGCACAACTGGTGTAGTTTCTTATACAACACCCGACACAGATGGCATTACTGAAGGTTCAACCAACCTTTACTTCACTAATGCTCGTGCAAGAGCCGCACTAAGTTTCACAGCAGGTTCAGGTGCTTACAATAGTTCAACTGGCGTTATTACTATTCCTACAAACACAAGTCAACTGACCAACGGTGCAGGTTTTGCAACAACAAGTTATGTTGATAGTGCTGTAGCAGGTAAAGACAACACTGACGAAATCACTGAAGGTTCAACCAACCTTTACTTCACTAATGCTCGTGCTCGTTCAGCAATCAGCGTAAGTGGTTCATTGTCATACAACAGCACAACTGGTGTAATTTCTTACACAACACCAAGCACATCAAGCATCACAGAAGGCACAAACCTTTACTATACAGATGCTCGTGCAAGAGCCGCACTAAGTTTCACAGCAGGCTCAGGTGCTTACAACAGTTCAACTGGTGTTATTACAATTCCTACTAACACTAACCAACTGACCAACGGTGCAGGTTTCTACTCATCTGGTAGCAACGTGTCATTGGGCACAGTCTCATGCGGTAACCTAACAGTTACTGGTTCAATCACTGCCACTGGTGAAGTTACTGCTTACTACTCAGACATGCGTTTGAAGACCGACATCAATCCAATTGAAGGTGCTTTGAACAAGGTCATGGCAATTGGTGGTTACACATACAAGGCCAACGACGTAGCAGCCGAGTTAGGCGTTGCAAACTTTGACAACCAGATTGGTTTGCTTGCTCAAGAAGTTGAAGCAGTTATGCCAGAATTGGTTACTGAGTCAGGATTGGCTGGTTACAAGACCATCCGTTATGACAAGGTAGTTTCAGTATTGGTTGAGGCGATCAAAGAGCAACAAGCAATGATCGACGAACTTCGCCAAGAGGTGAAGAAGAACACTTTGCACTAAGAACTAAGTAGCCAAGGAGAAATACTATGGCAAGAGCACTTCCTGCTACAGGTTCAGCAAAGTCAATGGGTCGTGTGCGTAAAGGCTTTTTTGGTTCAAAACCAGGAGCCAGCAGTAACATTGCATTGCGAGGCACCTTGGGTGCCCAGCGAGGCATTACATCAGGATCAGTATCACTGAGTTCATTAATGGGCGGCTGGTATGCACCTTACGATACAGACGACAACGACAACTAAACTGTTCAATTAGCAAAATAAGAAAAAGGACACAGAAATGTGTCCTTTTTTCTTTTCTGGACAATACACCCTAACTAAAAGTTGATACATAAGGCTATATTACCAGGAGGATTAGCCGTGACCAATTCTGCCGAAGACATTGTCAACAACGCTAGAACTATTCAATCTCGTGTTCCATTTAGAACAAATTTTGAAAGAGAAAACTTTTTATTCAACACAGTTGAAGGACCAAGATTGCTGTTGGTCTTGTGCCAGGACATTGAACAATTAAACAACGTTTACGAAAATTGCCGATTTGATTGGGAAAAAACGCAAGTTCTCAATGAGATGGAAATCGTCAATGCCAAGATTCAAGAATTACAAGAACAGTTTGGTGACGATATTGCTCAAGCAATCGAAGATGATGAACCCAATCACTGGGCAGAAACCATGGCTCGTTTGGCCGCAATTGAAGCATTGACTCAGCGCATGACACATGACACCATGGCCGACATGCTTAATTTGCCATTGCCAGTGTATGAAACTGCTATAACCAAGTGCCAGACTTATTTGAATGTTGTTTCTAAAACTACCAGAGCAGCCGAACGCAAGGCAAATATTGCTTCTAGGACAGAACCCGACATTGACGAATAATGGCCTTTGGTAAATCTGTTTTCAATCAGGCCAGCCACGCACCAATAACCACTGGTCATGTGGCTGTTTGTATTCCAACCAATGGAATGGTGCATGCTAATTTTGCCTATTGCTTGGTTGATGCAGTTAGATTTACCGAATCAGAAGGAATATCTGTCAGTGTTGTCATGCACGAAGGTTCTGTTCTAAGCAACCAGCGCCAGCAAATTGCCGCTGAAGCAATAATTGAACATCGTGCAGATCACCTGATGTGGTTAGACAGCGATATGACGTTTCCTGCAGATACCATAGTAAGACTATTGAGTCACAACAAAGATGTAGTATGCGCGGCATACAGCAAAAGAGTTGAACCCTTTATACCCACAGCATTCATTGACATTGATCCGGTGATTCCTGTAGAAGTAACAGGAAAATTAAAAAAAGTTCGTTATGCAGGAATGGGCTGTATGTTGGTGTCTACTAATGTAATGCGACAATTACCTACACCTTGGTTTCCATTGATTTGGCATGAACCCAGTCAAACATGGCATGGCGAAGATATGGGTTTTTGCGAATTGCTGGAAAAAGAAAATATCAAGTTGTGGTGCGACATTCCACTCAGTCTTGATCTAGGCCACATTGGTCAACAAGAATTTCTACTGACTCCGGAAGACTGACAAAAAAGCCGCACCAGCGATTTAATCTTTTGAGATTGATTCCTGCGCTGATATGATATTCTGGAAATCTTTCGTTGCTTAGTATGTTACGCATATAAGCACCATCGATGACAGCACTTTTAACCAAAGATTTTTTCAACTCAGAATCTGAACATATGACTTGAACCAGTGGATGCTGCCAACTACCTTCAAGTATTTTTTTCCTAATTTCTAGATACCAGCGTTCGGTATAGGTAATAGAAGGCTTGTAGATGGCGTTAAGGTAAGGGTTGTTTAACGCAGGGTGCATACAGGAGAACAATGGCACCTGATAGTGCGGACCATGATATACGTCTGACGTTCCTGTATTTTTAATTAACCTTAGAGTCATTGTAGACAATGCTTTCTAGTGCGTTCTTAAATGCGCGACTGTTAAACATTTTACTGGTGTTTCTATGAAGCGGTGTGGGCCAAGCATTGATATCAATCCAGCAGTAGCCTGCGCTTTCTTCGTTGAGTTCTGGAATAAATTCATCTTCGCACAATATCAAATAACTGACATGGCGAAAGCGATTGTCTTTGGACACAAAGGTATAGATGTGGCTGATGGCCACAGTATCAGGAACACCTGGCCACCCTAGTTCTTCACAAAGTTCACGTTTAAGTCCTTCGAGGTCGCCTTCGTTGCCAATTAGTCGACCTCCCCACAAACCCCAACACATGCTGTGACGTTCTACTTCACTGCGTAGTTGCATCAGTGCCCTTTTAGTTTTTTTACTGACGATCAAAGCACCAACGGCTCGCATATTATTTCCTCAATGAACAATACGCCAAAATCCCTGATTAAAGATACCTTCTATGGCCACCACCCAAGCAGAGCCTGTGTAATAGAGTTTCTTCATAGTATTGGCGTTTGTTGTATATTCACTAGCATTTACCGCCGATGCATCAAACGAAACTACCCAATTTGTGCCGTTGTATTCAATGATGTCATTGGCATCTGCTTCCAGCATGCCCCAAGGACCACCTGCAAAAGGAATCGTTCTATCTGTTAAAAGATAACGTTGACCAGCCGCCGCTGTTGGCAAACTACCAGCACCTGGTCTACTGCGTTGAGGATTAATGACACCGTTGACCATTGAAATAGTGTCAGCGGGCAAAGTGTCTATGTCAAGAAAATAACTCAATACGTTGGGATTGGTAGTCACTTCTGACACAGTTAGTCTGACCTCAGCACTATTCTCAGCAATTGGATCAGGACCCAACTTCAATCTGATTTCAGTGATGCCATTTTTTAATCCACCGTGTTTTCTAAAATGCTCGTTCCAATTCAGTAAACTGCCATCACCTTTGTCTTTGTCAATGTTGGTGTCATCGTTGTTTAGCAGTTCAATGCTGTCTTCATTGACACGAATATGCCGGTCTTGAAAAGTAATCCATTGACGCACACTACCGCTGTTGAGCCCATTGATACTGATTGAGTCAATGATCTCATCAAAGTTATCTGATGCAAAACTGTTGGCTAGAATACTGTGAATCAAAACTTGACGCTTGACCTTTCCAGGAGGACTCAAGAAAATTGGCAGTTGGTAAATCAAACTGGCAACATCAATGATATCGTCATTGCCTTGAGGAATGCTTCTGGCACTCCAGGTAATGTTGATCAATTCAACAACACCAAGACTAGTCCAGTCAAATGGATTGTTACTGCTCTGTAGGTTAACAGATGGATTGAATAACAATAGAATTTGTTCCAACAGTTGCAGTTTTTGTTCTGTGTTACTGGTCCAAATATCTACGTTAATAGTTAGATCGTAGGGAATTGGACTATAGCGTTCCAGCGTATAGGTTTCGCCAACGGTGTTTTCATAAGAACCGTCTTCGGGATTATAAAGTTTTTCATAAACCTGCACACGGTCTTGATAGGTTGGTTGCATTCTACGTTCAGCATTGGGCAACAACTCAGCAATGTAACAACTGATAAAAGGAACCGTATTGATCTTGTTCTCTGAGTTTTGCTTTAGAATGTGTGCGGCCATTCTACTGGTATCGCCATATCTAACTGGCACTTGATGGTAGTAGTCATTGCCATTGGCGTCCTTGCCCATTTTGACACTGAAGCCACCAAACAGTCGCATAAACTGTAGCAACCATCTTCGAATCTGTTGATCGTAAAAATATGTTTGAGCCATTATTCGTCTGCCTTGGGTGGTTTTCTAAATACTTTGCTCAAGGGCTGACGCTGTGGCACGGAACCACTGGGTTGGTTATGAGTTTCAGTGACATTGTCATTGTTGATAAATGAGGACGCATTCAACCTGCTATCACCCCATCCAACTTGTTTGTCAACTGAGTCGTAGATTCGGTGCCATCTGTTGCCACGATAAACAAATAGCCTATTAGGCAAAAAGTCAGTTCGCATAAAAAAGTCGCCTTGCTTGGGTTCTGTTGGGAATGTCAAGCCTGCTTGAACAGTTGACGAGTCAGGAACGTATTCAACTTTAATATCAGATTTGCCAGGGCCAATATAGTCATTGAGTTTAGGTGGATCAACAATGTTTTCAGCATTCCATCCAGACTCTGGCACCAATGCTTCAGCACTTTGAATGATGGTATTGGAAATTTCCATTTCCTTTTGATAGGTGCTGAGAGCGTTCTTGAGACTATCTTCATCTTCGGGGTTACCCAAGATGTTGCGATATTCTTGTGCATCGTTGATGGGCGCAGCCTTGATGCGCCACAGGTGTGGCCACCAAGTTGGTCCAAAACCTTCGGCGGCTCTGGCAGCATCTTGCACAGCATAAAATTTGTTAATGCTTTTGGCAGTGGCATCCAACAGCAGATCATCATTGAGGTGTGGTAACTCCAGCACATCACCGGCCATGAGTTTGCGACCCAAACGCTCAACCATCTCATTGGTGTGGAACGTAATAAACAAAGTGTCAGCATTCAAGAACAAACCAAATTGGCTTAGGTCAAAGTCTTGATCACCTACGTTATAAGTGCCGCGCAACTCGTAGACAGTGGTGTCATAGATGCGATCTCTGTTTTCCATAAACAATACATCCTGAATGTCCAATTCAGAAATCACATCTTTTTTAGCCAAATTGGGCTGTGCAGGATCACCAGTTTCGCCCTGTGGAGCAGGACCAAGATATTTGTGGATCAGGATGGTAGTCCCGCCAGCATCAATTGCTTCGCGGATTATGCGGTCCTGAAAATGGTAATCTTGCGTTTTGGCGTTGTTCCAAAGTTGAATTCTAGGCATTGTTTTCCCTGGACCAATTTGGTCCTTTTTTGATGTGCTATTTACCGGTCTTGACATTGAAAGTGAGATGCAGTATAATTACCCTAGTGTTCACAAGAAAGGATCACTTATGGCTACCCTAACCAAGCGCCGCACTACAAAAACATCAGCACCAACTGCACCGGCTCAAACAGGTGCACCGGTCCAAAATCAGCACCAACGTCCAGTTTTTAAACTCAAAGCCATCAAGATCCCTGCCACGGAAATTCGGGCCGCTGGTAGCAGTGAACCAGACGTCCCCACAGATCGCATCATGACTTCCAGCGAACTGGCTCGAATGTTCAACTGGTATAATTACCTTTGTGATAAAAGTGAGGCTCGTGAGTGGTTAGAGCAGTTGGCTCTAGCATATCCGCGTCGGCGACATCTTGTGGCTCGTTACAAGCGCATGCCTGACTGGCGCTTTAGTAGCACCATTGGTTGGTTGGCCCGTATCATCATGCGTGGTGGCCATGTGCCCTTTAGGTCCTTGCGCTACGTGGTCAAGACCATGCGCGAAATGGAACAGCAGTATCAAAAGTTTTCTGCCAGTGAGCCCAAGGTCACCGAGTCTGTGGTTGTCAAGGAAGCACCTAATATTCAGGCCCGACTTGAAGAAAAACTGTCGGAAGTCATTGGTGAAATTGAAGGTGCTGTTGATGATTACAGCACTGACAAGAAGGCCTTTGATACCTATAAGTTTTTGCAGTCCACTAACCTAGCCGCTAACTTTGCCACTCGAGTTGGTGATGCTTTTGTCAAACGTATTCAAGAACTTGAAGAATATCTCGAAGGCCGCGACAGCCAGTTGCTGGAAGCCTATGCACATCTTGGCAAGCGTGGTGCCAAGGATATGATCAAGTTTTATCAAAGTATCATTGATGGCGCCAATGCCTACAAGGCCGCTAAGATTGCTACCCGTGCCAAGCCCAAGCGCAAGCCTGTGCCGCCTGAAAAGGTTGTGCGTAAACTCAACTACCTCAAGCAGTTTGAAGAACTCAAACTGGTCAGTATTGATCCGCGAGATATCCTGGGTTGCAGTGAACTTTGGATCTACAATACCAAGACTCGCAAGATTGGTAGGTTTATGGCGGCCACACACGGTGACACAGTTATTTCACCGCTAAGTGTTAAAAACAGCAACATCACCGGCTTTGACGAGTCAAAGAGTGTGGCCAAGACACTACGCAAGCCTGCAGAAAAACTCAGCGAGTTCAAAGCCCTGGGCAAGCCAGGTCTTCGCAAGTTCATGGATGGTATTCGTAGCGTAGAAACACGTTTGCGCCCACGGATTTCCCCAGAAACCATCCTGCTCCGCGCCGTCAAGTAGGTTTTACACCAGTGCCTCCGGTAAATAGCAACCGGAGGCACACTAATGGCGGATACTACACAACGCAACAAAGCACAAAAATACATTGAACTAAACCTCGGCGGAGGGATGGTTGATGTCGAGTTGGACAAAGAACACTACGACATGGCCATTGACAAGGCTGTATCAAAATACCGCCAGCGTTCAAGTCGTGCAGTAGAAGAAAGTTTCATGATATTAAACCTTTCTCCTGGAGAAAGTGTTTATACCTTACCCGACGAAGTGTTAGAAGTTCGTAGTGTGTATCGACGAAGCGCCGGCGGTATCTCTGCTTCAGCCACAGACTTTGAACCCTTTGAAGCCGGCTACCTAAACATGTATATGCTGAATACTGCCAAAGGTGGCGGACTACTTTCTTTTGAACTCTACATGGGTCACAGAGAATTGATGGGTAGAATGTTTGGAGCCAATCTCACGTTTACCTGGAATCAAGTCAGCAAGCAATTAAACCTGCATCGCTATATTCGCAGTG
>JACCEE010595537.1_pt1 | contig 15624 bp, 15 predicted proteins | sample 7449931 | NCBI WGS metagenome assembly JACCEE01 (sample SAMN15323457, study PRJNA562643) | freshwater metagenome | isolation source: river surface water | place: USA:Blue River Watershed | collected 2017-08-19 | reverse complement strand
GACAGCACCTGAAATAAATACGAATCCATATTTTTGAATTTGACCAGATTGTAAGCCTTTTATCGAATTTGAAGCAAATACTGTTGTTTTTGCAATTCCATTCATTGTTCCATCGACAATGTGTCTATCAAACCAAGCTATTGGACGCGACACAAAATTGAAAAGGATTTTCTTGGTAACAAATAAATAAACTTCATCCATATAAAACTTATTAAATGCTGCTGTATAAAATCCTTTAAAGCTTTTTGAAACTTTATCAGGAATAGCTGTTTCCTTGTAGTACATAAAGAAAGCTAAAGTCATACCAGCGAAAGCAAGTAATGTAACCGGAATTGCAATATTCCAATGGAAATGAGTTATAAATGCTTTTCCATCTGAGGTAACAAAATCGTGAAAAGGAATATATCCTGCAAATATTGTGAACACAGCTAAAAACATTAATGGGAAAGTCATTGTTATCGGTGACTCGTGTGGATCGTGATGATAATGTCGTTTTTTCCCAAAGAAAACTGAGAAATAAAGACGTGACATATAAAATGCAGTTAAACCAGCTACGAATACAGCAATAAAAAATACTAGTTTATTATGATTATATGCAGCTACGAGAATTTCATCTTTACTAAAGAACCCTGATAATCCGGGGAATCCACAAATTGCTAACCAAGCAATTGTAAAAGTAATAAAAGTTATAGGCATATATTTTTTTAATCCACCCATATCTTGCATACTATTACTATGAACCGCATGAATAATTGAACCGGCACCAAGGAATAATAACGCTTTAAACATAGCATGTGTAAAGAGATGGAACATTGATGCCATAAAACCTAAGCCTTCATGATCTCCATATTGAGATACACCCAATGCAAGCATCATATAACCAATTTGAGACATGGTTGAATAAGCTAACACTCGTTTAATATCGTACTGAGTACAAGCGATTATTGCAGCAAATAAACTTGAAAATGCACCAACATACATAACAACGGTTAGTGCATCAGGAGCTGCTAATGCGTATACTGGAAATAATCTTGCAACCAAATAAACCCCTGCAACAACCATTGTTGCGGCGTGAATCAATGCAGAAACAGGTGTTGGACCTTCCATTGCATCGGGTAACCATATATGTAACGGGAACATAGCTGATTTACCGGCACCACCCATATAAATAAGGATTAATGCCCAACTAACAATTGATAACCCCAAGAAAGAAGTTCCCATTGGCATTTGCATTGCTAATGATTCTCCATTTGTTTGAGTTAGCTGTTGGAAATCGAATGTTCCTGTATAATACGATAAAATCAATATACCGATAAGAAATCCTAAATCTGCAAAACGAGTTGTGATAAACGCTTTTTTCGATGCAGCAACTGCAGATGGTTTTTGATAATAGAATCCAATTAATAAGAATGATGATAAACCTACTAATTCCCAGAAAATATACATTTGGAATAAGTTAGTTGCAACAACTAATCCTAACATTGAAAATGTAAATAACGATAGAAAAGCAAAGAAACGTTGAAATCCTTTTTCACCACCATGCATATATCCAGTACTGTAAATATGCACCATAAATGAAACGGTACTTACAACAACAAACATCATCACTGAAATCGGGTCAATTAAAATACCCATATCAATGTGTAATTTGTCGGTTACTTGCAACCAAACCATATTAAATGCTATGATTTTTTGATAAGCACCATCAATTTTTGCTGCCGGATCATTAAAGAAATAATTAAAAGCAGTGATCCATGATAAAATAAATGTTACTCCTAAACCAAAAGAACCGATTATCCCTGAGATATATGGTTTCATTTTATGACCAAAAGAACTAATGGTCAAAAAGGTTATAAATGGAATGAGAACTATTGCTAATGTGTATGTATAATTCATATTTCTAAATAGTTATATGTTACGTTCTGATTGTAACACTATTAATACTTCATTTCATTAATATTTTCAACATTTATTGAATTGTATTTGCGATATAAATTAATGATAATTGCAATAGCAACAGCAGCCTCTGCAGCAGCAATTGCAACGACAAATAACATAAAAATATAACCTTGCAATAGGTTAGGATAGAGATACTTGTTAAAGACAACGAAATTGATACAAACTGCATTCAATATTAACTCTATCGACATTAAAATCGTAATCAAATTTCTGCGTACTAGAAAGCCATATACACCTATGAAAAACATAAGCGAACTCACTATCAGAAAATGTTGCATTGGAATTCCTTCTATCATAACTCTTATTTTTTAGCAATCATAATCGCTGCAACCATTGCAGCCAATAATAAAATTGAAATAACTTCAAATGGTAATACATATCCTTTATCTCCATAACTCAATAATGCTAAACCAAATGTTCTCACATTTGTAGATATAGCTGCAGGTTGATTTGAGATAAATGAATGTTGATGAATTGTAAAGACACTTAAACCAGCACCAATTGCACAAAGGATTCCGGAAAATAATTTCTTTTTTAATTCAAGAGATTCAAATTTATGATCAATATTACTTGTCAATAAAATCGAGAATACTATTAAAACTGCAATACCGCCGGCATAAAGCATTAACTGCACAGCTCCAAGGAAAAATATTTCCATTAAGAAATATAAACCTGCAGTAGATATCAATACAAACAAAAGATATGTAGCAGCTCGAAGAATTCTTCTACTTGTTACACTTAATACTGCAAATACCAGAATTAATGCAGATAATAAATAAAATATAATTACATTCATAGTCTATTCTTTTACGTCTTTTGTTAATACTGAACCTGGTTTATTTAAAATCTTAGTCAGTTGTGAACGTTTTTCCAATCCATGCTCGAAAGCCTGACCAAATTCAAGTGCTTTTGATGGACATGTTTTTACACATAAACCACAAAACGTACACATTCCTAAATGATAAATATGTTTATCAATTGCTTTTTTCTTTTTTTCGTCGATTATTTCCCATTTCGAGATGATCTCAATTGAACCATTCGGACAATTCATTTCGCAAATTCCACATCCGGTACAACGATGTTCGTTCTTCTCATTATGGGGCATAATTACTTCACCTTTAAATCGATCAAACATTTTTAACGTTTCACGATTTTCAGGATATTGTTGCGTCACAATTTCTTTGGGATGAACAAAGTAATATCCGGTAACTTTCATCCCCGTGAGCAGTGATTTTATACCGCTCAATAAATCGGAGAAATATTCTTTTATTGCATTCATGTTACTTAATCTTCTTTTTTAATTAATTAAAAATGCCAACCATTTAATACACATAATGCCATTAGGAGTATATTAACCAAGTTTATTGGCAATAAAAATTTCCACTCTAAAGTTAAAAGCTGATCGATTCTTAAGCGAGGGAAAGTCCATTTGAACCACATCATTACAAAAATGATAAAAAATGCTTTTCCAAAGAACCATATAAATGGAGGAATAAAATCCATAACATGATTAAATCCAGCTAATCCGGGAATGTGTAACGGCATCCATCCACCTAAAAATACAGTTGCGGCTATCGATGAAACGATAAACATATTGATATATTCAGATAAGAAGAATAGTGCAAATTTTATCCCCGAATATTCGGTATGGAAACCTGCTGTTAACTCTGATTCAGCTTCACAAAGGTCGAAAGGACCACGATTCGTTTCTGCTGTACCTGCAATTAAGAAAATGACAAATGCTACCATTGCAGGAATATGTCCTTTAAATATAAACCATAAATCGGCTTGACCGTTTACAATTTCAGAAAACTGCATTGTTCCCGCTAGTACGATAATTGTCATTAACGATAAACCAACTGATAATTCGTAACTGACAATTTGTGCACCGCTTCGCATAGCACCGATTAAGGAATATTTATTATTACTAGCCCATCCGGCCAATAAAATACCTAAAACACCTAATGAAGATACCGACATTACATATAAAACTCCGATATCAAAATCAAGCGATTGTAATCCTTTGGCAAATGGAATTGAACCTACTGCAAGAAATGAAGCAATAATTACAATGAAAGGTGCAACATTGAATAAGAATTGATCTGCATTTTTAATTGAAATCAATTCTTTCATTAATAATTTAATGAAGTCGGCAATAGTTTGTATCAAACCCCATGGTCCAACACGCATAGGCCCCAGACGACATTGGATAAAAGCACAAACTTTTCTTTCTGCATATACAAGGAACAACCCTAAAACTGCAAAAAAGGTTAAATAAACAATACCTGCAATTGTCATCTCGGTAACAGTCGTCATTAATGGCGACATCGATGATGATAATCCAGCATGTATTTTTGATGTTAATTCTGTGAAATCGTATAAAAACATACTTTATAAATTTTAACGGTCAATATCAGGAATTACTAAGTCAAGAGATCCCATAATTGCAACTAAATCAGCAATTTTTTGGTTTCTACTCATATAATCTAATGCCGATAGATTTGCAAAATTTGGAGAACGGAACTTAATGCGATATGGCTGTTTTTCTCCACGACTTACAACATAAACACCAAGTTCCCCTCTGCTAGATTCAACTCTTTGATAGTATTCACCTTCGGGTAATTTAATGATAGGTTTCATCTTAACAGCAAAATCTCCGGCAGGAATGTTGTCAATCAATTGCTCGATTATTGAAAGTGATTGCTCAAATTCTTCCATACGAACTAAATAACGAGCATAAGAATCTCCTTCCGTTTTAAGAACTTCTTTAAAGTCTACTTTATCGTAAGCACTATACGGTTGTAATTTTCTGATATCACATGAAAATCCTGAACCACGTCCTGAAGGTCCTGTAACACCAAAATTGATTGCATTTTTCTTTGAAATCACCCCAACACCTTCGGCACGAGTTCTAAAAATAACATTGCCTGTTAGTAATTCGTTATATTCAGGTAGTTTTTTCCTAAAATGTGCAATAAATTCTTTTACTCTTTTTTGAAAATTAGGGTGTATATCATACATTACTCCGCCAGGACAATTGTAGCTTAATAATAAACGACCACCACACGTTTCTTCAAAAATATCAAGAATATACTCCCTGTCACGCAAACCATAGAAGAACGTTGTTAATGCTCCAAGATCCATTCCATAAGCTGCCCACCATAACTGATGCGATGCAATACGCGAAAGCTCTGACATTATGGTTCGAATATACTTAACACGTTCCGGAACTTCTATTTCCAAGGCATTTTCAACTAGCAAACATAGTGCTTCATTATTTTGATGAGCTGATAAATAATCCAATCGATCTGTTAAGTGAACAATTTGAGGATATGTATTACGCTCACACATTTTTTCGATACCACGGTGAATGTAACCACAATACGGTTTCAAATCTTTTACGATTTCACCTTTGAGATTAACCAACAAACGCAACACTCCGTGAGTCGACGGGTGCTGTGGTCCCATGTTGATAAAATACTCTTCTTCTTTAGTATCTAATTTATTTTTAGTTTGGGCTTCAACCATTTTTTTATATCGTTTGAAGTTAAATTCTTATTTAATTAAGTCAATAATATTAATGGTATCAACATAATCTTTACGCAATGGATAACCAACCCATTCTTCATCCATAAAAATTCGTCTCATATCAGGGTGATTATTAAATGTTATACCAAAAAAATCGAAAACTTCACGTTCTTGAAGTTCGGCGCCTTTCCATAAATCACATATTGAATCGAGTACCGGATTCTGACGATTTTCGGTAAATGTTTTTAATACGATTTTATGTTTTAAAGTAGTTGATTCTAAATGATATACAACCCCCAACGCCGGATTATTATCAATACCTGTTAAACTGAATAAATAATCGAATTGGGTTTCAGCCGATTCTTTTAATGATTTAATCACTCGATGTAAATCACCTGAAGGTACAGTTGCAAGAAGAAACTGTTTGTTTTCTGCAAACTGAGTTTCTGGTGCTAAAAGGATAATTCTTTCTTTTAAAGCTTCGTTTGTCATACCAATGTAACTTTTTACATGAATAATTTTAAATCATCGCGTTTTTCAAACATGGTTTCACGTTTAATTTTTTCATGAAGTTGTAATACTCCGTAGAAAAATGCTTCAGGGCGAGGAGGGCATCCGGGAATATAAACATCTACCGGTATTACATGGTCTACTCCTCTGACTACAGAATACGAATTATAGTAGAATGGACCACCAGATATGGCACATGAACCCATTGCTATTACATATTTCGGATCAGACATTTGATCATATAACCGTTTCAAAACAGGAGCCATTTTATGAACAATTGTTCCTGCTACAACGATTACATCAGCCTGACGGGGTGAAGCTCTATACACTTCCATTCCAAAACGAGAAAAATCGTGTTTGGGAGCACCTGCTGCCATCATTTCAATACCACAGCAACTTGTAGCAAAAGTTAAAGGCCATAATGAATTTTTACGTCCCCAATTTACTAAATCATCAAGTGTTGAAAGGATAAAACCTCCTTTTCCTGATTTTGCATGCAATTCAGCCATCATTTGATCGATGTCTGCATATTCTTTATTTTCTATTCCCATTTTAATGCTTGTTTTTTCCATGCATATAAAAGACCTAAACCTAAAATTGCAAAGAAGATTATAATTTCAACAAATGCAACCATACCAACTTCTTTCATTACCACTGCCCATGGAAACAAGAAAATTGCTTCAACATCGAAAATCAAAAACATGATTGCAAACAAGTAATAACCTACATTAAATTGTATCCATGACAACCCGTAGGTTGGAATTCCGCATTCGTATGTTTCATACTTTTGGAGGTTGTCTGACTGTGGAGGAATGAAACTCGAAAACAATACGGCTAAACCAACAAGGATTGCCCCGAGCATAAAAAACAAAATTAAACCTTCTGAACTCATAATCAATAATTTACATCTACTATTATGTGTGTTTTTATTTTTTTGAAGCCACAAATGTAAAACAAAATTTTTTATGATAATAAGAAGTCTGATAATCTATACTTTGATATTTCTTTATTTTTTAAATTTTAGTATTATTTCATATTACATATTTAACTGATATTTAATGAAATAACTTGTGTAAATAAACTTATAAATTATTTATCAACAAATATCAACAATATTTCTATGAAACTCAGTATTTACAATGCTTTGAACATTGTTGCAATTTTAAATTGTAAAATGAAAATAGATTCTGTTTTTATTGAAATTCAGCCTATTATTTTGTAAATTTACATACTGAATTAATACTACTTTTTTTATACTCACACTTGCTTTTGGGGCAATTTTATTTAATTAAATTAAGATATCAACTTAATTTTTAATTAGTGTTTATCTTAAAATAAGAAAAGATGAAAAAAGGAAGTATTTTAATCGTGTGGTTTTTTATTGCAACGATATTCGTAGCATGTAAAAAAGACCTACTTCTTGATCCTGCTGATGGTTCATCAGTCATGTCAGAATCAGATGCTTCTACTATAGGTTTGATGGATTCAACCAATACTAATATGTGCGGCATGAGCTCATATACGTTATGGGCAGGTCAAACAATTAATGCCGGAACTTTAGTTATTGCAAATGATCAAACGAATCTCTATGTAAACTATACAACCACGGGAACTTTTCAAACGCTTCATCTTTGGGTTGGTACAGATTTAAGTTTATTACCGATGATTAGTCAAGGTACTCCAATACCCGGACATTTCCCGTATGTTTACGATGCAAGTGGCTTAACATCATATATGTTTACAATTCCGCTTGCTACAATTCCATTCTACAATGCTTGTGGTAATACAATCTATGTTGTAGCACATGCCGAAGTTATGATAAATGGTGGTCACGAAACAGCATTTGGTGGCGACATTACCGGAAGCAATACAAATAGATGGTTTTATTATGCAGCATTTAAAACCGGATGTTGTACAGAACCTCCACCTCCTGTATCAATTGAGAAATTAGGAACTGCATTTGCAAAAGGTGATTGGGTTTTTACAACCGATAAAAAGTCAAATCCGGAAAACCTTCCAAGTCTCAAACTTACAAACAACCGATGGGGATGGGCTATAAACATGATGTCGCCCAGTTCAAAAAGCTATGACCTATGGGTTGGTGCAGGTCTTAATTACACTTCTAAAGGAAAACTAGTTGGTAGTGTTACGGTTAATTATACCGGAAGTCAGGTCATCGTTACGTTTAATATGTTTAACGGATATACTATTGAAGAATCACATATTTACGCCAACGATATGAAACCAACAATGTTAGCACCTGGTCGGTATGGAAATACCTTCTACTTCCATCCAACAATATCAACGTTTACAACAACGATCGATGTTATGGACTCAAATATGGATGGTATATGGTTAATTATTCATGCTATTGTATGGGGACCTAAAATCGTCAACATATAAAAATGATTTTTATCGACGATTACAAAACACAAAAGCCGTAATAGGAAATTATTCTATTACGGCTTTTGTGTTTATCTTTGGTTTCTTTTACTTAAACTAGTCCTTTTTTTCTTAGCAGTATTTCCATTTGTTGTTGTAAATCAAATGCTCGTTTTTCAGAATGAATTGCAAAGTCGATTGACGAATCGGCATATAAAATATCGCGAGATGAATTTACTATCAACCCACAATTATTAGTCATACCATAACGTACAACCTCATCGATACTTCCGCCTTGTGCACCAATGCCCGGAACTAATAAAAAGTGTTCAGGAACTATTGCACGAATTCCTTCAAGCATTTCAGCTTTTGTTGCTCCAACAACATACATCATTTGTTCTTTCGATGCCCATTGTTGCGATGTTTTTAAGACTCTTTCATAAAGCTTTTCGCCTCCTTCTGTAGCAAATTGAAAATCAGAAGCTCCTTTATTTGAAGTTAATGCTAAAAGTATCACCCATTTATCTTTTATTGTTAAAAATGGAGTAACAGAATCTTCGCCCATATATGGAGCAACCGTAATTGCATCAAAAGGAAGATTTTCTAAAAATGCTTTGGCATACATATTTGACGTATTACCAATGTCTCCACGCTTTGCATCGGCAATTATAAATATTTGAGGATGGTTCTCTTTTATATAATGAACCGTTTTTTCCAAACTTTGCCAACCTTTTACGCCATAACATTCATAAAATGCCAAATTCGGTTTATAAGCAATTGCGTATTGAGCCGTAACATCAATTATTGTCTTATTGAACGAAAAAATAGGATCATCTTTTTTTAATAAATGTTGCGGGATTTTTTGCAAATCAGTATCAAGCCCAACACATAAAAAAGAACGTTTAAGTTTTATCTGTTCGAAAATTTGATGAAAATTCATATTAAATATATTTACTTTAAGGTTGTTCGAGACAATTTCTGATTTTTCCTAAATTAATTATATGCTGCTTTCTTTTAATCGTTCAGCATTTTCTTCCATGATCAACTTATCGATAATTTCCTGTAAATCGCCATCTAAAATAGCTGGTAAATTATACATCGTTAAATTTATACGATGATCGGTAACTCGACTTTGTGGATAATTATAGGTACGAATTTTTGCAGAACGGTCGCCAGTCGAAACCATTGTTTTACGCTGACTTGCAATTTCGTCCATGTATTTCTGGTACTCAAGATTAAATAATCGAGTACGAAGCTCATTCAATGCTTTGTCAAGGTTTTTTAATTGCGACTTTTCATCTTGACAAGAAACAACTATACCTGTTGGAATATGAGTCAAACGAATGGCAGAGTAGGTTGTATTTACTGACTGACCACCAGGTCCGGAAGAACAGAACGTATCTTTACGTACATCATTCATGTTAATCACAACATCAACTTCTTCAGCTTCGGGTAATACAGCAACTGTTGCTGCCGATGTATGAACACGACCTTGAGTTTCTGTTTGCGGAACACGTTGAACTCGGTGAACTCCCGATTCATATTTTAGTGTACCATAAACTTTTTCTCCCGAAATTTCTGCTATAATTTCTTTGTAGCCTCCCGATGTTCCTTCACTGAAACTATTAACAGATACCTTCCAACCTTTTTTCTCACAATATCTGTTATACATTCTGAAAAGTTCTCCGGCAAATATCGAAGCTTCATCACCTCCGGTTCCGCCTCTGATTTCTAAAATTGCATTTTTACTATCCTGAGGGTCAGAAGGTATGAGCATTAATTTTAAATTTTGCTCCATTTCATCAATGCCTGCAGAAAGTGTATCTAATTCCATTTTAGCCATTTCCTTCAGCTCTTCATCTTTCTCTTCTGCTAAAATTTGTTTGGCATTTTGAATATTATCGAAGGCATTTTTATATTCTTTATAAGCAGCAACGACATCGCCCAATTCTCTGTATTCCTTATTCAGTTTAACAAACTTTTTAGAATCAGAAATCACTGATGGATCAGATAACTGTTGCCCAACTTCTTCAAAACGTAATACGATTGTTTCTAATTTTTCTATTAATGAGTTATTGCTCATAGTTTAATAAAATTCAATTTTTAAAATGCAAATGTAATGTGATTTAACGGATTTTTAAAATTTAATTTTGGCTTTGCTATTAAAAAAAATATCGATATATTTGAGGTAGGATTTTAGAGAAAAATAATTCTGAATATTCCTTCATGCACATTGTTAAATAGCTAATCATAATTAGAATAGGCATTCTATGACTTTTTCATCAAAAAATATTTTTAAAATAATGTAACTTTTTAAAAAAACACAACTATAAGCCGTAAATAACAAAAGCAAAACACTCAAAAAAAAAAACGAAATAATATGAGTCACACACTTTCTATAATAGAAAATAGCCCATCAAATAAAACATTTGTTTTTGAAGGTGATTTTACGATTCAAAATATAGAATCGACGAAAAATGAAATATTAAAACACACAAAAGGATGTGATACTATCATATTAAACATCAATAAAATAACAAATTTCGATATCACATTTACACAAATGGTTTTAGCATTTACCATACACTGTGAAAATCAAAAAATAAGCTTAAACATTCAATCATCAGAAATGGATGAAGAATGTAAAAAAACGATGGAAAAATCAGGCTTCAATAAAATAATCAGAATTTAATTTTTCAATATATGGGCAAAACGATATTAATAGTAGACGATTCGGCAAGTATCAGAGCAGTTGTTGCATTTACATTAGAAAGTGCCGGATATCAAGTTTACGCTGCGGAAGACGGTCAAGATGCCTTATCGTATTTAGACGGTAAACACATTGATTTAATCATTACAGACCTTCATATGCCTGTAATGGATGGAATAGAACTCATAAAAAATGTGAGAGTCATGGAAGCATATAAATTTATTCCTATTTTATTTCTGACTACAGAATCGCAAGAATCAAAAAAACTTGAAGCAAAACAAGCCGGAGCAACAGGATGGATTATTAAACCATTTGTACCAGAAAAATTGTTGGCAGTTGTAGAAAAAGTAGCACGTTAAGCATATGGATCAATTTAGACAAAAAGCTATTGAAGAAGCCCATGAATTGATTTCCGATCTTGAAAGTTCGCTTTTAGTATTGGAAGACAATGCAAACGATAAAAACCATATTTCAAAGGTTTTTAGAATTATGCACACCTTAAAAGGGAATAGTGCAATGTTTGGCTTCGATTTTATTGCAGAATATACCCACCATATTGAGAGTATTTACGACTTAGTTCGAAACGATAAATTAAAACTAAACAAAGATATCTTTGATTTAACATTAGGTTCTGTTGATCACTTAAAATTATTATTGGAAGATATAAATTTAACCGATGAAGCAAATAAAAATGCTCATACTCAAAATTTAAATAAGATATTGGGTTTTGTAAAGAAAATCAATGCTTTAATCGAGTCTGGTGTTGAATTTATTGATTTAGATGCAGGGAAAGAAGCTCCAAAACCAGCACCAGAGATTGAACCCACCAAAACACCCGAACCTCTCAAAGAAGAGCCTAAAACACAGCCCATTGAAGAGGTAAAGACAGAAACAGAAGAAAAAATAAACAGTTATTTAATAAATTTCAACCCTCATAAAGAGTTGTTGCAAATGGGAACAAATCCATTATTCCTATTTGACGACCTCTTACAATTAGGAACGATAAAATCATATATAATACCGCACTATACTGAAACTCGTTTTGATGATTTTAATCCAATTCATTGCTTTGTAAATTGGAAAATAATTGTTACTTCAAAACATTCGATAGATGATATCAAAGATGTTTTCATTTTTGTAGAAAGTGATTGTGAATTAGATATTAAAAAAATTGCCGATGACAATATATTGACCAGAAAAACGGCTGACGATGATATTAAAAAAGTTTTGGAATACAATAATATCTATAGCTTAACATCAATTTCACATACATTTGATTCACAATCATCGGAAACTAAAAAAGAAGTTAAGGCAGAATCACCAATTCCTGTTATCGAAAAAACAGAAACAAAATCAGAATCAGAACCTGCTAAACCAGTAATTGAAAAGCCTGTGACAGCTACAACCGTAGCGTCTCCCAAGGAATCGGCAGTTGCAACTAGTATTCGAGTTCCATCTGAACGATTGGACACATTAATGAATTTAGTAAGTGAGCTCGTAACAACACAAGCTCGACTCAGTATGTTTGCTGAAAATTCGGACAACACTGAAATAACATCAATAGCAGAAAATGTACAGAAACTAACCAGACAACTTCGCGATATTGCGTTCAATATTTGTTTGGTTCCTATTCAAAACTTATTAACTCGTTTCCAACGATTGGTTCGCGATTTATCATCAGAACTCAAAAAAGATGTTGAGTTTTTAATTGAAGGTTCAGAAACGGAATTAGATAAATCAATGATTGAAAGCCTTTCTGATCCAATAATGCATATTTTACGTAATAGTCTTGATCATGGTATAGAATTACCCGATGTTCGTATTGCACAAGGTAAAAACAGAAAAGCAACGATATTAATTCGGGCATATTATTCCGGAGCAAATGTCATAATTCAAATATCAGATGATGGAGCAGGCATTGACATCGAAAAAGTTCGAAATAAAGCAATAAGTAAAGGTTTAATTTCGGCCGATGCTGTTCTTTCTAAAAAAGAAATCATAGAACTTATTTTTCAACCTGGATTTTCAACTGCAGAAAAAATAACAGGCGTTTCGGGTAGAGGAGTCGGTATGGATGTTGTTCGCCGTAAAATTATGGATATAAGAGGCGAAGTTGATATAGACACAAAACCCGGACAAGGTACAACAATAACAATAAGGCTACCATTAACATTATCTATTATCGATGGACTTCTAATCTTAATAGATGACACCAGTTATATCTTACCATTATCGGTTGTTGACAAATGCTATGCAGTCGAACATGAAAAAATTAAAACAGCATATAATAATATTGTAGTTCTTGATGGTCAACAAATACCTTTTTATTATATGCGCCAAGAGTTTGATTGTAAAAATCCAGCTCCTGAAATAGAACAAATCATAATAGTACGATATGAAGAACATCGAATTGGTATTGTTATAGATACCGTTGTTGGTGAATATCAGGCGGTATTAAAACCATTGGGCAAAATGTATAAAGATCAGGATATTGTATCAGGAGCATCAATATTGGGTGATGGTACTATAGCCTTAGTTTTGGATTCCAATAAGATTATCAAACGATTCGGACATCAAGAAAACAATTAAGATAAATCACCTTTTTTGATTGTTTTTGAAACATTACATAATGATTTCAGTAAAGAGAGAAATATAAAAACTATTCGCTATGAAAGAAGAAACATTACTCACATCGTATTTGTCGTTTAAATTAGGAGACGAAGTTTTTGCTGCTAATGTGAGCAAAGTACTTAATATACTAGAAATGACAAAAATTACAAAGGTTCCCAAAGCTCCGGAATACATGAAAGGAGTAATAAATCTGAGGGGAACAGTTTTACCATTAGTCGATACTCGCATTAAATTTGGACTAACTCCAACAGAATTTACCCCAAATACATGTATTCTTGTTCTTGATATCAGACTTGAGGAAGACACCATCCAGGTAGGAGGATTAGTCGATGCAGTACAAGAGGTTTTGGAAATAGAACCACATCAAATTTTACCTCCTCCAAATATTGGAAGCAAATATAGATCAGAGTTTATATCAGGAATGTATAAAGCAGGAGAAGACCAATTTATTATGATCCTCGATATGGATAAAGTGTTTACCTCTGAAGAACTGATGTCTGTTAAAGACTCGTTTCAAAATTTCTAAGCCTTTCACACAGAAATCACTCAATAAATTAAACAAGCATATAAACTAACCATGGAGGACCGTAATATGAATACAAATAATAGTTTTTTAAATCGTATGACAATTGAGCGAAAACTTATTTTTACCTCAATTTTTACTCTCTGTTTTCTTATACTTTCATTAATCATAACATATAATTTAATATTTAAAGTTAAGACATCAAAAGATTATATGGCTGTTGAAGCCGTTCCTCTCATTATCAAATCAAATACTATTGGGCAATATAACCATAAATTACGAGGCTATATGTTAATCCTTGTACATAGGAGATTGTCAAAAGATCCTTCAATCGTGCAATCAAGTTCAGATAATGTAATGAATACTTTATCGGAACTGAAAAAGGCAATAGATTGGTACGATTCTGCAAATGTTGAAGCAGATGAAAAAAGCTTAGTTGAGAATATTAAAAATAATTTGAATCAATTAACACCAATTGCAACAGCATTTATTGAAGACAGGAAGCATAAACAAGAATTATTGAATAATAATGTTGCCGACGACGATCCCGAATTAAAAATGTATGATGATAAGACATTGCAAGAATACAAAGATGCTAACAAAATAATAGATGATATTATTGCAGATTCGGACGAATTAATAGAAAAAATGCAAACTAATACAAAAGAATACAATGAAGAAGCAAATAATACCTTTAATTTTGGATTAATAATTATTGTTACAATTTCTTTGATTTTCTTAATCATATTGGCAATTTTTCAATTCGCGATTATTACGAATATCAAAAAAGCTATAAAATCGGTTATTGATCAAGCAAAAGAATTATCGAATGCTGCAGTTAATGGAGTACTACACAAAAGAGGCAATACCGAAAATATAAACATTGAATTTAAAGAGATTGTAGAGGGTATGAATAACACTCTTGATGCAGTTGTAAATCCACTAAATGTTGCAGCCGGTTATATCGACCGAATTAGTAAAGGTGATATTCCGAACAAAATAATTGATAATTATAGTGGCGATTTTAACATCATCAAAAACAACTTGAATGACTTAATTGATGCAATGAATAGCATAACAGAAGGAGCAAAGATGGTATCAATTGGTGATTTGGATTTTGATTTACGAGTTCGTTCCGAGAACGATGAATTGATGAAATCGCTTATCATCATGGTAAAAGCAATGAAAGATATCACCGAAAAAACCAAAGTAATAGCAAGTGGTAATCTTACAATTGAAATAAAACCTCGTTCAGATAAAGACGAAATGCTTATTGCTCTTGCCGATATGATTAAAACAATCAGTGATATTGTTACTCAAATCCAAAATTCGAGTGATAATATTGCAGATGCAAGTTCACAAATGAGCTCAAATTCACAAT
>JACCEE010490997.1_pt1 | contig 15629 bp, 11 predicted proteins | sample 7449931 | NCBI WGS metagenome assembly JACCEE01 (sample SAMN15323457, study PRJNA562643) | freshwater metagenome | isolation source: river surface water | place: USA:Blue River Watershed | collected 2017-08-19 | reverse complement strand
TTTCCGTTACCGACGGCGGCTCGGTTTCTTCCATCGGCGCCGACGAGATCATTTACGATAAAACGCAAGACACCCCCGAGGCTAGGGGGAACGTCACCTATAAGCATACTTCCGGAAAAAGCGGCACGGAGGAATTCCGCGGCGACGCGCTGCTTTTTAACATAGAAAAGCAAGAAGGGGTTTTCCTTGACGGTATCGTGACGCAGGACACGGGCGATAAAAAAAGCGATCCGTACGTCATACACGCGGAGGTTTCCGGAAGGAACGCGGGCACTACGATGGCCTTTAAGAACGGCATCCTGACGACCTGCGACGCGGACGAACCGCACTGGTCCATCAACGCATCCCGCATTTGGCTTCTTCCCGGAAACGAGATCGCGCTATTAAACGGCGTTTTTTATATTGGCCCCTTACCGGTGTTTTATCTGCCCTTTTTCTACTATCCGTCCGACGAGATGATCTTCCATCCCGTGTTTGGCTATAGGACAAGGGAAGGCAATTTTATCCAAACGTCGACGTACCTATTCGGCAGAAAACCCTTGGCATCCACCGCAACATCAGCGTCAAGCTCCGCGAATAAGGATAAAAAAACCTTCAGCAATTTCCTTCAGAACTCGACGCTGAAAAAGCAGGAGCCGAACGGGCTTTTCTTGATGAACCTGGAAGAGGACGCGCAAGACGTTTCGGGTAATTACCTTAAGGTCCTCGGTGACGCGTATTCCAATCTTGGCTACATGGCTGGCATCGACGGGAACTTTTCTTCCGGAAAGCTCATTAAGTCTTTTTCGGGGAGCGCTTATCTGGGATTCTCAAAGACCCTTTACCCGCTTTCGTCCGGTTCCTTTTACACTACGTTCGATAGTTACGGTAAGGAGAACTGGAATTCCAGTTCTTTCTTCGGCCTATCGGTTCCGTTCCGCTACAGGTTCAATTTCTCCGTGCAGATCGACAAGTCCCCGCTGCAATTTACCCTGGCAATGCCGTTCGTTTCGGACAAGACGTTCAAGACCGATTTTCTCGATCGATCGGAGGACCTCAATTGGTTTGATACGCTGACTAAGTCGGGTAAGACCGAAGAGGATACGGTTACCGCGGAAACATCCTACTCCTGGACCGCGAGCGGGTCCTTTTCGCCCGACGTATCGTTCGCGAAGCCCTGGCTGACATCTTTGTCCGTTTCGGGGCTTTCCGCCTCGATGACCTTTAACTCCAAACAGAACACATCCTATACCGGCGAAGAGGCGACTTACGCGCCGGATAATTACTTTTTCTATCCGGAAATCCTGAAGCCCGAGATCAAGCTTTCCCTTGGCGGAACGCTCTTGAGCTCGGAAAAGGCGAAAGCGTCCACGTCGGATTCCAAGAAGGCAATCGAGCTTGGCGCGCTCACGAATCCATTCGCACAGGATAAGCAAGAGGAGAAGAAGAAGGACGGGGTCGCGAACGAGAACCCAAGCGATAGCGCGGGCTCCATTCCGATACCCGCGGCGGGAATCGGCGTTCAGGCAAACGCGGTAAACTCGCGAAAGTTCGCGTATTCGCTCACATGGTCGCTCCAACCCGCTTACGTGCAGGAACTTCGCTACGACACGACGCTTTGGGCAAAACCCTCCGACATCAAATGGAATCAATTTTCGTCGGTGTATTATCAGATCAAAGGTATAGCCGCCCTGAACGGTTCGTTTTCATACGATAACAACCTGTTTTCGATCACGACGGCGCTTAACTTCACGGGAACGAAGCAGGATCACCCGCTGCTTACCGGCGCGTCGTATTCGACCGCTACTCAACGCGAAACGGTTTTCACCAGCGATTACAAGGCGAGCATATTCGAGGTAAAGACAACCGACGCCGTCAAATTCGCCCCTCTGATCCATAACGAGTTATTAAAGCCGTTTTCCCTAACCTGGAACTATACGGGTGTTTTGCTTAAGAACGAATTCTCGGGAACGATCGCGAAGCCTGAATGGAAAGTCAGGACCCCTGAGTGGACGGACGATTTCGTGAGCGTGCACAACGCCGCTCTCGTTACGGGCGTTTCGCTCGGCGGCTTAGACCAGACGATCACCATAACCAGCAACCTTCCACCGCTGCAGGAATCGTATGCGGGATCAGGCTCCTTCAATTGGGGGTTCGGCTCTCTTTCCATGAGCACCAAGCTGTATGACCAAAACACGAGCGATGAGATTAAGGACTGGGTTTGGGAGCCGTTTAAGACGACGCTTTCCTGGAAGCTTCTATGGGGAATAACGCTGGGTCAGGAGTTTTCCTACAGCATCAACGATAATGAGCCGGCGAAACTTGGACTTACCGCCGGATGGGGTTTTTTCTCGGCGTATTACACAATCTCAAATTCAGTGCCGTACACGCTCGTATCGGGATCGGGTTGGGTTCTCGACGCGGCGGGCGCGAAGTTCATCCCTTCCGCGATCGGCTGTTCCTTCTCCAACAGCTCCAAACCTCTGCAGGTATACCTCTGGAAGGATCGAATAGCGCTGACCGCGACGCTCACCACAAACCTAAAATTCAACCTTCTTCAGATAACCGACAGCAGTTTTATCTTCACGCCGGCGATTACCATTAAGGTGCTCGATTTCCTCGACATCACGTTTAGCACGAACAGCACGAACGAGGTTATCGCCCGATACATGCAAGGCATGCTAAACTTACCCATGACGCTTCCTGGCGAGACTAATCCCTTCGTGGATCTCGCGAAGTCGTTTAATTTCGCGAGTACCGAGGACCGAAAGCAATCGGGATTCAAGATTAAGAAGCTGAATGTCTCGGTTTCCCATTATCTGCATGACTGGACGATGATCTTTAAAACCTCGCTCGAGCCGAAACTTAAGACCACTGGGGGATATCGCTATGAATTCCTACCAAATATCTCTTTTGTCGTGCAATGGAAGCCCATAACCGACATAAAGACGAAGGTTCGCTCAAAGGAAGGCGTATTCGCGGTCAATCCCTCGGACGAGGATACCGACGATTGAAGTGCCCCAAATTCTCTGATATACTAGCCAAAAGGGAGCTAGGATTTGCAGACAGGCTATACAGTAGTCATCGGTAACCATGACGTTCTCTCCGCCCTTTGCGGATCGAACGACGATAACCTTAGGGCAATCGAGAACTACCTTGGAGCCCAAGTTATGTCCAGGGGAAACGAGTTGACCGTCGCGTCGAACGACAACGATGTTTGCAGAAAATTCCAGTCCCTGATGGACCTATTCGTCACGGCCCACGCCGAACGCCCTCTTTCCATCGAAATGGTCAACTCCCTTCTCAATGGAGCCGGAGCCGAAGAGACTCAGGCCCTTTTCGAGTCCTATATAACCATCCCGCAAAGCGGCAAGCGCGTGTACCCAAAAACGGTCAAGCAGGCCGAGCTGATCGCGAAGCTTCGCGACCATGATATTCTTTTTTGCCTAGGCCCCGCGGGTACGGGTAAAACCTACATCGCGATCGCCGAAGCGCTCCGACTGGTACTCTCGCGGGAAGTCCGGAAGATCGTGTTGACCAGGCCGGTCGTCGAGGCCGGGGAGAGCCTGGGATTCCTGCCGGGAGACCTTGAGCAAAAGATCGATCCCTACCTAAAACCCCTACAGGACGCGATGGAAAACCTGCTTACACCGGAGATACAGCGCAGAATGGAGGAGAGCGGGATGATCGAGATAGCCCCGCTCGCGTATATGCGGGGACGAAGCCTGCATAACTCGGTCATATTGCTCGACGAAGCCCAAAATACCACGAGGGAACAGATGAGAATGTTCTTAACTCGGCTTGGAGAGGGCTCTCGCGCGATTATCACCGGGGATCCAACGCAAATCGACCTACCGCGTAAAAGCGAGTCCGGTTTACTCGACGCCGTTCGGGTATTGCGGAACATACCGGAAATCGCCATACTTTCGTTTGATAGTAAAGACGTCGTCCGAAACCCTCTCGTCAAGAAAATAGTGCAGGCATATGAACAAGAAAACCCGTGATATAGCGAATAATCGGTCTTTTGTCCTCTTTTTGGACGCCTTGCGCAGGAAAAACAGCGTGGTCATTCTGTTGATATGCGCATTTGTCGCGCTTTCCCTGTCGACGTATCTCAGCTACGTCGAGACCAACGGGTTTAGGCAAATAAGCCTGGTGGATTTCGCCGTAGACAAGGTCGCGGATAGGGACGTGGTCGCCAGTAGGGAAGTGTCCTACGTCGACGAAAACGCAACGAGGATCAGGCGAGAGGCCAAGCAGCGGCTCGTCACGGCCGTCTTTAAATACGATCGCGTCGCCACCGCGAATATGGTCAACGCCTTTGGCGTTTTCCACGAATTCCTCGTCAACACCATGCAGAGCGCCAAAAACGCAAATCAATTCGTGCTCGAGGTTCAGCAGGAATACCCAGGAATACTCGATCGTAAGCAGCTGCAAAATCTCTACGCGTCCTCAGACCGGGTCGGCATACTATCGGTTTCGATGAACGTCTTCAAACAGGTCGCGAACGAGGGCATTACGACGTTCCCCGAGGAAGGGCTTGAGAAATTCAATAAGTCCGAGATTGAGCTCGTCAGATGGAAAAACGAGAGACAGGAACGGATCGAGGTCTCGAAGGATTCACTATTAACGTGGAACGACCTTCGAAGCTACGCGTCAAACGCCCTTACTATCATGAAAAAGTCTCCGGGGATGACGGACACGGTGCTCGCGATCATCAGACCGTTCCTTAAGGACAACGTAACCTATCAAGCCGATGAAAGCGAGGGAAAGCTCGACGCGGCCGTCCGACAGGTATCGCCGGTGCAGGTCATCCTTCAAAAAGGCCAGAAGATAATAAAGCGCGGATACCTCATCACGGAGGAAAACTACGCGCAGCTCGAGGCGCTCGCGAGCTCGGGCGTCTATCTTGACGTAAGGCAGTTCGCCGGGACGATGCTCTGGCTTCTCGTCATCGCCATCGCGGCGGCGTATTTTTTCGGCTCGGGCGTCGTCGGCATAAGCAACGAATTCAGGAATATCCTTTTATTGGTTTTGATGTTTTGCGCCCTGTACCTCGTCGTGCTCGTTTGCAGCAAGATCCAGGCGTTCTCGATGCCCCTGAACCTCGCGGTTATCGTCCCCGCCTCCATGCTCGCGATGCTGATCACAGTCTTGATGGGTCAGCGCGCCGCTATTTTCATGACCTTCATAGGAGCGCTCGGTGTTCTCTGCGCCTCGAACTTCACGTTGGCCCCTATGCTCTTCACCATACTGTCCGGAATCGCCGGCGTCAGCGTAATGCGAATCACCGGAAAGAGGATCGATCTCGTTAAGTCCGCGTGCATACTCGCCGCGATACAGCCCTTGATCGCGCTGATCATAGGGCTGATACTCCCGGGTTCCCTGGGCGACACCAGGTTCGTCATTCTCGGCACGGCGATCAACGGTTTCATGAGCGGCATACTCGTCATCGGCTTTCTCCCGATCCTCGAGGCCGCGCTCAACACCTCGACGAGCTTTCGCCTAATGGAATTCTCGGATTTGAATTCGCCGATAATGAAGCGCATGCTCCTGTCGGTTTCCGGAACCTATAACCATTCGATCATGGTGGCGACGCTTGCCGAGAGCGCATGCCGAGAGATCGGCGCGGACCCGCTTCTCGCGCGCGTAGGCGCGTATTATCACGACATCGGCAAGATGGACCAAAGCGATTATTTCGTCGAGAACCAGTCGGACTACAACAAGCACCTAGACCTGAACCCGCGTCTCTCGGCCACGGTAATCCGCAGCCACGTTAAGCAGGGTATCGAAAAGGCCCGCCAGATGCGGCTCCCCCGCGAGGTCATCGACATAATCGCCGAACATCACGGAAACAGCGTCATCGCCTATTTTTACAACGAGGCAAAAAAGACCAACGACTCCGTCGATCAGGAGGACTTCATGTATCCTGGCCCACCCCCAAGATCCAAGGAGTCTGCCGTGGTGATGCTCGCGGACGTGGTGGAGGCCGCCTGCAGGACGCTCGAAAAACCCTCCGTCCCAAGGCTCGAGAAATTCATCAACGAGCTCGTGGGGAAGAAAATTGAGACCAATCAGCTCGATCACTGCGAGCTGACTTTCAGGGAAATCGGGATTATTAAGAGAACCTTCGTGAATATACTGGCGGGTTACTATCACACGAGAATCGAATACCCAAACCAGAAAGACCCGGACGCGACCGACTCGATACTGAGGGATGCCCTTCAGAAAGGAAAAAAACAATGAGTAACCGAATAATAGTCGACAATGACGAGCACATAGCCAAACCGTCCTGGATTGGAAACGTCGAGCCGTTCATGGCGAAGGTCCTTGACCGACTGGACATCCAGAACTGGGAGCTTTCGGTCCTATTCTGCGACGACCCGTTCATTCAGGCGCTTAACAAGCAGTATCGCGAGATCGACGGACCGACGGACGTACTTTCGTTCGAGCAGGGAGACGAGTACATCGACGAGAACGAGACGACCTGGTTTAACGCCGGCGACATCGTGATAAGCCTCGACTCCCTGGCGAAAAACGCGGAACACTTCGGCGTAACGATGAACGAAGAGCTCAAGCGGCTTCTTGTCCATGGGATACTCCATCTAGACGGTATGGACCATGAAGACAATTCGCCCGAACAGGAAATGCTGCAGTTCCAAGAGCACCTGCTTTCGTCCATGCAGGACGACGCGGTATACGGGGCCTAGCGAATGGGTTTATTGGATACCTTTTTTCAGGACAGGCGTAAACCCGAGGTTATCCTCGACGAGAAGGAAGCGAAAAACCTTAACGACGAAAAACGAGACATGATCCGGGGTGTAGTGGACCTCTCCGACACCTCCGTCAAGGAAGTCATAATCCCGCGCATAGACGTGGATTTTATACCGGTAACCGCGACGCGCGACGAACTGCTGCAGAAAGTAACCGAAAGCGGGCATTCGAGGTTTCCCGTGTACAACGAATCCATCGACAACGTCGTGGGCGTGCTGTACGTAAAGGACCTTATCAAGCAGCTCGCCAAAAAGGACGAAATCGACCTAGCGGGGATAATCCGCAAGCCTTTTTTCGTGCCCGAGTCGAAACGGCTCGACTCGCTCCTTAGGGAGTTTAAGAGGCGCCACGTGCATATAGCGATAGCCATAGACGAATACGGCGGTGTCTCCGGAATAGTGTGCATGGAGGATATCATCGAGGAAATCGTCGGCGACATTCAGGATGAGTTCGACAATGAGCGCGAGGACATTCTGACGATCGGCGATGGGGTCTGGCTTTGCGACGCCCGCGTGAACCTCGACGACCTTTCCTCCATCTTCACGGATGGGTTTCCCGACGAGGAATTCGATACGCTCGGCGGTTTCGTCTTCGATCTTTTCGGCAAGATTCCGGTTAAGTACGAGAAGGCTTCCTGGCGGAATTTCGATTTTATCGTTCAAGACATGGAAGGACACCGAATTAACACGATCAAGATAGTCTCGAAAAAAGAGGGGTAACATGGCGAAAAAATCGCTGTCGCTCGCGCTGGTTTTCGCGCTTTTAGTCGGCTTCGCTTCCGCGGACGCCGTGAAGCTATACGATACCGGTAAATCGCTCCAAAACAGGGAAGCCTGGTATCAGGCCATCGAATGCTTTCAAGAATCCCTGCGCGAAAACCCTTCCTATTGGCGCGCGAATCAGAGTATGGCCGAGTGTTTCTACGCCCTCGGCGAGTACGAGCAGGCCCTGTCGCAGGTTACTAAGGCCGAAGCATACCGAAAAAACGACCCAATCCTCATGGACCTACGCGGGTTTACCCTTATCGGCCTCGGGAAAACCGACGACGCGGCGAAGGCCTTTAGCGGAGTCCTTCGAATTTGGCCGAACGACGTTCAGGCGAGATTTGGGCTCGCGGAGCTCGAAGTCAGCGCGGGTCGCATCACGTCCGCATCTGGCCAGTACATGGACGCGCTAAAAAGAAACCCTGAAAACTGCAAGGCGCTCCTTTCCCTTGCCCTAATCTGCAATAAAACCGGGAACGCCGCGGCCGCACGGCAATATATCTCGCGCGCGCTTCAGTACCACGGCGACGACCCGCAGGTTTTTTACTACGCGGCGTATCTTTCATTTACCGACGGTCAATACGGAGAGGCGGAAGGGCGCGTTCGAAACGCGCTATCGATGAAACCGGACTACGACGATGCCCAGGAGCTGCTCGCGGCGATATTGTACCGAACGGGACGCTACTCCGAGGTGATCTCGATTTGCGACGCGCGCGTGGCGAAGGAACGCTCGCGGGAAAGCGCCTGGTACATGAAGGCTCTCGCGCTCGAAAAGCTCGAGCGGTACGAGGAAGCCCTTAAGGCGGCGCGGGTAGGGCTCGAGATAGCTCCCGAGGACGAAATACTCCGCGCGATGGCCGAACGCGTCATCGTCGAACGGCTATCGCTGGAAGACCAGAGACGGGCCACTTGGGCCGCATGGCACGCGGAGCGCGCGAGCCGATTTGAGCAAAAGAACATGTCCGACCAGGCGCTGTACGAATTCCGCCGGGTACTTAAGGTAAATCCCTACGACGTGGACAGCCGTATCGCCTACGCGAGGATTTTCCTCAATAAGGGATTTCCGGCGAGATACGTGGAACAGCTTGAATTCGTTCAGTCGCTCGGAAAAAGCTCGAACCAGGTAAACGACTCGGTGGAATCGTATAAGAAAATCCTATCAAACTCGCTGACTTCAAAATGGAAAATCGACCCGCTGTACCTTGATAAGGCCCACGTATCGATCGGGCTATACTTTCAGAACGACCATTCGAACGTCCTTCATCCGGACGCCGAGCGTACGACGACGGAAATGCTCGCGGAGACTTTTAGCTACGACCTAAGGTTTAAGGTTACGGCGCACGATGCCCCGGTGGAAAGCTACTCTCAGGCGTTTAGGGCATCCCGCGAGGGCGGCGAGGATTACTTTGCCCTCGTGCGGTTCAGCGAAAACAAGCGCGACGTGCGCATGAACGTGGAGCTCTACGTCTCGCGAACCGGATCGAAGGCGGAAACATGGTCCGTTTTCCGCACTGGAAACGATCGCTATTCCAACGCGCTCAGGCGGCTCACCCAGATTATGGGATCGACTTTCCCCGTGCGCGGGCAAGTGCTTAATCGGTATCAAGCGGATTCGATCATCGATTTGGGAAGGATGGACGGCGTTAAGGCCGATCAAAAATTCGACATAGTTCCCCGGGATCTCGTGCGCGTGAAAAACGAGGGAATCGGGGTCGACTATAAACCCGAAGACGTGTTAGGCGTCTTTACGCTCAGCGCGGCGGACGAAGACGTTTCGCAGGGTAAACTCGAGAGAAGCGGGTTCTTTGACCGTATCAACAGGGGCGACGTCGCGATACTGCGGACGGAAACCGAAGCCGCGCCCGACAAGCCCCTCGAGCCAACCACGGCGAAAGAGCAGCCGGAATTGCTATCGTTGCTCAGAAAGATCCGATAGCCCGCCGGGAGACGAAACCATTTCCTTGAGCACGTACTGAATCCACTCCCGGGATTGATTGTAGTATCGATCCTGGGAGAGAAGGAATTCCAGGACGCTCTTGCGATAATCACCCGAGAAATAGCATGCCTCGCCAAGGTAGAAATGCGCGCGAGCGGCGGTTTCCGAGCTACGACGTACCGATAAAAAAGCGGTTAACTCAGCGATCGCCCCTTGCCATGATGACGAGCGAAAATTGGTCTCCACGATTTGCCTGAGCGTATAATCCTCTCCGCCCGAGGAAGACTCGAGATCAGATCGGAACACGTAGGGAACTCGCGTCGGCGCGGCCGTCGAAGGTTCCCGCCGCGTCAATGCCGCGATTGCCTCTTCCGTCGTGCGGGAGAACCTTACCCTCACGCGCGAAACAGTCCGAGAGGGATTTAAGTAGGGAAGAGGCATTGGCCTAAGCGACGTCAGTTTTGAGCGCTTAACCTTCGCGTAGGAGTACGGTACCTCGATCGGCGAGGCATTCGTGTTCACGCCGCCGGTAAAGCGTATGTTTGCCGTTCTTAGTTCATCCTCGTCGATAATCGCGTAGTAATAGGCGACTCCGGGTACGGGATAGTCGATGAACGGCACGGAAATCTCCGCCGACGCCGAGATGACCACGGCCTGAGGAAGGCTATTCAACCCGGAAAACGGGGCCGTTGATCGGTAAAGAATGAGGTTTTTGCCCTTTACGGCGGCATTCCAGGTCAGGATAACGGAATCATCCTTTCTGATGGCGCCGAAACCGGATAGTTCCGCATTGCCTGCGCGTTGCGCGCCCGTTCCCCAAAGTACCGGTACGAGCAAGGAATTACTCGCCGGGATGAAGAAATTTTGCTCGGCGCCGGTAGAGTCGCGGGACATTACGGCGTAGTAGTATTCTTTACCCGCGTCTATCACGTCGCTAAACTTGGTAACGCTAACCGGTACGACGCCTCGGCGCTCGGCAAGTGCGCTAGTGGAGGCGGTAATTGGCCGATCGAGCCTAAGGATGATATTTTCGCCGTCTATATCCTCCGCGGGGGACCAGACGAGACTAACGACATTGTCGACGATGCTCGACGAAAGAGCCGAGACGACGGGAGGAGGAGGGACTTTCCGCTCAGACTCGTTCATTAGCGACTCTTGGGCGCAAATAAACGAACCGGTAACCGCGATAATTCCAATAAGAAATCTTTTTACCGTCATTAAATAACTCCAAAATCCATTTTCGCAGTTAATTGATGATTTGACAAGATAATTTGTTTCCCGTATTCTAGGCTATGTTTGTTTCCGTAGTTCTTGACCCAGGTGGGCAGGATTCCGCCCGACAAATGGCGGAGATCCTCGCTACCTTTGGATTCGAAAAAGTCCAGAGGGCTTGCTGGGAATCTAAAACCCTCAACGATCAGATACTCGCTCAGTTGAAACAGGAACTGGATCGCGTGACCGACTATTACGATTCGGCGCGTATCTATCAATATCCCGTCGATGGAGTGATGGCTATCACCGTTCTTTCGAAAAAAACATGGAAACGAATCGTCGTTAGGCCGCCCGCCGGCGGGAGCCCGTCGGCACCGATTAAACCGCGTCAATAAACACTCAGGAGATACCGATATGATTTTACAGGAATGCAAAGCGCCGATTATGGAACTTAAGGCCTCAGTAAGCGAAATCTGGGGGCGTCTTTGACTCGGATGCGATAAAGGCCAAAATCGCCGAGAAAGAGGATTTTACCGGTTCGCCCGGTTTTTGGAACGACCAAAAAAAGGCGGAGAAGACCATGTCCGAGCTCAAGGCCCTCAAGGCCAAGATTGAGCCATGGGAATCGCTCGGGAACGACTTGAACGACCTTCAGGCGCTATATGAACTCGCGGATGAAGCGGGGGACGAGTCCATGGTTCCCGAAATAGTGGCCGGAATCGATGCGGCGCGCGCCCGCTTCGAGAAGTTGAACGTGTTAAACCTCCTTTCGGGCGAAGTTGACCGCAATGGCTCGTTCTTGACCATTCATGCCGGCGCCGGCGGAACCGAGGCCTGCGACTGGGCTCAAATGCTCTCGCGAATGTACGTGCGCTGGGCCGAGAGACGCGGCTTTAAGATAGACACGGTGGACATGATCGAGGCGGACGGCGGTATCAAGTCGATTACGCACCAGATCACCGGCGACTTCGCGTTCGGCTACCTCAGAAGCGAGACGGGAATCCACCGTCTGGTGCGCATTAGTCCCTTTGACGCCAACGCTCGAAGGCATACGTCCTTTACCTCCGTGTTCGCGTTTCCGATCCTCGACGACACGATCGAGGTCGATGTAAGGCCCGAAGACCTTCGCGTGGACACGTATCGAGCCGGTGGAGCCGGAGGACAGCACGTAAACAAGACGGATTCCGCCGTGCGTTTTACCCACCTTCCGACCGGCATCGTCGTCGCGTGCCAAACCGAACGCAGCCAACTCATGAACCGGCAAACCGCGATGAGCATCCTAAAGGCGCGGCTCTATGAGTACTATCGCGAAAAGAAAGAGCAGGAAAACCAAAAATTCGCCGCGGAGAAAAAAGACATATCCTGGGGTAACCAGATCCGATCCTACGTGTTTCAGCCTTACACGATGGTTAAGGACCATCGTACCAAGCATGAAACCGGCAATATTCAGGCCGTAATGGACGGGGATCTTGATCCCTTCATGGAAGCGTACCTGAACAATACCTGGAAGGGAATGAGCTTCGACGGGGAGGACGACGATCTATGATGGCAATCCTGTGCGAATCCGAGGCTCTGGGGAAGGAGCTTGCGCTCCTTTCCTCTCCTGCCGTCACGAGAACGTTCGACGGGTCGGGACCAATCGCCGCCGCCGCGTGGCTTTCGGATTGCCTGAGAAGCCATGCCATATCCACCGTTTTTTTCGAGTCTTGTTTCTTTACGGACACGGCACCCTATCGAGCCATTAGCCCCGGCACGAGCTTTATCGCGATTACGCCGCCCGAGGACCATGAGACGGCGCGAGCGGCGCTGGGGTACGGGGCTTGCGCGGTCCTTCAAAAGCCGATCACGTCCGAGGACGTTCGGGGAGTGCTGACCCTTGTCTCGGCTTAGGGAGATAGCAGCGCTCGCATTGCTCGTCGCCCTTTCCCCGCTTTTCGCCGATACGGCCGCGTCAGCCGAGTGGGTGCTCGCGGTAGAGCGCTTTTCGATTACCAACGTCCCGGATTCCTACCAGGTATTTTCCACGACGATCCCCGCGTTGCTAACCTCGAGGCTTTCGCACGTCACGACACGCGAGATTAGTCCGGAAGAGCAGAAGCTCCGGGCCGATCACTCCCGATCCGCGAACCGCATTAAGCTCGTGCAGGAGCGAACGAATCTGATAGTGGAACGGGATCGCATACTGCTTTCCAATGCCTCTGATTTTACGCGTCAGGCACAAAAGGCGAAACAGGATGAATTGATTCGAAAAAAAAACGGGGAAATCCGCGCATTTGACGCTCAAACCATCGCCGATTCCGCAAAAAACCTGAAATTCGACGAGATCACCAAAAAGATCAAGCTGAAGAACGCCGACTTGACGCTATACGAGCGCAAAAAGGGCGTTTCGCTCGCAAAATCCCTTATCGACGACGGCGTGTCGGGCCTTATTACCGGAAAGATCGAGGATCTCTCCGGATACATGTACGTGACCGTCACCCTCGAAAGCGGAATCTACGGCATGGAACCGGTTACCGTCTCCGAGGCCGCGCCGTACGACGACGTCGATTATCTCGTTCAGTCCATCGCCGAACGACTTATACCGGAAATCGCAAAGCGAAAACCCGTTCGGCTCGAGCTTTCCGTCTCACCCGAGGACTCGCGCGTGTTCATCGACGGACGCCTCGTGCCCAAGGACGAAAGGAGCGTCGTCGTATTCTCCGGAGAGCATACATTGAACGTTTCCGCGGAGGGCTACGTCACGGCGGACAAGAAATACGATTTCGCGGACTCTGACGCGTTCCGCGTCGATATATCGCTCAAGGTTCGGGATTCCGTCTCGGTGAGCTTCGATACCTCGAAGACTGGGATCAAGTTATACCTCGGCACGAATTACTACGGGGAGATGCCGACTACCGTTTCCATTCCTCCCTTACCGCTGATCGGTAAGGCCGTCTCCGACGACTCTACGACTTGGTTTATCGTTCGCCCCAACGAATCCTACGCAAAGGGGAATTCGGTTACCGTAATCGTCGACGGGAAGGACACTAAAGAACTGATAGCCCAAAGGCGATCGATTCTGTATTGGTCTCTTGGGGCGCTGTATATTTCCCTTCCCGTATACTTGCTATCCTCGGGTTTCGCAACCAATATGGCGTACGCGAGTAAGGTAGGCCGTACGACGCTCGACGCGTCGTACCAGCAGTGGTATACGGCCGGAGAGGTTTCGAAATACGTAAGCATCGCGTTGGGCGCGAATTTGGCGTTTCAACTGTTTAGATATCTGTTGGCGGCGGAACAGGTCGTCCCAAAAACCGCTCATTGAATTTCCGGAGGATTACCGATGGCGCGACTCACTTTCGCAGAAAGCATAAAGAAGATCTTCGGTTTGCATCAGTCGGCGGACGAGTCCTTTTTCGAGGATCTGACCGACGGCCTTATCGAGGGAGATATCGGCCCAAAGACGGCGTACGAAGTCGTCGAGGAACTGGAGAGGCGCTGCAAATCAGGCGGGATTTCCGATCATGGCATGATTATCGCGCAGCTGGAAGCGATCCTCTCGCCATACGTTAAAGCCATCGAATTAAGCGCAGAACCCGACAAGGTGTCCGTCTTTATGATCCTCGGCGTGAACGGGGTCGGCAAGACCACCTCCGCCGCTAAGCTCGCGCGCTGGTATCTTGATAACCGCGCTGGAACCAATGTCGTGCTCGCCGCAGCCGATACGTTTCGCGCCGCAGCCATAGAGCAGCTGAAGCATCACGGTGACGCGATCGGCGTTAAGGTCGTGGCGCACCAGCATGGCGGAGACCCCAGCGCCGTCGTGTTCGACGCCGCTGACTCGGCTCGAGCCCAGGGCGGAGGCCTCGTTATAGCGGATACGGCGGGCCGACTGCACAACAAGGAAAATCTCGTTCGCGAGCTCCAGAAGATCGATCGCATCGCGCGGGCAAAGGCAGACGAGGGCTGCTACCGTAAAATTCTCGTGCTCGACGCGACGACCGGACAGAATGGGCTCAGGCAGGCCGAGGTGTTTAACGAGGCCGTCGGCGTTGACGCCATCATATTGACGAAATACGACTCGACGGCCCGCGGCGGCATCGCGATCGCGGCGGGCAAGGATTTCGGCATCCCCGTCGCGTTCATCGGGACCGGCGAGCGATACTCGGATTTCGAGCCCTTCAAGCCCGAGGAATACCTCGCCGAATTCATCGGCAAGAAGTAAGCTATGCGACGAAGGTTATTCGGCCTCTCAATCTTCATTCTCATTTTATGCGCCTCGGCGCAGGCGGAGGACCCTCAGCCCGCGCAGGCGGAAACGGGCACGACAGAAGCGACGACAGAACCCGAGGCCTCCGCCGCCGAAGCCTCGGAAAAAGAAGCCCCATCCGGCGCGGAATACGCGCGCCTTGACGAAAACGTCGCTATCCTCGCGGGCAAAAGCGCTTGGTATCTCGAGGAGCTTGACGCGGGAGGAAGACCCTCCGAGGGCACGTACTGGAAGGACGGTAAGATAAGTAAGCGCGTCAGCTGGGCGTATTACGACGGAAGCGAACGGGCAAAGGTTAAGATCGAAACCGACGAGAAATCCTCCACCGAAACCCGCTACGACGAGCGAGGCAACGTCGTGTCCGTCGTCGTGACCGGCTCGGACGGCAAATCCGTAAGTTCGGAATATTACGAATACACCGCGGACAACCTCGTATCCTCCTCGAGAAAAGAATCGAAGGGGCTTTCAACGGTAATTGAGTATACCTACTCTGGTGGGAAGTCCGTTTCCTCGAAGAAAACGACCGTAAACGGCACGCTCGTCAGCGTATGCGCGTACGCGAACGAGTATACCTGGACCGGGACGGTCTATAACGAGAAGGGAAAGACGATACTCGTCGTCGACTACAAGGACGGGGTGAGGCAGGTGCGAAGGTGAAACGATCGTTTAGATGGCTTTTTTTCGTCTCGGACAGATTTAACGCCGTCGATACCCG
>JACCEE010448122.1_pt1 | contig 15629 bp, 10 predicted proteins | sample 7449931 | NCBI WGS metagenome assembly JACCEE01 (sample SAMN15323457, study PRJNA562643) | freshwater metagenome | isolation source: river surface water | place: USA:Blue River Watershed | collected 2017-08-19 | reverse complement strand
GACGACCAGCGAAATGTTATGATCGGTATTCAAAACGATCAGATTGTATATGTACCTTTCTCCAAGGCTATCAAAAACGACAAACCTATCAATCGGGATTTGCTTGATGCCGTTCGGATTCTGTCTCTGTAACAGCATGATACTATAAAAAGACACCCTCTTTGGTTTTGACCGAAGAGGGTGTCTTTTTTAAAGTTTATTGTTATTTACCGGAGGAAGTATCAATCGTAATGAATTATCTTTTGTAAAATACCTCCATGCCCAGTTTAAGAAAATTATCAATTTATTTTTAATTGTAAGTATCAGCATCAGATGTAAAAACATCCAGACAATCCATGCAAAATACCCCTCAAATTTAATAAATGGTAAATCTACTACCGCTTTATGATTTCCGATAGTTTCCATTGAACCCAAGTCTTTATATTCAAACTCAATAAGGTCCTTGTTCTGCTCTATGGCTTTTAGATTTTTTGCCAGACGTATAGCTTGATTAATGGCTACATTGGCTAGCTGCGGGTGTCCATTGGGGTATTTAGGTGTTTCCATATAGGCGATATCTCCAATAGCAAATACGTCGATACAATTTAATACCCTGTTGTAACGGTCAACATGTATTCTATTTCCTCGTACGATTGTATTCTCTGGTAATCCTTCTATAGCATTACCTGTAATACCTGCGGCCCATATTACTGTTCCTGTTTTTATCTCTTCTCCGTTATTAAATACTGCAATTTCTCCGTCATAACTAGTCATATGCAATCCGGTTCTCACAACCACGCCCATCTCCTGAAGATATTTTTGGGAGGCATTCTTTGCCGTGTCACTCATATTGTTCAGGGTATTCTGACTTCCTTCTACAAGTATAATTTTCAATTTTTTGAAATCAATATCCGGATAGTCTTTCGGTAAAACGGTATTCTTGATTTCAGCAAAGGCCCCGGCAAGTTCCACTCCGGTTGGTCCTGCTCCAACAATAAGTATATTCAGTAATCTCTCCTTTTCCTGCTCAGATGCTGAAATGATGCGTTCGAATGTTAGTAAAATATGATTTCGTATGGCAATCGCATCGGAAGTTGATTTTAGCGTGAGCGAATGATTCTCAATCTGAGTATTGCCAAAGAAATTTGATTTACACCCAGTTCCGATTACCAAATAATCATAGGCGAAGTTTCCAATATTTGTGATCACTTCTTTCTGTTCCCTGTCTACTTTGCTTACTTCTGCAATTCTTATATGAATATTCTTTTTCTTTTTAAATACGCTTCTAAGAGGGAAAGAAATGCTGGAAGGGTCTATCTGAGCTGTGGCAACCTGATAAAGCAGAGGTTGGAACTGATGGTTGTTCAGCTTGTCTAAAAGCGTGATTTCAAACAATTTTTCATCTAATTCATTTACTAGTCTGATACCTGCAAACCCGCTTCCTACAATAACAATCTTTTTCTTTGTATCCATAGCAGTAAACTTTTCATTCATGTTTATTGAATATATGGAGTCTGCTGTGAAGAAAAAATGCCAAGTACTCCTTTAAATTCATTCTTAAACCATATGGATAAAACCTATAATCGAAAGAATTGTTTTGAATTCGCAAGGAAAAAGCCTGGATCGTAGCTTTAATATAATTTGTAATTCGTTCTTAAGACTTTAAATTCGGTACGACGGTTAATCTGATCAGCGATATCTTGTTGTTCGGGTGGCAGATTCAGAATAAATTCTTCTGTTAGTTTGTCCCCCTCTTTCAGAAAGTCGAAACTTCGTGCCATTTTTTTATTAATTTCCTTAGGCATATTTTTTCCATATCCTTTAGCTTCAAGTCTCTCCTTTTCTATGCCTCCGGCTATCAGGTAATCTACCACCGACTGGGCTCTGCGCTGAGCCAGCGACTCGTTGTACTCGATACTTCCTTTCCGGTCTGTATGGGCTGCGAGTTCAATCGTTATATTCGGGTTATCATTCAACATTTTTATTAACTCATTGAGCGCCGTTTTTGAGTCTGGCCGTAAGCTGGCTTTGTCAAAATCATAGAAGATATTTTCAATTAAAACAGGTTTGGATATGGGTGAGAGGAAGAAGTCTACTATGTAGGTTTCGTTTTTTTCTTCCGCAGAAGTCACCAGTTCGAAATTCTGATTAAGATAGCCTCTGGCGCTAGCCATCATAACATACGAATTATTACGTTTTAACTCTACTTTATAAGAGCCATCTTTCTTGGCCATTACTTTTTCATTTAATCCGTCTTTGCCAACAATCCGTATAACAGCGTCTTCTATGGGATATTCATCCGCATCAGAAACAATACCTTCAATTTGTACTGTTATTGAAGGCAGATCGAATGAGAAAAGATGATCATTTCCTCTGGCATCGTTTCTGTTGGAACTGAAAAAACCCGTCTCTTTTGTGCCGGCAAAGGTTATTCCGAAGTCGTCCGCTGCAGAGTTTATAGGAGTCTGCATATTCTCAATCTCCCATTTTCCATCAGGAGTTCGTGTTGCCTTATATAAATCTAAGCCTCCCATGCCCGGATGTCCGTCTGAAGCAAAATAGAGTGTAACGGAATCTCTTACATATGGAAATACCTCATCACCTTCTGTATTGATCTGAGGACCCAGGTTTTCTATCGGTCCGAAATCATTCCCTATGGCACGTGCCCTGTATATATCTTTACCTCCATAGCCACCCATGGCATCAGATACAAAAAAAAGATATTTCCCATCTGGTGAAATGGAAGGATGGGCAAGGGTTGTGACCGAATCTTTCAATAATTGAACTTTTACGCCCTTTCCCCATTTGGCATTACTACGTGAAGAAACATAGATTTCGGCTGTTCTGGAAGATTCAGGATCTTGCGAACAATACGTATAATACATGGATCTTCCATCAGCGCTGAATGAGGGTGTTCCTTCATCAAACTCTGTATTAACTTCATCCTCGATCTCTTCGGGAGCAAGCCACTCGCCTTTCTCATTTTTTTTTGCCAGATAGAAATTGTTATTCCCAAGTCCGGTTATAGCGCTGATCTTGCTCTCTTTATCTTTTGTTCTGGAAGATGCGAAATAGAGTTGGTCAAAATTGCTGCCGTAAAGCATGGGACTGAATTCACTCCGCCGGGAGTTGAATTTATCCATCTTTTTTACAGTATATCGGGTAGGTGTTTTTTTCCATTCAGGAGCAAGCAGGCATCCATTAATACCGTTCAGTGCTAATTTATTTTGCGGATTTAATTTTAAGAATGCTTCGTATTGCTTGATAGCATCCCCATATTTACCTGTTTTATGAAGCATTTGTGCCACCCTGAGTATAGCTATACTGTCTGGGTAGTTGTAGCGTATTGCATTCATATAAGCACTTGATGCTCGCGGTGTGTTGTTTATTATCCGGTTGCATTCTGCCATTCTGAAGGCGATATATCCTCTTAGATCCCGATTTTGAGGTTTTGTTTTTGTGTATACTTTACGGTATATGGCTGCTGCTTCATAATATTCGCCAATACGATGTTTTTCTTCTGCATCACTCAGCTTAGCCGATTTACAGGAGAAGAGAACTAAGGCTGCAAGTAGAAGCCATAAATAAGACAAAAAACAATACTTCATAACACGTAATGCATGATTATAACAAAGTAACTGATTTTTTTTATATTTATTATGCTTGTTTGTCCGATTCAATAAAAAAGTAATGCTTAGAACGGGATGACTCAATTATTGAATCAACTTTATTAAGTATATTAACGTTTATGATGTTGTATTTTCCTTTATAGTATATATTTGTGTTTTATATTTCATTTAATCTAAAATGCTATGGAACAACAAAGATTACAGTCTCTGGATGCCTTGAGAGGCTTCGATATGTTATTTATTATGGGTGGAAGTTCCTTTTTTGTCGCTTTAAGTAAATTTTTGCCTGCTTCAATTGGTGAGGCGATTGCAAGACAGATGGAGCACACTGCCTGGTCTGGTTTTACATTCTACGACATGATTTTTCCACTTTTTCTATTTATTGCCGGAATTTCATTTCCCTACTCATTGTCTAATCAGCAAGCGAAAGGGATTCCCAGAAAAACAATTTATTTACGTATTCTGAAGAGGGGTTTTATATTAGTCCTTTTAGGTATTGTATATAATGGCGCTTTGCAACTGGCCATCGGCGAAATAAGGTTTGCCAGTGTGTTAGCCCGAATTGGTATTGCCTGGATGGTTGCGGCCCTGATTTTTATGAACGTAAACAGATTGGGACGCGGTTTTATTTGTGCTTTTATTCTTATTGGCTATTGGCTTCTTCTGGCCTTTGTTCCTTCGCCCGAAGCAGGAGGTGCAGATCCGTTTAGTATGGAGGGCTCAATTGTAGGTTATATAGACAGAATAGTTGTTCCGGGTCGTCTCCATCTCACTATTCACGATCCCGAAGGATTTATGTCTACTTTCCCGGCTATTGTCTCAGCAATGCTCGGTATGTTTGCGGGAGAATTGGTTAAAAGTTCGGCCGAAAAACTTACTCCTATGAAGAAAGTGGGGTGGTTACTTTTGGCAGGATTCTTTTTGTGTATTGCAGGCAAAGCGTGGGATGTTGTTTTTCCAATAAATAAGAATCTCTGGACGAGCTCTTTTACATGCTATGTAGGAGGATTATCAATGATCTTGTTCGCCGTTTTCTATATGATCATTGATGTTTGGAAATATCGTAAATGGACCTTGTTCTTTACCGTGATAGGATTAAATTCCATTACTATATATCTTGCTCAGAGGATTATTAATTTTGATGGGATCTCTAAGTTCTTCTTGGGAGGAATAATAAAATTCTTACCTGAAAATCTGGCTTTTCTGGTATCTTCTATCGGTTACATAGCGGTTTGTTGGGGCTTCCTTTACTTTCTATACAAGAAGAAAATATTTTTGAAAGTGTAAACGGATGTCAACGGATACTCTTCGCGATTAGATACGCAATAAATTTTGTAACTTTGCACCCTGTTATAATGTAAAAACGGATAATCCGTTTACGGAAAGGAAAAAGTATATGAATATTGCGGCATTGGTTTCGGGAGGAGTAGATAGTTCGGTCGTGGTTCATCAGCTGAAAGAGGCTGGGTATGATCCTACTATTTTTTACATCCGGATTGGTATGGAGGATAAAGATGGTTACATTGATTGTCCGGCTGAAGAGGATATTGAAATAACGACTTATATTGCCCGGAAGTATGGATGTAAGATGGAGGTGGTGTCACTTCATGAAGAATATTGGGAGAATGTTGTAAGTTATACGATTGATGCTGTAAAAAGAGGTCTTACTCCCAATCCGGACATGATGTGTAATAAGCTTATTAAGTTTGGTTGTTTCGAACAAAAATGGGGGAAAGAATTTGATAAAACGGCTACCGGACATTACGCAACTACTACCGAAATAGATGGTAAGGTTTATTTGTCAACGGCTAAAGATAAATTTAAGGATCAGACTGATTTTTTGGCTCAAGTTGATTATTTGCAAATATCAAAGCTTATGTTCCCAATAGGGAATCTGCTTAAGTCGGAAGTTCGCGATATTGCAGAAAAACAAGGACTTCCAAGTGCAAAACGGAAGGATAGTCAGGGAATCTGTTTTCTTGGAAAGATCAACTACAATGATTTTATCGAACGTTATCTGGGTAAACGCACGGGTAAGATAATAGAATTGGAGACCGGTAAGATTTTGGGTAAGCACAATGGTTATTGGTTTCATACCATCGGACAACGCAAAGGTCTTGGTTTGAGTGGCGGTCCCTGGTTTGTAATCAAAAAAGATATCAGACGAAATATTATATATGTTTCCAACGGCTATGGTGTTGAAACACAATTTGGCAAAACTATTAATCTTCAGGGATTCAATTTTATCACTGAAGATCCGTGGGGAGAATTTGATGATGAAAGAGAAATTACATTCAAAATTCGTCATACTCCGGAATTTACGCATGGACGAATCCGCAGAATAGGCGATCTTTACCGGATTGAGTCCGACGAGAAGATACAGGGAATAGCTCCCGGACAGTTCAGTGTCGTTTATGATAAAGAGAGCCACCTTTGTTTGGGAAGCGGGATGATAATAGACGATCAGGTTTAATCCTGTTTAATCATACACATAAAAAAAGGCTGTCCTATTCAGGACAGCCTTTTTAATTATTATTTTGGTGTTAAATAACGTACAGTGTGCTGATGGATTGATCATTGCAAACGCGACGAATTGCTTCTGCAAACATGTCGGCAACCGAAAGAACTCTAACCTTTTCACATTTGTTTGAATAGGGAATCGAGTCGGTAAAGATCATTTCTGTAAGAGATGATTCTCCAACGCGGGTAGAAGCCGGGTCGCTCATTACAGCGTGACTAGCAATAGCACGAACCGATTTTGCTCCATTATCCATCATCAGGTTGGCTGCTTTTGTAATGGTACCTGCAGTATCAACCATGTCGTCAATCAGCAGAACATCCATTCCTTTTACATCTCCGATAATTCTCATTTCAGCAACTTCGTTAGCACGTAAACGAGACTTGTGACAGATAACCATAGGTACTCCAAGGTATTTAGCATAGCTGCTGGCACGTTTTGTACCACCAACATCCGGAGTGGCAATTACAAGATTTTCCGCATTCAATGAATTCTTTATGTAATCAAGGAAAATTGCCGACGCATATAAATGGTCTACCGGAACATTGAAAAAGCCTTGAATCTGATCTGCATGGAGGTCCATCGTTATCAATCGGTTGATTCCGGCAACAGCAAGCAGATCTGCCATCAATTTAGCTCCGATAGATACACGCGGTTTGTCCTTTCTGTCTTGACGAGCCCATCCGAAGTAAGGAATCACGGCAATAATTGAATGTGCAGAAGCACGCTTAGCAGCATCAATCATCAGTAATAATTCCATCAGGTTGTCCGCATTTGGAAATGTAGACTGAACCAAGAAAACATCTTTTCCGCGAATAGATTCTTCGTATGAAACCGAAAATTCTCCGTCGGCGAAGTGCTGAATGTTCATTTGTCCGAGAGGACAACCTAGACTATTGCAAATTTTCTCTGCAAGATACCGGGAGTTGGTTCCCGAAAACACCAAGAAAGGAGTTTGTGCACTCATTATCTGAATATTTATCTTATTTGTGAATGATCCGTAATGTTCCGCAAAAGTACAAAACATTATTGTAATAATGTTCTATAACATGAAAAAGATTGGCTCAAATTTTATTTTGACTCATAGGTAAACTTTAGTACTTTCCCCGAAAATGCAGGAATAACCACTTTGAAAGGGCACACATGAGTGAGTGTACTAATTGAGGTTTCACCTGAAAGCAAATCTGTTAAACCTGCAGCTTCATTGTCATTTATTCCCAAATATGCAAAGGCTTCTTCCGGGATTCTGACCTGAACAGTTTGCTCGGATTTGTCAAAATTAGCCAAAACTAATAACACCTCATTGTCATGCTTCCGCATAAATGCATATTGCCTCCCTGTATTAAAACATTTATTACTGGTATTAGCATAGGACAGGTCATAAAACAGACCGCTTGTTATAGCCTTTTCTGTTCTTGCGATGCGTAATATTTTTTTATAAATGTTTCTGATTTCACACTGTTTCTCTGTAAGTCCGGTTTCATCAAACCGCCCATTGTTAACCCAATTCCTTACCGATTTAATACTCCAATAGTCAAATATTGAGGTACGACCATCCACTCCGCTGAAACCTTCTTCATCCATTCCGGATTCGCCTAATTCTTGCCCAAAATAGATCATTACCGGATTTACATGCATGAAGGCTAAAACCATCATGGCTGGAATCCCAGAGCGAGCATTACCTGCAAAAAAATTGGAGGCGATGCGTTGTTCGTCGTGATTCTCCATAAACGCGAGCATCTTATCCTGGAAACCTTCTACCGCCTGCCAGCATTTAGTAATGCTGCAGGCCGAAGTTTCTTTTCTTATTACAGCTTTTAGTGTGTCGTATAATCCCACTTTGTCATACAGATAGTCAAATTTTCCTTTGGATAGGAAGATCCGGTAGAGGGACGGATTATAAACCTCTGCAATGAAGCATACCGGATAACAGTTGGTAACATGGGTGATTGCCCAATGCCAGAACTCGACAGGAACCATTTCTGCCATATCGCAACGAAAACCGTCGATGCCTTTTCCTGCCCAGAACATTAAAATTTCCAGCATCTTATTCCATGTATCCGGAATCGGATTGAAATAACTTACTTTTCCATTGGCATAGTCCACTCCATAATTTAATTTAATGGTTTCGTACCAGTCATTCATCCCGGGATTAGCGGTAAAACAGTCGTTACCAGTAACCTTGGCAGGAAATTCACTGTATTCAAAGTCCTCTTGCTTGGCTCCGAAGTGGAATTGGAGGGTTTGTCCGGGTAGATAATAGAAATTATTACCGGGACTAAAAGCCTTCGACGTATTATCGGTCTGTCCCAGATCTACAATGAATGACTCTTTCGCATCCGAATGATACTGACGGGAAACATGGTTCGGCACAAAGTCAATGATGACTTTCAACCCGGCCTTATGTGTCCTTTCGATAAGGGCTTCAAATTCGGCCATGCGGTTTGGAACATCATCTGCCAGATCCGGATCAACATCGTAATAGTCTTTTATAGCATAGGGTGATCCGGCTTTCCCTTTTACAATGGCAGTATGATCGCGACGAATATTATAAGCAGAATAATCGGTCTTAGTAGCATGTTCTATAATTCCGGTATACCATATATGGGTTACTCCCAGCTCTTTAATGGATTTTAGGGCAGTATGTGTAAACGATGAGAATTTGCCTGATCCATTCTCTGCAAGACTGCCATTTTTTACACATCTATCATTCATGTTGCCAAATAGCCGGGGTATAACCTGATAGATAATTGGTTTATCTTGTTGTTTCATAATTACAGTTTTAAAATTGTATTACACCGAAACCTTTATTAAAAACACTTTAATCTGTTTGTAATTCTTTTTTCCTGGCAGAAAGAGCCCGAACCAGCGTTTCATGTTTGTTTTCATTTATTACCTTTTCAAAGGCCTTTACCGCTGCCGTATAGCCAACGCCCGAAATAAGATCTACATTTTCCAGATCAAAGGTTTTAAATTGTCCAAATTCTTCGGCCTCAATCAGAACATCGCACATTATCCGATCTTCCAGCGTATTGGCACGAAACATATAATGATAAGACCTCTCGGCTATATGCATCAGGGTCTGTTTGTATTTCTGAGGTATAAGCGGCGTAACATTTACTCCGATAATTTTATCACATTCTCCTCTGATGATAGACACCGGGAAATTATGAAAAAGTCCGCCGTCAACATAATGTATACCTTTAATTACGACCGGGTTGAAAATTATAGGCACACTGCATGAGGCAGTTACGGCTTCAACAATAGGTCCAGTTCTGAACTCATGACTTTCACCATTATCAAGATCTGTTGCCATAACGACCATGGGTATTTGCAGATCCTCAAAATTTTTGGCTCTCAAGTGACGTTTTAGAAAGTATCGGAAGCGTTTACTGTCGAAAAGTCCGGCTTTGGGAATTTGTAATTCAGCAAATTCAGAAAACTCCCTTCCGGTAAAGAGATCCTTAATTTCATCAGCAGAATAACCATCGGCAAACAAAACTCCCATTAGTGCTCCGGCACTTGTGCCAGCAATAATGTCGGGCTTAAGTCTGCATTCTTCCATAAGCTTAAATGCCCCAATGTGCGCAAATCCTTTTGCTCCACCACCGCTAAGTACAAGGCCTAGTTTGTGTTTTGTATTATTTGTATTATCTTTCATTAATTGTTATTTAATTAGCATGAAACAAATATGCTACAATTTTTTCTGGATTTACTGTATTGTTTATTAAAAAAGAACAAATATGTAAAGGATAATAGTCTGCCAGTAAATTCCGAATATAAATCTTTTAAAGATACAGAGAAGAGTTGACAGAACCATCGTTTATGTGTAAATTTAACATCTGTCGCTTAAATGTAATAAATAAATGCTATTATCTTTGCACACACAACAACAAAACAACAGCATTATGTCAATGTCTCGCTTTAATGCAGTAGAAAAAGCTTCAAATAGAAAAGCCGTTGAAGCAATTACACCAAACGAAAAGGTCTCGGAATATTTTGGAGAGAACGTATTTAACCGAAAGGCGATGAAAAAATACCTCTCGAAAGAAACCTACAAACTTCTTACCGAAGCAATAGATAGCGGAACAGCAATAGATCGTGAAATAGCCAATCATGTGGCTGCCGGGATGAGAATGTGGGCGTTGGAGAAAGGTGTTACTCATTATACTCACTGGTTTCAGCCTCTAACCGACGGAACAGCCGAAAAACACGATGCTTTTGTTGAGCACGATGGTACGGGAGGAATGATTGAAGAGTTTAGCGGAAAACTGCTTGTACAACAGGAACCGGATGCTTCCAGTTTCCCCAGTGGAGGGTTACGTAATACCTTTGAAGCCCGAGGATATTCGGCCTGGGATCCTTCATCTCCTGCTTTTATAGTGGATGATACATTATGTATTCCGACTGTTTTCATCTCTTACACCGGAGAAGCACTTGATTATAAAACGCCTCTTATCCGCTCCATAGAAGCATTAAATCGGGCGGCTGCCGATGTTTGCCGTTATTTTAACCCGGAAGTGAAAAAGGTGATTAATTACCTTGGATGGGAACAGGAATATTTCCTGGTAGATGAAGATTTATATACGGCACGTCCAGACTTATCGCTTACAGAACGTACCCTGATGGGCCACGAAAGTGCCAAAAATCAGCAGTTGGATGATCATTATTTCGGAGCCATTCCTTCACGGGTGCAGGAGTTTATGAAAGATCTTGAAATTGAATCCTATAAATTGGGCATCCCAGTTAAAACACGTCATAATGAAGTTGCTCCCAATCAATTTGAGTTAGCCCCTATCTACGAAGAGTGTAATTTGGCTAACGATCATAATCAGCTTATTATGTCTGTAATGAAACGTGTAGCCAGACGTCATAATTTCCGGATTCTGCTTCACGAAAAGCCTTTTGCCGGTGTGAATGGTTCAGGGAAGCACAACAATTGGTCGTTAGGTACCGATTCGGGTATTAACCTGTTATCTCCCGGAAAAAACAGAGAAGAAAATCTTAGGTTTATAACTTTCGTTGTAAATACGATGATGGCTGTATATAAACATAATGCGTTGTTAAAGGCCAGTATCGCTTCGGCCAACAATGCGCATCGTCTGGGTGCACACGAAGCACCTCCTGCCATCATCTCTATTTTCCTGGGAACGCAGATTTCCGAAATTCTGGATAAATTCGAAAATAGTTCCATTGAAGATGCCATTCAGGTAGACGATAAAAAGGGTTTGAGTCTTGGTGTTGGCCAGATTCCGGAATTACTTCTTGATAATACAGACCGGAACCGTACCTCTCCATTTGCTTTTACCGGTAATCGTTTTGAGTTTCGTGCCGTAGGATCGTCAGCAAACTGTGCTTCAGGATTGTTGGCATTAAATTCGGCAGTGGCAGATCAGCTGAATCAATTCTATAACTGTGTGGAAACGCTTTGTGCCTCGGGAAAACCGAAAGAGGAGGCTATCTATGAAGTATTGAAAAGCTATATCAAAGAGTCTAAACCAATCCGGTTTGATGGAAACGGTTACAGTGATGAATGGAAACAGGAGGCTTTATCACGTGGCTTGGATTGTGAAACCTGTGTGCCTTTGCAGTACGATGCCTACGTAAAACCTGAAACAATAAAGATGTTCAATAATGTAGGTGTCCTCTCTGAAAAAGAATTGTATGCACGTAATGAAGTGAAATGGGAGATTTATACCAAGAAGGTCCAAATTGAGGCCCGCGTTCTCGGAGACCTTTCACTGAACCATATTATCCCGGTTGTTATACGTTATCAGACGGTGCTGTTGGATAATGTAACAAAGATTCAGCAATTATTCAACGGATCCAGTGAGGAGCTTACGGCTGAGCCACTGAGACTTATCAAACGTATTTCCGGACACCTTAACGCTGTTAATTCAATGGTGTTTGAAATGGTGGAAGCCAGGAAGAAGGCAAACAAGATAACAGATCAGCGTGAGAAAGCTTTGGCCTACCATGATACGGTAGTACCCTATCTGGACAAAATCAGAGATCACCTGGACGATCTTGAATTGATGGTCGACAATCAGATGTGGCCTTTGCCCAAATACAGAGAGTTGTTGTTTATCCGATAATAAAGAAAGGGGAGTCTCAATATTACCGGACTCCCCTTTTTATTTACCATTTAATATATTTTGCTTTCATGATAAAATCGTAATCGTACTTTATCGCTTCCAGCGGAGTCATATTGTATTTCTCCTGTTCTACATAATAATCTTCCAAACCTGCTTTCTTTGCAACAGCAAACAATGCTTTGAAATCAACTTTTCCTTTACCCATCTCTGTACTACCATCGCCATCCAGGTTTGCATCTTTCAAATGCCAGTTAGCGAAACGTCCGGGGTATTTCTTGACATACTCATGGCACTGAAAACCGCCATGAACCATCTGGGCCGTATCGATCTGGAAAGTAACCAGCTTGTTTTCAGTATAATCCAACAATACATCATATGGAATCTTACCCTCAAGCATTTTAAACTCCTCGATATGATTATGGAAAGCAAAGCGTAGTCCGTTGTTGCGGGCAATTTCTCCCACTTTGTTAAACTGATCGGCCAGCCTTTTTACATCATCTATTGATTTAATATCTTTTGCAGGATATCCTGCCTGAACAATCCACTTACATCCTGCTTCGGCTGTATCGGCCGCATTCTGTTTCCAAAAATCCCATCCTTTGGTATCACCCATTGGAAGCAGTCCGCTTCCGGTGTGTGATCCGGTTAAGGAAGCGCCTAAATCAGAAAGGTATTTCTTAAATTCGGAAGGAGTTTTTCCATAAAATTTACCGTTACGATATCCTGCTGCTTCCAGCCGCTTATATCCGATTTCAATTACTTTGCGGATTGTTCCGTCAAAATCCTTTTGCAAATCATCCCGTACGCTATACAATTGTAAACCGATGGCTTTTTCTTTAGGTGCCGATGCAGCCATAAGATCGTTCGGTAAAACACTCAGGGCAGTTAGCGCCACACCTGTTTTTAAAAAATCTCTTCGTGTAATCATATTAAATTTATTTCAGTTAAGTCGGAAGCCATAAAGGTAGAAAATATATTCTACTTTTGCATGAAAAATTATCATATAGAATGCAAGGGACTAAAAATCTGACAAGCGGACCCATTCACCGGCAACTTTTTAATTTGGCTGTACCTATTATGGGTACCTCCTTTGTGCAAATGGCATATAGCCTCACGGATATGGCCTGGGTGGGACGTCTTGGAAGCGAATCGGTTGCTGCTATCGGATCGGTAGGTATCCTTACATGGATGACAAACTCTATTTCGTTATTAAACAAGGTAGGATCTGAGGTGAGTGTCGGACAAAGTATCGGTGCTCAGAATGCCCCGGATGCCCGCAGCTATGCATCTCATAACCTCACTTTGTCTCTTATTATCTCAATTTGCTGGGGTCTGATCCTTTTTGTCTTCGCAGAGCCTATCATGCAGATTTACAAATTGGAACCGGCTATCACAGCAAAGGCTGTCAACTACCTGCGTATTGTTGCTACGGCCTTTCCTTTTATATTTTTATCAGCTTCTTTTACAGGAATCTACAACGCATCCGGACAGAGTAAGATTCCCTTTATGATTAGCGGAATAGGCCTTTTGCTGAATATGATACTGGATCCGCTTTTTATCTTCGGGTTCGGGTGGAATACGGAAGGAGCAGCTATTGCCACCTGGGTTTCTCAAGCAACAGTGCTTGGATTATTTATCTACCGGCTTAAGAAAAGAAAAGAGGTGCTGGGTGGTTTTGCTTTCTTTACGAAGCTGGAAAGTCGTTTTGTAAAACGCATCTTCAAATTAGGATTGCCGGTAGCCATATTGAATACACTATTTTCAATAATAAACCTTTTTATGGCCAGAACCGCCTCATTATATGGCGGACATATCGGCTTGATGACTTTAACGGCAGGTGGACAATTGGAGGCCATTGCCTGGAATACATCGCAAGGATTCAGTACGGCGCTCAGTGCCTTTGTGGCGCAGAACTATGCCGCGGGAAAGAATGACCGGGTTTTAGGTGCTTATGCGACTACTCTTAAGATGACAGCTGTCTTCGGAACATTTTGCACGTTGTTGTTTGTGTTTTGGGGCAGCGAACTTTTCTCATTGATTGTTCCCGATCCTCAAGCCTATAAAGCCGGAGGTGTCTTTTTACGGATCGATGGTTATTCCATGTTGTTCATGATGCTGGAGATCACCACACAAGGGCTTTTCTACGGAACCGGCAGAACCATCCCCCCAGCAGTAATAAGCATTGGATTCAATACGCTACGTATTCCGCTGGCCATGTTGCTGGCTTCCATAGGTATGGAGATTACAGGAGTCTGGTGGGCAATTAGTTTAACAAGCATTGCAAAGGGAATAACCTCGGCAGCTTGGTTTGCTGTATTAAAAAGGCGGATACTCGTTACAAAGGGAGACGATGACTAATCCGGTATACCCAGTTGGTGGCAAAACGACGGAAGTTAGTCTTTACATAAGGCTCCATCAATAAATCACTTCTGAATTCTCTCATGATAAGCCAGGAGGACTGATTTACCCAATGCCGGAAAGTTTCGTTCGAGCGGTGCGTGTCTGATAACGTGAGCAACTTATCCAGGTCAAAGGTGCTGTTTGCCACTCCCGCGCCCGAAATCATCGCATCATGGGCATTACATACCTGCTCAATGTGAGTCGGCACCATTAATACCGGTTTGTTCAGGTACATAGCCTCACATACAGATTCAAACCCGGCTGTTGTGGCATACGCCTTGGCGCCAGCCATATATTGTACAAACTTTGCATCGTCCAATTGATGGAAACACAGTTTCTCATCTATTTCCACTGTTTGAGGGGCTCCCTTTTTATCCCAAAAGAAGTGCATGCAAACCTGTGGATGAGTTGTATGCCAAGCCTTCACCTCTTCACTGAATCCACTGTTCAGTATATATCCATGCAGATAATCACCCTGGGCGACTTTTGCTTCAATCACTTCATTCCTCAGGAGAGGCGGTACAACAACAATCCCTTTACGAGGAACTTCCCTCATTTTACGAAAAGAAAGTGCCAGCTTTTTTCTTGAGCCGATGGCTGTAACTTTGGTGAAGAATTTTAAAGAAGCCAGCGATATTTTGTTTAATTCAGGAAATTCAAACTCGGGATGCAGGAACATGTATTGGTGAGCAATGCAAATCATAATTGCCTTTGGGCGAAACAATAAGTACGTGAGTCCCGTCAGCATCTCATAAAAATTGACAACTACATCCGCTTTCGTTTCTTTGATCATCTCATTGATGTAGGCGATGCTACGTAAATACTTATGACCACGGCACACGTTGTATCCCACGCTTCTTAAAATAGTAAACTGTTTGTTCTTGGCCGAAGGAAGAAAGTTGGGACTTTCAAACGGAAAAACAGGCACGCCAATCTTATCACAAAAGAAACCCGGAAGCTGGCGTGAAGGACTTTTGCCTACTAAAACGCCAACAACTTCGTGCCCCT
>JACCEE012830889.1_pt1 | contig 15633 bp, 12 predicted proteins | sample 7449931 | NCBI WGS metagenome assembly JACCEE01 (sample SAMN15323457, study PRJNA562643) | freshwater metagenome | isolation source: river surface water | place: USA:Blue River Watershed | collected 2017-08-19 | reverse complement strand
GCCTGCGCCACAACCTGGTACCTATCATCGTGTCTTCTTCCTCACAGCCATCGTCGCACCAAGCAAGCCCTCGTCTGCTACCTATCACCAAGCCCGCCGTGCTTGCGCTTGCAAACGGCCAAATTTTTTACGGCGAATCGATCGGTGCCGATGGCTGCGCAGTCGGCGAGGCGGTCTTCAATACCGCGATGACTGGTTATCAGGAAATTTTGAGTGACCCGAGCTACGCCAGGCAGCTGGTCACCCTAACTTATCCGCATATCGGTAATGTGGGTAGCAAGGAAGAAGATGACGAGGCGCCCCGGGTTGATGCAGCGGGCTTGATCATCAAGGCGCTTTCCTCACGAGCGTCGAATTGGCGCTCAACGCAAGATTTGCCGGCTTACCTGAAGCAACGCGGAATTTGCGCGATTGCAGGCATCGATACGCGAAAGCTTACGCGCATACTGCGAACCGAAGGAGCACAGGCTGCTTGTTTGCTTGCGGGCGATGAGGCCGGCCATCGTGAAGAAGCTGCGCTAAAGGCCTTGACCAAAGCGCGTGAGTTCCCTGGCATGGCAGGGCTTGACCTTGCCAAAGAGGTCACTACCCATGAGGCGTACTTGTGGCGCGAAGGCAGCTGGACTTTAAATGACGGCCACCAACACGCCCAGACGCCCGCCCGGTTTCGGGTGGTCGCGCTCGATTTTGGGGTCAAGCGCAATATTTTGCGAATGTTGGTCGATCGAGCCTGCGAGGTTCATGTGCTTCCAGCACAAAGCACTGCAAAGGCTATTCTCGCGTTAAAGCCCGACGGTGTATTCCTTTCGAATGGTCCCGGCGATCCCGAACCCTGCCAGTATGCGATCGATACGGCCCGAGAATTGATGGCACAAAAGCTTCCCTTGTTTGGTATTTGCTTGGGTCACCAGATCATGGGCCTAGCGTCGGGTGCTAAAACCATGAAGATGAAGTTTGGCCATCATGGCGCAAACCATCCGGTGAAAGATCTGAAAAATGGATCAGTCATGATCACAAGCCAAAATCACGGTTTTGCTATCGATCCTGAGACGCTACCGCCGAATTTGCGGATTACTCATGTCTCACTATTTGATGGATCGATTCAGGGCATAGAGCGCAGCGATTGTCCAGCCTTCGCTTTTCAAGGACACCCTGAGGCAAGTCCAGGACCTCACGATGTTGGTCCCTTGTTTGATCGATTTATTGAAGCGATGCTTGAGCGTCAGACCCAAGGAAAGATCTAAAATGCCTAAGCGTTCTGATATTCATCGCATTCTAATTATTGGTGCAGGTCCAATCATTATTGGCCAGGCCTGTGAATTTGATTATTCCGGTGCCCAGGCCTGTAAAGCACTCAAGCAAGAGGGCTTTGAGGTGATTTTGGTCAACAGCAATCCGGCCACGATCATGACCGATCCTGAAACGGCCGATGTGACTTATATTGAGCCGATCACCTGGCAGGTACTCGAACGAATCATTGCAAAAGAGCGGCCTGATGCGGTGTTGCCAACCATGGGCGGGCAAACTGCGCTCAACTGTGCGCTCGAATTGCATCAGCGAGGCATACTGAGCCAGTACGGTTGCGAGCTTATCGGCGCATCCCCAGAGGCTATCGAGAAGGCTGAGGATCGGCAAAAATTCAAGCTGGCGATGCAAGGCATCGGTCTTGGTTCGGCGCGCTCAGGCATCGCGCACAGCTTGCAAGAAGCGCAAGATGTCCAAACAACCATCGGATATCCAGTCATCATCCGGCCTAGTTTTACCCTTGGTGGTACAGGTGGCGGGATTGCATACAACCAGGAAGAGTTTCTCGAAATTTGTAAGCGTGGTCTTGATCTTTCGCCCACGCGTGAATTGTTGATTGAAGAGAGCCTGATCGGTTGGAAAGAGTTTGAGATGGAGGTCGTGCGTGACCGAAAGGACAATTGCATCATTGTTTGTTCGATTGAAAACCTCGATCCCATGGGTGTTCACACCGGCGACTCCATCACGGTTGCACCAGCTCAAACCCTGACTGATAAGGAATATCAGATCATGCGCAACGCTTCGATTGCGGTGTTGCGCGAGGTTGGCGTCGATACCGGGGGTTCGAATGTGCAATTTGCGATCAATCCGGCCGATGGTCGAATGATCGTGATCGAAATGAATCCGCGGGTCTCTCGATCCTCGGCGTTGGCCTCCAAGGCAACAGGCTTTCCGATTGCCAAGGTTGCAGCCAAACTTGCCGTAGGCTACACCCTCGATGAGTTGAGCAATGAAATTACAGGCGGGATGACGCCCGCTTCCTTCGAACCTTCGATCGATTATGTCGTTACCAAGGTCCCGCGCTTTGCCTTTGAGAAGTTTCCTCAAGCCGATTCACGCCTCACCACCCAAATGAAGTCGGTGGGCGAGGTAATGGCCATTGGTCGAAATTTTCAGGAGTCGCTACAAAAAGCATTGCGAGGCCTTGAAACTGGGATCGACGGTTTTGAAGAACGTTCTACTGATGAAGACGAAATTACCCGTGAGATCGGAGAACCAAGGCCTGAGCGGCTACTTTATGTGGCCGATGCCTTCAGAATTGGCTTATCGGTTGAGGAAGTTTATGAAGAAACCGGTATCGATCCCTGGTTTTTGGATTACATCGCCGAATTGATTGATATCGAAGGTCGACTTAAGCAGCGTAGCCTCGGATCCCTAACGCGCGATGAACTCAAAGCGATGAAGGCCAAAGGGTTCTCGGATCGGCGCCTTGCCTTTTTGATGCAATGCACGCCTGATGAGGTTCGTGAGGCAAGATGGGCCTTGGGCGTGCGCCCAGTCTATAAGCGAGTTGATACCTGTGCTGCCGAATTCAGCACCAACACTGCTTACATGTACTCAACTTATGACGATGAATGCGAGGCTGCACCGAGCGATAAACCTAAGATGATGGTGCTTGGCGGTGGGCCGAATCGTATTGGTCAGGGCATTGAATTTGATTACTGCTGCGTACACGCTGCTTTCGCGCTTCGCGAGGATGGTTATGAAACCATTATGGTCAATTGCAATCCCGAAACCGTATCAACCGATTACGACACCTCAGACCGCCTCTACTTCGAACCACTAACGCTTGAAGACGTTTTAGAAATCGTTGCGATCGAAAAACCCAAAGGGGTCATTGTTCAGTACGGGGGGCAAACCCCCTTAAAGCTCGCTCTTGCATTGGAAAAGCACGGCGTTCCTATTATCGGTACATCACCTGAATCGATTGACATTGCAGAGGATCGCGAACGATTCCAACAGTTATTGAAACAGTTAAATCTTTTGCAGCCGCCTAACCGCACAGCACGAACTGAGAGCGAAGCCCTTAGCCTTGCCGCTGAGATTGGCTATCCCTTGGTTGTGCGGCCAAGCTATGTCCTTGGCGGTCGCGCCATGGAGATTGTCCATGAGCAAAAGCAATTAGAGCGTTATATGCGAGAGGCGGTAAAGGTTTCCAACGACTCGCCAGTTTTACTTGATCGATTTTTAAACGATGCGATCGAGGTCGATGTAGACTGTTTAAGCGATGGACAACGCGTATTCATCGGCGGTGTCATGGAGCATATTGAGCAGGCAGGTGTCCACTCGGGTGATTCGGCTTGTTCGTTGCCCCCTTATTCCCTGCCTCAAGCCTTGATCGACGAACTCAAGCGCCAGACCGCTGCGATGGCTAAAGCGCTCAAAGTGATAGGGCTCATGAATGTGCAGTTTGCAATTCAGCAAGGCGATGCTGAGTCAGCGCCCAAGGTCTATGTACTTGAAGTCAACCCGCGTGCCTCGCGCACCGTACCTTTTGTATCGAAGGTAACCGGACTCCAACTTGCCAAGATTGCCGCTAGAGCCATGGCAGGGCGCTCACTTGCTGATCAAGCCATTGGTGCGGAAGTAACGCCGCCTTACTTTTCAGTAAAAGAGGCAGTCTTCCCCTTCGTGAAGTTTCCAGGCGTTGATATTTTGCTTGGGCCGGAGATGAAATCGACCGGCGAGGTTATGGGCGTTGGGAAGACTTTTGGCGAAGCCTATGTTAAGTCTCAGCTCGGGGCAGGCACGCGGCTTCCTGAGAAAGGTACGGTCTTTATATCGGTCCGAAATAGCGATAAACCTAAGGCGATTGCAGTGGCGCGAGGTCTTTGTGAGCTTGGCTTTCGGCTGATTGCAACCAAGGGAACGGCTGCTGTCTTGCGAGAGCAGGGGATCACCGTTGACGTGGTAAACAAAGTTCAGGATGGCAGGCCTCACATTGTTGATATGATCAAGAACGGTGACATTGATCTCGTTATTAATACAGTGGAAGAAAAGCCTAATGCGATTGCCGACTCGCGTTCTATTCGTACAACCACGCTTGCCCAACGAGTGACCGTTTTCACGACGATTGCTGGTGCCTGGGCTGCCGTTGAAGGTATGCGTGCCATGAAAGCACTCGATGTTTATGCCCTGCAGCAATTGCATGCTTCACTTGTTCATTAATCAGAGGATGAAATGGCTACGATTCCTTTAACAGTTGTTGGTGCTGAGTTACTCAAAGAGGAATTGCAGCGACTCAAGCATGTCGAGCGTCCTGCAGTTATTACAGCCATTGCTGAGGCTAGGGCGCAGGGCGATTTGTCCGAAAATGCAGAATACGACGCGGCTCGCGAACGCCAAGGCTTTATCGAAGGGCGTATCGCTGAGCTTGAATCTAAATTGAGTAACGCTCAAATTATCGATCCCAAGTTGCTTGATGCTGATGGTCGAGTTGTTTTCGGGGCTACCGTCGAACTTGAGGAAGTCGAGTCGGGTCATACAGTCACCTACCAAATCGTGGGCGACGATGAGGCCGATATCAAAAAAGGAAAGATTTCGGTGTCTTCACCGATTGCTCGCGCAATGATTGGGAAGTACGAGGGCGATCCGATCGATGTTCAGGCCCCAGGCGGCGTGAAGTCCTACGAAGTACTAGCGGTTCGCTACGAATAATCCTTGGGCCGATAAAGCACAAGAAGTTTGCCAATGGACTGCACGGCAGCACAGCCTAAGGCTTCGCAAAGGGCTTCCAAGATGGCTTGGCGGGTCTGTCGATCGTCGCCCGCCACTCTCACCTTGATCAATGCATGGGCCCTCAGCGAGCGGTCCGTTTCGCGTATGACGGCTTCGCTTAGACCTTCTTGGCCGATCATGACGACTGGATTGAGGTGATGAGCAGCTGCTTTGAGCGACTTTCGCTCGGCTGCGCTAAGAATCAGGGCTACGCCACTGCCTTGTCCGTCGATCTGGCGATCGATCAACAGCGCGTTACGAGCTCGACCTTCGGCGGTTTCAGCGCGGTTGCCAAGGGTTTTTTTCTGCGTGCTGGTGGACTTTGCACCCGTCCTGCTGCTGGAAGGTTTTTTGGAGACCGTGCGAGACGTCTTCGTTGGGCTGCTTGATCGCGATGAGTCGCTTCTGGATGAAGCGCTACGCGATGAAGTGCCTCGTGATGTAGCGCTGCGTGAAGAAGAGCGTTTGCTTGCGGGTGTTGTTCGTCGATTCATGAGGTGATTGTAAAGCGATGCAAAAGATCTTAGTGACAGGCGGTGCAGGCTTTTTAGGTTCGCACCTTTGCGAGCGTTTGATCGAGGGCGGTCATGATGTGCTTTGTGTCGATAACTACTTCACAGGCAGTAAAGCCAATATCAAGCATCTGCTCGATCATCCTCATTTTGAGTTGATGCGCCACGACGTAACTTTCCCACTTTATGTCGAGGTTGACAGAATATTTAACTTGGCCTGTCCGGCGTCGCCGGTGCATTACCAGCACGATCCCGTACAAACCACCAAAACAAGTGTTCATGGCGCGATCAACATGTTGGGGCTAGCCAAGCGGGTCAAGGCACGCATTTTGCAAGCATCGACAAGCGAGGTCTATGGTGATCCGGAGGTTCATCCTCAGCCCGAGTCCTACTGGGGAAAGGTTAATCCGATCGGGGTCCGAAGCTGTTACGACGAGGGCAAGCGCTGCGCCGAGACTTTATTTTTCGATTACTGGCGCCAGCACCAGTTACAAATCAAAGTGGTCCGCATTTTCAACACTTACGGACCAAGAATGCATCCGAACGATGGCAGGGTGGTGAGTAACTTTATCGTGCAGGCGCTCAAGGGCGAAGACATCACCATGTTCGGTGACGGCAGCCAGACCCGAAGCTTTTGTTATGTCGACGACTTAATTGAAGTCATGCTTCGAATGATGGATTCGCCCGCTAACTTTATTGGTCCAGTCAACATAGGTAACCCGGGCGAATTCACTATGCTTGAACTTGCTGAGATGGTCTTGCGCCTGACGGGTTCGCGCAGCAAGATCAGTTTTAAGCCGCTGCCTTCGGATGACCCTAAACAGCGCCGCCCCGATATTTCGCTTGCCAAGCAAGCACTTGATTGGGAGCCCAAAGTCTCACTCGAGGAGGGGCTCGTGAAAACAATCGCCTACTTCAGACATTTGCTCGCAGCGTCCTGAACGCATACAGCGTATTGGCACTTTAGGTTTTCAACATAATTTTCTTATACGCTGTATAAATATGCCTGCTGGCAAAAAGCATCGCTTTAATCAAAACTGGATGCATCGGCATCTCAACGATCCCTATGTCCGAAAAGCGCAACAAAAAGGCTACAGGTCTCGAGCTGCTTTCAAGCTTGCCGAAATCGATGATCAGGATAAATTGATCAAGCCAGGCATGTGTATTGTTGAGTTGGGCGCAGCCCCTGGTTCATGGACCCAGGTTGTGCGCGAACGTCTAGGCTTTGCGAGCCAAGCCCTGCGAGGCAAGCTCATCACACTCGACATGTTGCCGATGGAGCCCCTCGATGGGGTTTTAAGCCTGGTTGGTGACTTTCGTGAGGAGGAAACCTTGCAAGTCCTACAGAAGGTCTTGCCCGACGGCGGTTGTGATCTTGTGATTTCCGATATGGCGCCCAACTTAAGCGGTGTGGCATCAGCAGATAGCGCTCGTATGGGCGACTTGATTGAGCTCGCACTAGCGTTTTCAACCGTCCACCTCAAAACCGGCGGTTGTCTTTTGGTGAAGTGTTTCCAGGGCAGTGGGTTTAGTCAGTGGGTTGAGTCGTATAAGCGTGAGTTTCGGCAGGTTCTCATTAGAAAGCCGAAAGCAAGTCGCGAAGAGTCGGCAGAGACCTATTTGTTGGGTAAAGGATTACTGCCGAGAGCTTGAGCGACGTGAAAGCGCTTTGCGAACCCTTCAGTGGCGAAGGTCATTGAGATTACGTACACTGCAAGATCCAGGAAGGAGTAAATCGATTGAATAACGTCTTCTCCAAAGCCGCCATTTGGCTGGTCATCGCGCTGGTCTTGTTTACGGTTTTCAAGCAATTTGATAATCGGAGCACAAGTTCAGGTAATTCAGTGCCTTACTCGGAGTTTCTCGACGACGTGAGAAATGGCCGAATCAAGAGCGTTGTGATTAGCGACACCACCGGTACGGCTGACATTAGTGCAGTCACTGTCGATGACCGTCGGATCCGTACAACAGGCACTTATCTCGACCGTGGCCTGGTTGGCGATTTAGTGACCTATGGCGTGAAATTCGACGTTAAGCCGCGCGAAGAACAATCATTTTTAATGAGCGTGTTCGTGTCCTGGTTCCCGATGCTTTTGCTCATCGGTGTTTGGGTCTTTTTCATGCGCCAAATGCAGGGCGGTGGTAAGGGCGGCGCCTTTTCCTTCGGGAAATCACGCGCGCGGATGCTCGATGAAAACAACAACCAAATCACCTTTGCCGACGTAGCAGGTTGCGACGAAGCCAAAGAAGAAGTGCAAGAGCTTGTTGATTTCTTGCGCGATCCGTCGAGATTTCAAAAGCTTGGTGGACGAATCCCACGTGGTGTTTTGATGGTTGGTTCACCCGGCACCGGTAAAACATTGCTGGCAAAAGCCATTGCAGGTGAGGCCAAGGTACCTTTTTTCTCGATCTCAGGCTCTGATTTCGTGGAAATGTTTGTCGGCGTGGGTGCGGCCCGTGTCCGCGACATGTTCGAAAACGCCAAAAAACAGGCGCCTTGCATTATCTTCATCGACGAGATCGATGCGGTCGGTCGGCAGCGTGGTGCTGGCTTGGGTGGCGGTAATGACGAGCGCGAACAAACGCTCAACCAAATGCTCGTTGAGATGGATGGCTTTGAGACCAACCAAGGCATTATTGTGATCGCCGCGACCAACCGGCCCGATGTGCTTGATCCCGCCTTGTTGCGCCCTGGCCGCTTCGACCGTCAGGTGGTTGTACCCCTGCCCGATATTCGTGGACGCGAGCAAATTCTCAATGTCCATATGCGCAAGGTCCCGATTTCGCAAGATGTCAAGGCCGATATTATCGCGCGCGGCACCCCTGGTTTTTCAGGTGCCGATCTCGCTAACTTGGTCAACGAAGCTGCGCTTTTTGCAGCCCGTCGTGCGGCGCGCTTGGTCGAAATGACCGACTTCGAAAAAGCCAAAGACAAAATCATCATGGGTGCCGAGCGACGCTCGATTGTCATGCCCGAGGAAGAGCGTAAAAACACGGCCTACCATGAGTCAGGCCACGCAATCGTCGCACGCATGCTCCCAAAAACTGATCCTGTGCACAAGGTTACGATCATTCCGCGCGGGCGTGCGCTTGGTGTCACCATGCAGCTGCCCACGGAAGATCGCTATTCGATGGATCGCACCCGTATGCTGCATATGATTTCGATGCTTTTTGGCGGGCGTATCGCCGAAGAGCTGTTCATGAATCAAATGACAACTGGGGCAAGTAATGATTTCGAGCGCGCCACATCGCTTGCCCGCGATATGGTCACCCGTTACGGGATGAGCGACGTACTCGGTCCGATGGTTTATGCTGAAAACGAAGGTGAAATATTTCTGGGTCGATCGATCACTAAGACGACGCATATGTCTGAAGAGACCATGCGCAAGGTCGATACAGAGATCCGCAAAATCATCGATGATCAGTATGGGGTTGCGCGCAAAATCCTCGAAGACAATCGCGATAAGGTCGAAGCCATGACCAAAGCTTTGCTCGAATGGGAAACCATCGACGCAGACCAGATCGACGACATCATGAATGGCTTGCCGCCACGGCCTCCTAAGGAACCAGGCAACAACAAGCCGAGTGCGCCGAGCGGCACTAGTGGTCCGCAAGTTCAGCCCACTCCAAGCGATGTGCCGGAGGCTCCGGCTGCCTGAAGTTGAGTTGATGGGGGTCTTGAATCTGACCCCCGATTCGTTTTCAGACGGCGGGCTTCTCAGCCCCGATCAGGCGCTTGCCAAAGCCTTGAGGCTTGTCGATGAGGGGGCTCAGTGGATCGATTTGGGTGCTGAGTCAACCCGCCCTGGGGCCCAAGCAGTGTCCGAGCGCGACGAACTCGATCGCTTGATGCCGGTCTTGAGGCGCCTTGCGCCTCTTAAGCAAAAGCAGGCTTTCCGCATCTCAGTCGACAGCATGAAGCCCGCTGTCATGGCGGCCGCACTCAACGAGGGCGCTGACATGCTCAACGACGTTAATGGCTTTCGCGCCGAGGGTGCTTGGGCTATCGCTGTCCAAGCGCCTAGGATCTGTCTGATGCATATGCAAGGGCAGCCTGCCAGTATGCAAGAGGCACCCGATTATCCAGAAACCGAGGGGGGCGTCGTTCGGATGGTGCGCGACTTTTTTGAGCGCCAATTGCAATGCGGTGTGAAGCATGGCCTTGACTTGAGCAAGGTGGTTCTTGATCCGGGTATCGGCTTTGGGAAACTTTTTGAACACAACCTGATACTGTTGCGATCTCTACGATTACTATCACGATATGATTTTCATGCAATGCCTTTCCCGCTACTCGTTGGTTTATCGCGCAAACGTTTCATCGGCGAGATCACAGGCAAAGCTACCGCTGATCGAGACCCAGGTTCAATCGGTGGCGCGCTTGCGGCAGCTCGTTTAGGTGCATCGATACTTCGGGTTCATCACGTTGGTGCGACAGTCGATGCGCTTCGGGTCTACGGCTGTTTGATGGACAACCCCACGTCGCAAGAAGGATATTGAGATGACAAGGCGCTGGTTTGGTACCGACGGGATTCGCGGGCGGGTTGGAAGTTTGCCCATGACACCCGAGTTCGTGCTTCGACTCGGACAAGCGGCGGGCAAGGTGTTGCTGCAGTCTCGTTCAACGTCATCAGGCGTATCGCAGTCAGGCGCATCGCAGACCCGCACGTCGCAGTCAGGCGCAAAAGCTGGAAGAAAGCCTGTTGCCTTGATCGGTAAAGACACCCGCCTATCGGGCTATATGCTTGAAGCGGCGCTCGAGGCAGGCTTGTCATCGATGGGCGTCGATGTGCGTTTAGTGGGGCCGCTTCCCACACCAGGGGTGGCCTACCTTACACGAGCGCTTCGTCTCGATGCAGGGATTGTTATTTCTGCCTCACACAATCCCTATGAGGATAACGGCATTAAGTTTTTCTCGGGTCAGGGCAATAAGTTGTCTGATGCGATCGAGGCGCAAATCGAGGCCTACTTGCACAGCGATTCCATTGCTCATCCGGAGTTGGCTTGCGTACCCGCAGCCGAGATGGGTCGAGCAAGGCGTATCGACGATGCAGCGGGCCGCTATATCGAGTTTTGCAAAAGCAGTTTTCCACAGCGCCTTGATTTAAAGGGCATCAAGATCGTGGTTGACTCAGCTCACGGCGCTGCGTACCACGTCGCTGGCCCGGTCTTGCACGAACTCGGTGCCCATGTGATTCAGATGGGCAACGAACCCGATGGCACCAACATCAACCTCAACTGTGGTGCCACTCATCCTGAGGCCATGCGCGCAAAGGTGCTTGAAACCGGTGCCGATCTTGGCTTGGCCTTGGACGGCGATGCCGATCGTCTGATCATGTGTGACCGAAGTGGGCGCATTTATGGTGGCGACGAATTGCTGTGGGTCCTGGTCAACGATCGTTTAAGACGTGAAACAGTGCCGGGTGTTGTAGGAACCTTGATGAGCAACTTTGCACTCGAGCGCGGCCTTCAAAGGCGAGGGGTTGATTTTGAACGTGCCAAGGTGGGTGACCGTTATGTGCTCGAGCGGCTTCAAGCGCGTGGTTGGCTACTTGGCGGCGAGGGTTCAGGGCACCTGCTTGCACTTGATTTACACAGCACCGGCGACGGCATCATCAGTGGTCTACAAGTTCTTGCTGCGATCGTCGATCAGGATAAAGAACTTCAAGCACTATGCTCGGATCTTGTGCTCATGCCGCAGGTCTTGATCAATGTGCCAACGCCCTCAGGTTTTCAGTTGCAGCATCATGAGCCGCTCCAAGCCGCACTTGAATCGGTTGAGCGTGAGCTTCGGGGCGAGGGCCGTAGCCTGATCAGACCTTCGGGTACCGAGCCTGTGGTTCGAGTGATGGTCGAACACCCTGATGAGCACAAGGCCAAGGCCTATGCACAACGCATCGCCTCGAGCATTCGATAAGGAAGCAGGTTAGAATACGAGCTTCGGGGTGTAGCTCAGCCCGGTGGAGCGCTTGCTTTGGGAGCAAGATGTCGGAGGTTCGAATCCTCTCACCCCGACCACCAAGCCAACGAATCTGCCCATAGCTCAGCTGGATAGAGCAACGGCCTTCTAAGCCGTAGGTCGCACGTTCGAGTCGTGCTGGGCAGGCCAGCACAGCGCTGTGCGGTTTGTCTACTGTGTGGCTGGTTTAGCTTGTCTCTTCTGTTCTTCGAAACAGCGCTTCATCATCGCTACGGGTAAAAACCTCAATGCCAAGCTCTTTCGCCACCCGAAATGCACGTGAATCGACCATAGGGGATATGACGATTTTTCGATTAACAGTGCGTCCTTCGCGTTCGCTATAAGCCTGGACTTTTCGATCAAACAAATAGATCGCTTGTTTGTCAACCGAAGATTTGATCTCAATGGCCATGCATATGCCGTTTGTGACCACGATATCCATTTCAACTTGATCTGGACGACCGAATACCTTGCCATCGCTGTCCTGAAAACTGACGTTTAGAACCGTCACGCCATATGACTCGGTGAGAATGCCAGCAAGCGCGCTCCGAAAGCTTTCTTCTGCGGATAGACCCCAACGAGCACCAAGTGCACCGATCGAGAGCTTGATTTGTTGCAGATCTCCTTCGAGGCGCTCAAATCGCTGATTGGTGCGTTCATCTTGAGCTTTTCTGTCTGCTGCAAGTTCTTCCCATCGCTGATCTTCCTGCGCCCAGCGAAGATCCTGCTTACTCCAGCGTTCCGCCTCTTCGTTCCAGCGAACGGCCTGGTTGTCCCAGAGTTGCTTTTGCTGTGCCCAGCGGCATGTCTGGGTCTCGCGATCGGTTGCGATTTCGTGCAGCACTCGCTCTATGCCAGCGTGGAACTCCTTTCTAGTCAGGAAATTGTTTTCCAAGTTCATCATTGGTTCTCCGCATTTTCAGGTTTGGAGATGCCTCGTAAACCATCCAGGCGATGGCTTACGCCTGGGCGCTAAATCTTTGCGCTATGACAACCCTCTTCGTCCAGTGCCGTATTGATTGCAAAAATATATCGTACTTTTCATAATTTGTTAAGGTTCCTGCCATCTTCGTTTGACGCCGATAGGCCCAGGAACCTACAATCCGCGTTCGTTGATGGTGGCCGTAGCTCAGTTGGTAGAGTCCCGGATTGTGATTCCGGCTGTCGTGGGTTCGAGTCCCATCGGCCACCCCAGTACTTTTCGTGCATGATGTCGATGACATCTCAGTGCGACACTCGCGCGCAACCATGCCGAATCCTATATGTCAACTGCCACAACGGTGATTTGCTGCCCGGCGCTCAGTGAGCAGTCGATGACCGAACTCGAGCGGCGTGTGCGCTCCTGGATTGGGCCCTGTCAGATTTGGACCGAGCACGATATTGGCACGATGGAACACAATGCCAGCCGCTTGCAAGCCGTCGTAGAAGCGGTGGGTTCGATTCAATGGGTCGGTTCGGGACTGGGCGCTGCGCTTGGTTATTGGCTTGGCTGTCGCATCGAAGGAGCGATCCGCCAGGCTGAAATGTTTGAGCCCTTTCTTGGTTTTAACGCCCCTTTTTGTAAGTCAACACGCAGCGGTGGGCGCATGTGGGCAAAGCTGGCCTTAGGCCTTGCCAGGCATGAATGGGGCCTGCTGCTCGGGGTGCTTTTGCCCCCTCCCAGTATTGCAGCACCCCGCAAACTTGATCTGCTGCCTTGCCGGAGTTGGCAGCAGGTTGCGTCTTACACGGATTCACTAGACTTCGTGGACTTGAGCGTGCACTATGGAAAAGGAACGAGGGTCTGGGTCAACCGTGCAGACCCGGATATTGAGGCTGATCGAGCAGCCAGCCAAATTCGAGCGATGAGTCCACATGCCTTAGTCGAGATCGATCAATGGCAACAGGGTTCGTTTCCGGATTTGCTGGTGGAAACCATGGGGGCCAAGGTATGGGGATGACCGGCACGCTCACCGAGACCGACTACACCGTCATGCTGGTGCTGTTGCTGCTTTTATCCGCCGTCGGCCTTGTTTGGCTGGGTGCTTTTTTGCAAAAGCGCAACGAGCGACCAAGTGGCGAGTCGATCAAGGCTGAGAAATCGGCAAACAATGGGGCAAGCAGTGGACCGCCCCTGCCGCCAACAAGTGCAGAGCAAATTGTCAAGCGGATGGAACAACACCTGAGCGATTTGCAAAGGCAGCTGAACATGGATTTGGCCCAGTTGCAGGCTTCGATGAAGGCCGATCGGGCTGATACAGAGCGCCATGTGGTCCGAGTGCGCGAGATGGCAAGCGAGCACAAGCTAAGTCTCACTTTGTTTGAGCTCTTTGAGAGCCTGAAAACACTGCCTAAAAAGACACAAGACGCCCAGGCGATCGATCGCGCCTGGCATGGCCAAGTTGGTATTGAGCCCGATGACGTCTTGCTGCCGAGCGAAGACAGTGACCCCTGGAAAATCTACTTTAAGCTCGAAGGTATTTGGTATTTGCTGCGCGTTCTTGAGAGGAAGTACAGCAGGATCGATTATTATGAGATCTCGCTGCACGACGAGGATGGAAGGTTGTTGGCCGAAGTGCGGGCAAGACCCGATGCAAGTCGTGCGAAGCTTGATAAAGAATTTGTTTCAAGCCTGCACGTTGGACCATGGCTTTCAGAGTTCATCGCGCTGCGTTTGCGAATGGATCATCGGTTGCAAAGAACATTAATGGAAGCGGCATCGAGGGATGTGGATGCCATGAAGCGCAGCTTCCGCATTCTGCAAGTGGGGAAGAAAGTTGAAACTGCCAGCGATTGATTTACAGGGAACCCTCGGCAAAGTACCGGGGCTGTCAAAATTCATCAAGCCCAAGGCGGGCGCCTCGTCTGCTTCGGGAGCGGTGAGGGGGAAGGCTGCACAGGCAAAAAGCCATGAGCAGCAGGTCCAGCAACGCCTTGACCTCACGATGAAAGGTCTCGGTGGGCTTGCCACCGTGCTCGTGCTTTTCGCGCTTTACACGGTGTTTTCGCAAAGTGGGCTCAATAAGGCAATCCACACCGCTGCGCCCCCAATGGTTGATCTGTCTGAGCTTGTCGCGACCCATGGTGGGAAAGGCGCTTCGGGTAAGGGTGATCACGCCAAGGAAGCTAAGGCAGCAAACAACGCCAAGCTCAAGCTTCCCGAGGGGACCGACCCGAGGATCGATTACGCTTTTGAACAAATCGCCAATTTTGAAAACACCCGTTCTGAGGCGGTGTTGCGCAGTACTCGCGCAAATGTTGCGGGGGTTGCGCCGGGCAGTGTGGCTGCGCGTGCGGGATTTAGGGTGGGGGATTTCATCTTAAGTATCGATGGGGATCAGGCAGGGTTTGTGTGGGACAGCCTTCGTAAATTGACTGCTGCCGGCAAATCCTCGGTCTTGCTCGAAGTCCAACGCGGCAATGAAGTCTTGCGTGGCGAACTGATGGCACCTGAAGGGGAGCTGCTCACATCAACGAATACCGGTTTGCTCTTTGAAATCCCTGAGGGCTACCGTTTTATCGGTGAAAACGATCGGCGCGAGCTTCGAGGCGGATTTTCTAGGGCGTATATGGAGGGTCTCGCGGGTGATGAGCGCCTAGCCTATGCAACAAGCTTGGCGCTTTTAGGTGGCAATTTGGTCAAACGCGGGGTCGAGCAGGCCGATTTGAAACCTTCCGACCCGATGTGGCTGAAGACCGAGCAAATCCTTGCTGATCACCACAGTAAATTCAGCAAGGCGCTCGCACACCACGGTGCTGTCCTCGAGACTATGCAGGCGAATTTACAAGCTGGCTTTGTGAAAATTGGCGCTCTACTCTTAGCAGCGCTTATTGCGGGTATTGCAGCGCTTGCCTCAGCGCTTCAACTTAATAAGCACCTGAGCGAGCAAGGCATCGGCGCAATGAGAGCGCAGTTTCAAGGCTTGCGTTCGCAAATGGATCAACTTGCCCATGCGCAGGCTGCCAAGAGCGCTTCCGGGCGAGATTCGTCTGCTGCCGGACGCGCAAGCACGCGACAGAGTGCTGCGGCTTCGACCCGGTCAAGTGAACCGGCGCGGGATGAAGGTCGCGAGAATGGTATTCGAGGATCCGTTATGAGTTCTGCAGTAGCGGCAGGTGCTGCAGCAGCGGCTGGTTTGTCGCTTGCTGAGCTTGCAGCAAAGG
>JACCEE012403044.1_pt1 | contig 15637 bp, 14 predicted proteins | sample 7449931 | NCBI WGS metagenome assembly JACCEE01 (sample SAMN15323457, study PRJNA562643) | freshwater metagenome | isolation source: river surface water | place: USA:Blue River Watershed | collected 2017-08-19 | reverse complement strand
GTTCGAGCTTGACACGAACGGCGGCTCGGAGTACTGCGGGATGGTAATCGCGAAAAGCCTCGACGACCTAGACTGGTCCGAACGCGAATCCGACCTCCGCCTCGCGTACGTAGCGGGTAACGAGCCGTTCACCCAGGGACCGGTTCACTACCTCAGCTCCGCGAAAAAGGCCACGCGCATGGGAGTGGTCGTGAACACCATTTTTTGCGGAAACGCCAAGGAAGGGATCGAGACGGGCTGGGCCGACGGCGCGCGCAAGACCGGCGGATCGTACGCGAACATCGACGGGGACTTTGAGTATGAGTACGTCCCGTGCCCACAAGACGATCGCCTCAGCGAGCTTAACTCTCGGCTGAACGACACCTACGTGGCCTATGGCTCGGCGGGTGAGTCGCGCAAGGAAATGCAGCGCGAGCAGGACTCGCTCGCGGAAAGCCAAAAAAAGTCGGGCTTCTACAAGCGAGCGAAGGTTAAGTCGACGGAAAGCTATTCGAACTCGTCGTGGGACCTCGTCGACGCGACGACCAACGGGTCCGTGCCCCTCGCCTCGGTAAAGGAATCGGAGCTCCCCGAGGAACTTCGCAAGATGGACGAGGCGGGCCGCAAGGCGTACCTCGCCGGGAAGCTCGCGGAAAGGACCAAGATCCAAAAGGAAATCGCCTCGCTCTCGGCAGAGCGCGAAGCCTGGCTCGCCGCGAACAAACCCGAACCAAAGGGAAAAGAAGCCCTTGATACCGCGATGCTCGCCCCGCTCGGCGAACTGGCCAAGACGAAAGGGTTTGTCCGGTCGGAATAAAACTGCTACAATGATCGACATGAAAGCATCAAGCGGGCGCCTAGCGCTCGCCATCGCCATACCGCTCCTCGTGATCCCGCTCGCGGCGCTCGCCTGGCTCGCCGCGAGGAGCGTCGATCAGCAGGAAAGCGACATGAGGGCGCGGCTTCGCGAGTCCTTGCTCCTCGAAGTCGCGCAGACGAACGGGCAAATCGACGCCTGGTTCGCGGATCTACCGACCGCGCTCGGCGCGAACGCCCCCCGATCGGAAACTTCCGGCAAGCCGACCGCGCGCGAGCTCGCCGATTGGAAACGGCGCGATCCCCTGGTCGGCATTCCGTTTTTGCTCGACGCCTCCGGCTCGATCGTCTTTCCAAAGCGAGACGGGGCCGGCGCGGAGGAGGAAACGCGCCTGTTTTACTGGCGCTACATGAACGTATTCGGCAACGTCGAGCGGATTCCGGTCTACCGAAACATCGCGACTGAGTACGAGTCCTCGATCGTCGACGCGCCGGAGCGCCAGATCGCGTCCGCGGTAAAGTCCGCGCCGGAAGAAGGGGCCGCGCCGGATGAACAATACGCGCAGGCGGCGGAACCAATGCGAGAATCGGCGAGCGAGATGGACGCCATCGTCCCGAAAGAGGCCGAGGATATCTCGCGAGCCGCGCCTCGCGAGTCGGCGAAATCAGCCGTGCGCAAAAAAGTCGCGCAAAGCATCTTCGAGACAGACACCGCCGTGCAAAAGCAGGTGTACGATCTCGCCGCCGAGGAAGGGAAAGAAACCCTTAAGCGAAACGTCAATCCGCAAATCGACGCGGTAGACACGCGGGCTTCCGCGCCCGCGCGCTCGGTGTACATCGAGTCCAACAGTTACTTCCGGGATCTCGTCGCGCGGGCGGACCACGGGCTCGTCCCTCGCATATTCGACAACTCGTTCGTGCTCCTGTACTGGGAAAAGCGCGGAGACTGGATCGTCGGGTGCGAGCTCGACATGGAAGCCGTGAGGGAGGCGATCGCCGCGCGTGGCGGCGCGCCGGCCGACGGCGTGCGCTATCTCGCGATACTCGACCAGAAAGGGGAACCGCTCGTCCAGGTCGCGAACCTGGAGGCGGCGGCCTGGCGAACCCCGCTTGTCTCCGGCGAGATCAGCGAGTATCTGCCCTATTGGGAAACTGCCGTTATCCTCGCCGACCCGACAGCCTTTGAAAGCCGCGTCCGGGCCTCCCGTTATGTCCTTTCCGCGTTCGTCGTCATCATGTTTCTCTCCGTGATCCTCGGGGGAATCGTCCTGTGGCGCTATTCGGCGAATCGCCTTCTGGAGGCGAAACGGCGGACGGGATTCGTGACGACCGTGTCGCACGAACTTAAGACCCCGCTAACCTCCATCCGCATGTACTCCGAAATGCTCGCCGACGGCGCGGACCTGGATCGCGCGAAAAGGGACCGTTACCTGAGTCGCATCGTCGGCGAAAGCGAGCGGCTCACCAAACTGATCAACGACGTGCTCGACGTGGCGAAGCTCGAGCGGGGACGCGCGCGGCCGACTCTCGTCCCTATCGACGTTACCCAAGTCGCGCGCGAAACGCTCGAAGGCATGGCTGATCGGCTGAAGAGGGAGGGATTCTCCGTGTCCTTCGACGCGCCCGAGCGACCGGCCATGGCGCTCGCGGACCGGGACGCGATCGTGCGAGTGCTTGTCAACCTTCTCTCCAACGCGGAGAAGTATTCCGCGGACGAGCGCGAGATATCGGTTACCGCCAAGATCGACGAGCAAAGACGACGGTGCTCGGTCGAAGTCGCCGACCGAGGCATTGGGGTACCGCGCGCGCATCGATCGAGGATTTTCCGCGAGTTTCATCGCGCTGACGCGAGCATCACGTCCGATCGCGGCGGAACGGGACTAGGGCTAACCATCGCGCGTTCGCTCGCGCGCGCGCTCGGGGGCGACGTCATATACGCCCCGAGGGACCGCGCCGACGGCGGGCGCGGAAGCGCGTTCACGCTCGTTCTCCCGCTCACCAAGGACACGGAGGAACACACATGAAACGGATACTCGTCGCCGAGGACGAAGGCGCCATCAGGGAAGGTCTCGTAGACCTCCTCGAATCGGAAGGTTATGCAGTCACCGCCGTCGCGGACGGCGACGCGGCGATACGCGCGTGGAGGGAAGGAGGGATCGACCTCGCGCTCCTCGACATCATGATGCCAAAAACGAGCGGTTACGACGTCTGTCGGGAAATCAGGAAAACCGACGCGATAACCCCGGTAGTCTTTCTGAGCGCCCGCGAGGAAGAGATCGATAAAGTTCTCGGTCTAGAGCTCGGCGCCGACGACTACGTCGTCAAGCCGTTCGGCGTCCATGAACTCGTAGCGCGGGTTAAGGCCGCGCTTAGGCGATCGGGTAACGGCGGAGCTACGGAACCCGGAACGGGGCCGACGGGATCATTCACCTTCGGCGACTGTACCGTGGACCCACAACGCTTCGTACTCGAGCGCGCCCGGGAAGGCTCGGTCGAGCGGAACGAACTCAGCTCCCGCGAGGTCGACCTACTGCGCTTTTTCTACGCGAATCCCGAAACCGTGCACACTCGCGACGCCCTACTCGAGCGTTTTTGGGGCGTCGCGTACGGAGGGACGACGCGCACGCTCGACCAGCACATCGCGAAACTGCGCCAAAAGATCGAGTGCGAACCCGCGAATCCACAGCACATCCTGACCGTGCACGGCGCGGGATATCGATTTAGGCTATAGCGCTTGTTATCTAATAGACATGGGTAATTTTCGCGGTTGACATCGCCTACATACGAATTTACCATACAGTAATGAATGTCCTGCTTTCCGCGATTTACGCCCTCTCGCACTGCGTTGGCTTCGCCGGTTTCGCCCTCATGATAGCGCTGCGCGCCTACGACGACGAAAGCGCTGACCGAATGCTCGCGTACAACCTTTTTCTCGTTTCGTTTTTCGCGTATCTGCTTCCGCCGAACGTGGCCTTTTTCGCCCGCGCCGTTCTTGGCGGCGCCCCATTGACCGGAGAGCCATGGTACTACGTCGCGGACGCCGCGAGAACCAGCGTCCTGATGACGGCCGCGTCGTGCTTCTTTTGGCGCACGCCGACCAAAACGGCGCCGCGCGCGACCCTTATCGCGCTCATCGCGCTCTCGCAACTGCCCCTCGCGGGAATCGCCGCGCAGGCATCGCTTATCGCCGGCCTAAACCTTACCGCGGGCGCCGCGGCGGCGCTCCGGGTACTCCTGATGCGGGGTCACGCGTTTCTGATCGCGGGCCTGCTCGTATGGTCGTGCGTTTATTTTAAAACCCATCGGGCGTACGCCGTGGACGAGGAATGCGGCAACATGATGGATATCACTTTCGTCGGCAACCTAGCGTTCATTCCGATCTTCATCGGCGCGTCTTTCGTGAATTTCGGCGCCGACCGCCCTTGGCTTCCCCTGTGCCCCGAAAACCTCTACTATCTCGCGATTCACGCCACGAGTATCGCCGTGCTCGCGCTCCACGGCTTCGCGCACCCGGAACAAACAGCCGCACCGAGCCCGAGAGAGGAACCGTTTCCGGAGGAGGCGCAGCGCAACGTGCTTTCCCTTTCGGGCCGAGAGCGGGACATAATCGAGCTGATGGCGCAGGGACTCGCGAACAAGCAGATCGCCGGTCAACTGCTCGTGACCGAGCACGCGATACGAAACCACATGTATCGCCTGTTTAAGCGCTTTGGGGTCAGGAATCGCGTTGAGCTCGCCGAGTTGTACCGCCGATTGTCGGCGCAGTCGGAACGCCCCCCCCGGTAAGACAGGGATCTATCGCGATAAGGTTTATGAGTTCCGTTCGGCTCCTGACGCCGAAGCGATAAAAAACGCGGTGAACGATATTCTTAACGCGCGGAACGTTCGTCCCGAGCGCTTCCGCGATCTCGGCGTTCGTCGCCCCCTTGGAAATCATGAAAATGATCCGGGACTCCTCCTGGTCGCAATTGGGGTATACGGGCAACCCGGCGGGCGGATCGGAGAACGACGCCCTAAACGCCCCTGACCGCGCGGGCCCGTCCTTCTTCGTGAGGATTTCCCTCCCAATGACGAACGCGCTCGAGGTGAACATCAAAAAGAGCACGACGTTGACGATACTGAAAAGCTGGATATCGTAGGGCTGGCCGCGATACACGAAGAACCATTGCGCCGTCGCCAGCACGACGTATGACGAACTGGAAATAACGTTCGTCTTGCACAGCAGGCGATCGAACGGGTTCTCGATCCTCGGGACGCGAACGGCCAGCGTGACGATCAGGGTAACCACGGCGAAAAAGGAAAAATACATCACGGCGTCGACCAGGCCCAGCCTCAGCGCGTAATCCGGCGCGCCGCGCTCCAGCATCGCGAGGGCGGGAATGAACGCGAGGGGAACGGCCGTAACGGCGAAAGTCGCGCGCCTCGCGACGGAGGGACGCCCATTAAAAGCGTAACCCATCGAAACCCAGGCGAGGGTCCCCAAAAACCACGCCGCCGTCAGCGCGTACAGGACGTAAAACGCGAGGCTCGACTCAATCCCCGACATCCCCCGGAATTCCTTGAGAAAAAAAGAGACATTACGGAATAGTAGGAAGAAAACGGAGGCGACGACCCATCTGCAGAACCGCGACAGGGTCCGCGCGCCTTTCCGGATCTTGGACACGGCGCACACGGCAAGGCATCCAATCGCGGCGGAATAGGAAAAAAAATAGAGAAACAGACATGCGGTTTCGATGGAACGGACTTGCACTGTCACCTCGGGTACGTCGCGGCTATACTCCGTCAGCGTTTGAGCTTAGCACCCCAGTATGCGGATGTCAAGTTTTCGTCGCCTTGCTTCGGGGATTAACCCGTCGTATACTGTTGTAACGGAGGAATCTCAATGCGCCGAGGCATCGCTCTGCTTCTCTGTCTTGCCTGTGCATGCATGGCCGACGCCGAAAAACTCAGGATCGGCGTGTTCATCCATTCCCCGATAGTCATGCAGAAAGAGCCCGGGAGCGAGCCGTACGGGCCGGGAGTGGATTACGCGAAGGCGATCGCGCGCGCGCTCGGATACGAGCCCGACATCCAACTCCTGCCGATCGGTCGGATGCTGGCGAACCTGCGGGACGGCTCCCTCGACATCGGCCTCGAGCTCGGCATGCTCGAGGAACGCAAGGCGTTTCTCCTGTATCCCGACGCCCCGTGCTTGACCACCAGACCATCGCTCACGGTGCGCGCCGACAATCCCCTCATGGCCGTGGCCTCCGCGAAAGACCTCGCCGGGATGCGCGTCGGGTACCTTCTCGGCGGGTACTCAGGCAGTTTTTTCGCCGGAACGAAAAACGTCGAATTCGAGTACGTCTCCGGCGACTCCTGGGTCGCGCAAAACCTCGCGAAACTACTCGCCGGCCGCATCGACGCGGTCCTCGACCAGAACGAGTATTCATGCCTCGCCGAGGCGCGACGCAAGGGAGTCGAAAGCAAAATCAAGGTGCTTCCGCTCCCCGTCGTACCGGTCAAAGGCTACGTGGTTTTCTCCCGCGCGGCCCCCGGCATCGAAAAAATCCTGAGCGAGTACAACAAAAAAGCAACCTCTTCCATACCCGACGAAAACGCGCTGATACGCAAGTACCTGGACTCGCTCGGGCGGTAGGGCGCCTTCCCGCGCGCCGCGATGGCGCGGCGCGCGGAAACCGGGCTTTTCGGGGTTGTCAATCGGCGATCGCCGCGCGCAACGCAGGCGCGCGACGCGCGACTCTCGCCGATCCCGGCCAGGGCCGGGCCCCTCCAATCCCTGGCGCGAGAAGCCACGCGCCTTTTTTTTACCTCGTTTGGTTATTTACTTAATCGCGTCGATCAGGTTCCGCGACACGAACCACTTCTTGCCGTTATACACGGCCACGCCGTCGGCCTTAAGCGCGAGCGTTTCCTTTCCGGCGGCGTCCCGACCCAGGACATACACGCCCTTCGCGGTTTTCGCCATTCCCTTCACGATCGCGTAATCGCGATTCTGGACGATCGCGAGCTCAACGTCGCCTTTCCTCGCGACGAGCCTGACGTTCGCGGGATCGGTCGTCGCGTCGACGCTAACCTCGGCTTTCTTGGCGGCGAAGGCCGACTCGGCCTCCGCGAAAAGCCTATCCGTCGTCGCGGAGAGATCGAGTCCCAGGGACCGCTCGACGTATCTCGCTATCTCCACGTTCTCGATGACGCCCATGGGCCTATTCCCGGAAGGGTCGTATACGGAGAGCACGACGTCCTCTCCGGTATGGCCTCCCGTCGTAAAGCCAATCTTCGCGCGCGCGCCCATCATCGGTCCGATCACGGAGTTAAGCGATCCCGGCGCCGCCTTGGCAATCGCCGCGACTTCCTCGTCGCTCAAGTCCGCGATCCCGTAATACTTCGCGACGACGTCCCGGACGTTGGACTTGTCAGCGGAAAGCAAGGACTCGAGTCCCTCGCCGGTTTTCGTCGCCTTCGCGATCGGTTCATAGAAAACGGTATACGGAGTTTTATCGTAGCTTCCGCTCGTGGACCTGTCGCCGATCGAGAAGCCCGAATTGCCGTGGTCGGACACGACGATGACGACCGTGTCCCCGTTTTTTCGCGCGAAATCGAGCGCGACCTTACAGGCCCTGTCGAACGCGAGCAAGTCGCTCACGATGCCGACCGGATCGTTGGCGTGCGCGGCCCAGTCGACCTTCGAGCCCTCTACCATCAGGAAAAAACCGTTCTTGTTCCCGGAAAGCGCGGAGATCGCCTTGGAGGTCATCTCGTCGAGGCCCGGCTCCTTGCCCGCGTCGCGGTCAAGATCGTACGCGAGCGCCTTCGGCGCGAAAAGCCCAAAGAGCTTGGTTTCCTTCGTCGCCTTGAGCTCCTCCGGAGTCCTCACGAGGGTATACCCGCGCGCGGCGATCTGCTCGATCATGCTATCCTTGTCGGAGCGGTTCGCCGCCTCAAGGAACGACCATCCGCCGCCGAGGACGACGTCGACGTTGTTGTGGATTATCTGCTCGGAAAGGCCGTCGTAGTTTTTGCGGCTCGGGTCGTGGCCCGCGAAGTCCGCGGGCGTCGCGTGCATGAACTCGCTGGTACACACGAGCCCGGTGGAACGGCCCGAAAGCTTAGCCGCCTCGAGAACCGTCGCGACGGGGCGGAGCTCGCCGAGCGAAGGGACGGAAAGTCCGGGCGCCGAATAAACCTTACCGGTACTCGCGATGTTTCCGGTCTGGCTCTTAAAGCCGGTCGCGTACGCGCTTCCGGCGGGCGCGGAGTCCGCGATCGTCATGTCCGAGTTGTGGGTTTTGACGAGACCGCACGTGTATTCGTCGAAAGAAAGCGCGCTTCCCTTAACCCAGCGCGCGAGCGTCTCGGGCGCCAAGCTTGCCCCGTCGGGAATGAGCAGTATCACGTTCTTCGCGCTGGCGGTTTTCGCCGCCGTTTTTTTCGCCTGGCCGACCGCGACCTGCGAGAGCAATGCGATCGCTAACGCCGCCGCGAGCGCGACCTTACCGTATCTTTCCATCGATTTCCTCCTGCTATTTCCGCATCCTGGCGATTGTCCAATCGCCGCGATTTTCCAATCTCTGCGGTTAGCACGAGTCTACTCCCCAGTCATGAGGGTTTCGTCACGGATGGATGAATGTTGCGTGAGAAATCGATGAAGTCCGCGGGACGGAGGCGGAGGCGGAGACGCGCGAGATCGCCACACCCCAAAAAAAACCTTGCGGTATCCCCGCCTCGCGCCTATAGTGAACTATCATGACAAACCCGGTTTCAATAGATGACTGGATCGCGGACTATGGCGATATGGTGCTTTCCCTCTGCCTCAAGGTGATTAAAAACCGCGAGTTAGCCCTGGACACGAGTCAGGCCGTTTGGGAAACCGTGCTCAAAAAAAGGGACTCGTTCCGAAACGAAAGCAGTCCCGGGACCTGGATCTACCGCATCGCGTTTCGCGAAGCCCTCAGGGCGGATAGGTCGGACAAAACGAGGCGCTACCGGGATATCCTCCGCGCATACCACGCCGAGGCCCTGCAGCCCAGGATGGAGGCGGATCCCGCGAACGACGCGCAGCTACGCGACTGGCTCTCGGGCAATTGCGACGCCTGCCTTTCGGGAATAATCGGCACACTCAACTTTAAAACGCGAATCATCGTCGTCTTCAAGTACATCCTTAACGTACCGTTCGAGGAAATCTCCCGCATACTCGGCATGGAGCAAGGCGCCGTGCGGCAGGCAGCCTCGCGCGGGATGCGGCGACTCGCGCGATTCTTCCGGGACGAGTGCGGGCTCTATGCCAACGAAGCGCACTGCAAGTGCGGGCTCGAGAAGCATCTCGGCAAAACCTCCTTCAAGCGCGAGATGGCGGAGCTGAAAAGCATAGCTGAAAAGGCCCATCGCCTGCACGAACTGGGCAACCCCCTACCCCCAATAGGCTATTGGGAAAAAATCAGGGCCGCCTGTCACAAAGAGGCCGCAACCTCCCTCTAATATCGCAAAGAGCGAATTGGAGGTTCTTTATGAGCGTTTATATTAGGGCATTGTGCGTGATTGGCATGGCTATGGCGTTTTTCTCGTGCGGTAGCGGGGAAGATTTCGCGACCGAAACGGGTAAGCGGCTTTTTCCGTTCGATCCGGTATCGCTATCGCGCCTTACCCTTACCAAGGTCGATCCGCAAAAAATAAAACTGAAAGACTCTGGCGACATTCGCGTGTACGCCTACGCGATCAAACTCAGCAAAAAGCATACGGCCCGCGGATACCTCTTCGAAGGTCCAACGGAAAAGCGCGAAAAAAACGGTAACGCAATCCTCTTCGGCCATTGGCTCGGCGGTATTTCGAACGTCGACACGAGCGAATGGGAGTTCTTCGCGGAGGCCGCGTCCTACGCGCGCGACGGTAATGTGTGCGTCATCCCCTTGGGGCATCATCCGTGGAACGTATCAAGCACCGGCACAGCCGACGACATTCCCTTGGTGATCGCTCAAGTCAACGACTACCGACTCGGGCTCGACATCCTTTTTTCCCGCTTCAAGAGCAAACCGTCCAAGGCCATCCTGATCGGCCACGACTACGGCGCGATGTTTTCCATCCTGACCGCGACCGCGGATTCGCGGGTCGGCGCAGCAGTCATCATGGCGCCCGTGTCCTATTTTTATTACTGGAACCGAATCCTCCGGTCCATCCCCGAAGGCCCGATCCTCGAAGCCTACAAAGAGGCGATGCTCCCGTACGAACCGATCACCCTCGCGCGCGAGCTAACGATTCCCATTCTATTTCAATATGGGGAATCCGACGAATTCGTCAGCAAGAGCGACGCGCTAAGCCTGATCGCCGCCGCCACCGCGACTCCACAAAAGGAAGCGCGCTGGTACAAGGCATCGCATAGCCTAAGTCGCTACCCCGCGATAACCGCCGAACGAACGGACTGGGTCAAAGCTCATTTCGCGCGATAGTGTCAGACCCTCTGATATTGTTGCTAACGGTGAACTTTGCTATCTCGGCGCTTACGGAGCCGATGCCCTCGCCGTTTTCCTGACTTAGCGAGACGACGTCGGTGATCGCCTTATTGATTTCCTCCGTGCCGGATCCCATCTCGTCCATACTTTCCTTGATCCGCTGCGTGATCTCAACGAGTTCGTTCATCTCGTCGAGAATGGCGCGACTACCGCCGGCTATCTCGTGGGCGCTCGCGGTAACCGTACCGCTTTGATCGCGCATCCGGGCAAGGGACTCGAGTACGCGCGCATTGCCCGTAGACTGTTCCTCCATCGCGTAGCGGATCTGGTTCTGCTGCTCGATAACGGCGGAGATAGATTCGCGCACGGAATTGAAAGCGCTTCCCGCGTCCGTCGACGAAAGGGCGACCTGATCGATCGCTTTCTTTAACTCGCGCAGGTCTTTCGATATCGCCTTCGACTGTTTAGACGCGTCCTCGGCGAGCTTTCGTATCTCATCGGCGACCACGGCGAAGCCCCTTCCCGAATCGCCCGCATGGGCGGCTTCGATGGCGGCGTTCATCGCGAGCAGGTTTGTCTGCGACGCGATATTCCTGATAATGGCGTTTGCCTCGGAAAGGCCATTCGACTGCGCCTCGATCACCCGCATCCGGTTGATGACGTCCGAGATTCGGGAGTATCCCTTGTCGGATGACTCCTTGAGCGACGAGAACTGGGATCCGTTTTTCTCGAGCGTTTTGGTGACCGACTCGATGTTTGCGATCATTTCCTCGATGCTTGCCGAGCTTTCGGCGATATTCTCGCCCTGTCCGGCGATCGTGTCGCCGAGTCGATCGATGCTTACCGCTATCTCCTTGATGGTGCTCGATGTTTCGGTGACGCCGGCCGCCTGGTTCGTGACCTGCTGCTTGACGCTTTCGATATTCGAGTTTATCTGATATACGGCTGAGGATGTTTCCTGCATATTCGCCGAAAGCCCGCGGCTTATCCTGCCAAGACGATCCATCGCCGCGCGGATCTTGGATATGATCTCCTCCAGCTTCGCGATGAATTTGTTGAAATCTCCCGCAAGCTTGCCGATCTCGTCATCGCTCGACACGTCGATGCGCATCGTAAGATCGCCTTCGCCCACGGCGATTCCCTCCAGGGCGGCGCTCGCGATCCTGATCGGCTTGACGAGGGATCTCGCGAGCATCGTGACAAGTGCGATTATCGCGATAGCGCCGACGATAAAGACCGCGATAACGCGTAGAATCAGAAAGAATGATAGCTCGAGCATTTCCCATTCCGGAACCATCGCGTCGATAATCCAGGGATTGAGCGAGTTGCCCACGAAGATTGGTATCATCGCATGGGTCAGCAAGCCATTGACGCCGGGGTATCTCTCGGTAATCACGACTGACTCGCCCCCGGCAAGGCTTTCAAGATAGGCGGGGCCCTTACCCCCCGAGAAAACCGCCGACGGTTTGTCGACGTTGTCGACGCTCGGCGCCGCGGCGATCTTGCCGGCCGTCGAAACAAGCTCAAGATATCCCGTCCGATAGAGTTTCACGTTGACAAGCTTCTGGGAAATGGCGTCAAGCCTAATGTCGATACCGACGGCTCCGAGAACCCTTCCGTGAGGATTTTTTATGGGCGTCACGATACTCGTGAGGAGTATTCCGCTATCGTCCGCTCGGCTTGCGAACGGCTCGACTATTTGCTCTTTTCCGGTGGTCTTCGTATAGAGGTAGTAATCGCCCTTGCCGGCCGTCTTGTAGTCGGAAAGGATCGTCCTGTTAAGAGTTATCTCGTCGACAGACATGACCGTATCGCTGAGGAGCGATGCATGCCTTATGCTGGAAGCGGTTCCGTATTTCCGGTACCAATACGGTACAAAGCGTCCCGTCGCGTCGTTTCCGGGAGTGCCGCGATACCGCGCGTCAAGTCCGTCGAAAAGATCGGGTTCATAGCATACCCATACACCGTAATACCCGGGATTAACCCGAAGGATTTCCTGCAGAAAATTATCGGCGATGCGCCTTCGAGCGTCTCCGGGAAGATCCGAGAAAGACGCTAATGCGTGGGCGACGAGCCTGCTAGAGACCATCGCCCCCTCCATGTCCGTTTTTATCTCGGCGGCGTGGCTCTTTGCCGTCTGCTCGAGGTAGCGCTGCGCGGTATTCCTTTCAAGCGAGAATACTTGCGCGAGGATGAATATTGAGCTTGCGACGAGAACGACCATGACCGTGCCGCCGATCCAAAGGACTAGCTTGAAGGAAAGGTTCCCTTTTTATCATTTGTCCAACGCTTCCGCGTTTCTTCGGAATATCAGTAAAGAAGGTATTATTCATGTCGCACTACTATACTTAGTTAATGTGAATTCTGTCAAATCGCGGTATAGCGCCAAAATGGCCTGCCCCTTTCTTTTGCCAGTAGAGAGCACAGTAAGTCAAACTAATGATAAAATAGTGAGCTACTGTATATCAGGGAGTGACTCATGAACTGGATCAAACGGCTGAATCAAGTCCTCGGAATATATATATGACGAAAGACCGGAACTTGATTTCCGCCCAAAATCCGGTAGTCATTGACTCGGTATCCGGAGCTACCTTGGCGTCATATCGTTTTCAGATAGCCGTTCTCATGACTATTTACGAGGCTACTGCTAAGCATACTCTCAATACCGTAAAATACAGCGAAGGCCTTAGCTTGACGGGCAACGCCGGGAAGGAGACAACGCATGACTGACAAAGAACTTATCATTACCGCAGTGTTAGATTACGTGGAAGGTTGGTACACGGCCGACGCGCAACGAATGACGCGCGCCCTTCACCCAAAACTCGCCAAGCGCCGCGTGACTCCCGAAGGCGAAACATGGGACGTTACCAGGGATTGAATGATAGAGGCCACGAAAAACGGACAAGGAAAAATCGACGATCCGGAACGCGGCAGAAAGGACATCACTGTGCTTGACATCGCAGGCTCTATCGCGAGCGTTAAACTCGTGTCCGAGAAATTCGATGATTACCTGCATCTCGTAAAACAAGATAACGCCTGGGTGATAGTTAATGCCCTCTGGGATTTCCGTCAATAGAGGGTCAGACCCCATCCTATTTAAGCGCGCTTTCGATCGCTTTCAGGTAGGCTTTACCGGTCAAGGACGTTGCGCCGGTTAGGGCGTCGATTTGGAGCGTTTGCTTTTCGAGAATCAGCTTTCGCATTTTAGCGAGGTACTCGTTGTTCTTTAGGCTTTCGGTGATGACGATGATGTCTTTATACGAATGATCGGCGATTACGACCCTTAACTCCACGCGCTTCTGCGCGACGAATATGCCGAAGGGAGGATTGAGGCTATGCTCGCCGGAATAGCGATCGTCTTTGATAGAAATCAAATCCGGGTCTTCTACGCTCAGACTATCGTAGTATTCCTGTTTCGCTTTCGACGTCTCGCATCCCCCAAGCAGGATCGCAAAGCAGCATAGCAAGACCGCGGTGAATTCCGCTCGTTTACCGTGTGTTTTCATTTTCTCGCCCCCATTAATCGCGCTGCATGCCGGAATGGCCAGTACGCGCGCGCGGGATCCGCCTCAAGATCCCGCCCCGTGACTCTTTACTTAATATCGTAGGCCTTAAGCAGCTTATCCACTTGGATTATCTTACCCGCGTCGTCCTTTGTTTCGACCTTGGCGAATAGCCAACCTTCGATTCTCGAGGGGTCGACGCCAGCGGCGATGAATGGGTCGGGATTAAGGACGAATACGATATCCTTGTCGTTGGTCGCGATATCCTTTGCCCACTCGAACATGTTCCCGTTACCGAGCTTGATACCGTAATGGTCAAGCTTCTCGTGATAGCCGATGCGCGATCGCTGGTACTTCACGAGCTCCGCGAACGTCGCTTCAAACGAAGTTCTCGCTTCCGGAACGAACTTGTCGGAGCTAAGCTCGAAATGTATCATCAATCTATTATCCTCGAGTACGTACGTGATACCGTCTGCCGGGGGAAGCTTCGCTACATCGAGTCCGGCGGCGATGAACGGCGCGGCATCGAAAATGAATTTCGCGTCCGGCATGTCGAGGTCGACTACGCCTGCGTTATTCCGCGAGAAATCCGACGAGAGAAACAGGTGATCCCCGTACGGCGATGAAAGCACCCATGACTGATCTCGTTCGGACCATTCGGCACTGGGACCCAACGCGGCCACGACGGCGGCGAAGGACGTGTTCGCGACCTTGGCGACCACGTCGGTGGCGGCGCAACCGACGAGCGATGCTACTGCGACGGCGGCAGCCCCGAATCCCATAACGATATTTCTAATCTTCATATTAACTCCTTCAGATGACTTTCGTCACTGTATAGCCCGCGTCCTCAACGACTGCGCGCAATATCGATTCGTCAAGGGCATTGCCCTCAACATCCGCGTTTTTCTTTTCAAGGCTCACCTTGACGCTTTTCACTCCCTTTACCGCCTCAAGCGCTTTCGTCACTCGCGCGGTGCAGTGACCGCACGTCATTCCCTCAATCGCTAAGGTTATTCCCATAACTTTCCCCTTTGCCGCCATGGCGGGCTTGAAATTCTTGAGACGGAGCGCGTTCGTCAGCACCGAAACGGAACTGAGCGACATGGCGGCGGCTGCGAGGATCGGATTAAGAAGCGGCCCCCCGAATATATGGAGGACGCCCGCCGCGATCGGAATGCCGAGCACGTTATAGCCGAACGCCCAGAACAAGTTCTGCTTGATGTTCCGAATCACGCTCTTCGAGAGCTTTATCGCCGTGGGAACGTCCATGAGGTCGCTCCGCATGAGGACGATGGACGCGCTTTCCATGGCGACGTCCGTGCCCGAGCCGATCGCGATCCCAACGTCTGCCTGCGCGAGGGCCGGTGCGTCATTAATGCCATCTCCGACCATCGCGACGCGCTTGCCTTCCTTCTGTAGTTTCGCGACTTCGGCGGCTTTATCCTGGGGCAACACTTCCGCGAGCACGCGGTCGATGCCGACCTGACGCGCGATTGCCTCCGCGGTTTTCCGGGAGTCGCCGGTAATCATGACAACCTCGATTCCCATGCCATGAAGTGCCTTGATCGCCTCGGCGCTCGAATCCTTGACGACGTCCGCGACCGCGATAATTCCGGCGTAGGTACCGTCTATCGCGACGTGCATCGGCGTTTTTCCCTCGCCCGCATAGGTGTCCGAGACGGAATCATTCACCGAAATGCCATTAGCCGCCATATGCTTCGCGTTCCCGAGCAAAACCGCCTTTCCCTCGACCGTCGCCTTGATGCCGTGGCCAGGCACGGCCTCAAACGCGCTCGCGGCATATCTCTTGTCGGTTCGCTTGTCCGCCGCATGCACGATCGACTCGCCCAGCGGATGTTCGGACCCCCGTTCGGCGGCGGCGGCGAACGCAAG
>JACCEE012298548.1_pt1 | contig 15638 bp, 16 predicted proteins | sample 7449931 | NCBI WGS metagenome assembly JACCEE01 (sample SAMN15323457, study PRJNA562643) | freshwater metagenome | isolation source: river surface water | place: USA:Blue River Watershed | collected 2017-08-19 | reverse complement strand
TCAACATCTTGCTGTCCTTTGCACAGTTTGAACGTGAAGTCACGGGCGAACGGATCCGGGACAAGATCGCAGCCAGCAAGGCTAAGGGAATGTGGATGGGTGGTACGCCTCAGCTGGGCTATGACGTGGTCGATCGCAAACTGCTGGTCAACGAGCGAGAGGCCAGTCTGGTGCAGGACATCTTTCGTCGGTACGCGGAGCACGGTTCAGCAGCACGCCTGGTACGTGAGTTGGATATCGAAGGTCACAGTACCAAGTCCTGGGTCACACAATCCGGCCAGCACCGTGCGGGCCGTCCCATTGATCAGCAGTACCTTTTTTGTCTGCTTCGCAATCGCTTGTACCTTGGTGAGATCAGTCACAAGGGCGAGTACGTCCCGGCGCAGCACACCAGCATCATTTCGCAGGAGCTGTGGGATGGCGTGCAAGCGTTCGTCAACCGGCGCAAGCAAGGTCCAAGGGTGCGCAAAGACGAGTACCCGGCACTGTTGGGCGGTTTGTTGTTTGCACCCGATGGCCAGCGCATGATCCATCACTACACTAAGAAAAAGAATGGCCGTATGTACCGGTACTACGTGCCGTACTTGGAAAAGCGACGCAGCGCAGGTGCAACGCAGGATGGAAACGGGAAAAGCATCGGTGCGCTCCCTGCAGCTGAAATCGAGGCTGCGGTTTTGAATGAAATCGAGCTGGCGCTGATGGAGCCGGAGGCGTTGATTGGTGTGTGGCGCTCATGCCTTCAGCACAGTGCCGGAGCCGATCTTCAAGAGGACCAGGTGGTGGTGTCGATGAGGAGAATTGCTGATGTCTGGAAGCAATTGTTCCCTGCGGAGCAACAGCGCATTGCACAGTTGCTCATTGAGCGCGTGGACTTCAAGGATGGCAGTTTAGACATCCATTGGCGCGAGGATGGTTGGATTGGACTTGACCCAAGCATCGTGGCGCACCCCTATGTAGAAGAGGCCAAAGAGTATGCAGAGGAGGTGACGGCATGACTAACGAGGCATATCAGGGCAACCCAAGGTTGCGCAATGTGCGAATCGAAGTGGGTGGGGCTGCACGGCAAATCATGGACGGCACGCAACGTGTGACGATGGTCCCGCTGACGATCCGTCGCAAACAAAACCGCAAGCTCTTGACCCCACCGTCGGGCTCCAGTTCGAACGTCATGTCGGGCGGCATGGACATGCCGATGATCAAAACGCTGGGCAAGGCGTTTTACTGGCAACGCTTGCTTGATGAGGGCAAGTACGCCACGGCGACAGATCTGGCTCGTGCATTCAAGCTGGAGCCGGGCTGGGTCGCGGAGGTCATGCGCATGGCGAATCTGGCACCCGAAATCATTGAGGCCATTCTGGACGGTTCCCAGCCAAGGCACCTGAACCTGCAGACGATCCGTGGGCGTCATGAGCCCCTGCCACGCGACTGGGAGGAGCAAAAAAAGATGCTTGCCTTTATGTGATTTGCTCAGCTTGATTTGACTGCAAGCGGCCATTAACGGTCCTTCATGGCTATCCCCATCAGCAGTCGTTCTCTGCCCATTTCGACACAATGAAGTTTTCCAAATAGGAAAAATTGGACATTAATCAAGTACGTGGACACGAATGCTTGGCTTGTGTAGTTACTCGATGTCTAAGCTTCAAGCAAATGAGGATAACTTTCGAAAGTCTTCTTAATCAGATCACGCAACCAAATCAATGCCGGGTCATGATGGAATAGAGGGTGCCAATGCTGACTGATAGCGTATGAAGGAAGCTCTAGAGGGGGCTCGACTGATCGAACAATTCCATGCCGTGAGAAGACATTAGCAAGCTCAACTGGGACAGTGGAAATCAAATCCGTTTGTTGTTCGATCAAAAATGGAACAATCAAAAAGTGGGGGGTCTTCATCACGACGTTTCTCTTTATGCCCTTTTCTTCCAAGATGCTGTCAAATGGTATTGCTGATCTGCCAGAGAGTGTTACGGCGATATGTGGAAGATTTTCAAAATCGGTAAGGCTTATCTTTTTTTTGAATTTGCTTTTGACGTGCACTAGGGTTGAAAAACCATGCATGAACAGTCGTTGCTTGTACAAGCCCTCTGGCGCGCTTCTGTAGGTGCCAATTGCCAAGTCAGCTTCACCTTTAGCTAATAGTCCTTCAATTTGTTCTGCAGGAACTCTCATTGAGCGCACACTGCAATTAGGTGCTAATTTTCGGATCAACTTTAGTATGGTTGGAATGAAAACAAGTTCACCCATATCAGAAACGCATACGATGAATTCACGTTTGGCACTAGATGGCTCGAAGCGAGATTCACTCAAGATACGCTGACGGACAGTCCCCATGACATCCACCACCGCCTCTTGCAAGCCAATCGCTTTGGGGGTGGGTTCCATCACTTGCCCCGTTTTGACGAACAAAGGGTCATCAAAGTAAAGACGTAGTCGGTTTAGAGCATGACTCATCGCGCTCTGGGTTAGCCCCACACGCTCAGCCGCTTTGCTGACGTTTTGCTCTCGCAGCATTGCATCCATTACGACGATTAGATTGAGGTCAAGTTCTTTGATATGCATGATGTGCATTCTACATATGAATAAGATTAGATTGACGCATGTCTATTGAATGCCTACTCTTGTCTCATATCAATTTCAGAGGAGACGCGCAATGTGGCTGCGCAACTGCTGGTATGTGATTGCATGGGACCACGAAATCCCGATGGCTGATGATCAAAAGTTATTTACGCGCAAAGTACTCAATGAGCCCATTCTTGTATTCAGAACCAAAGATGGGGGAATGACGGCGATCGCGGATAAATGTTGTCATAGACATGCCCCTTTATCAGTCGGACGACGAGAAGGTGACAGTGTTCGATGCGGTTACCACGGTCTTTTATTCAATGCACAAGGAAAGTGCATTGAAATTCCTGGAATGGAGACTCCCCCGTCAAAAGCATGTGTGAAAAATTACCCACTGGCAGTAAAGAACAAATGGGTATTCGTTTGGATGGGTGAGCCTGAAAAAGCAGATGAAGCCATGCTGCCTGACAACTTCTCTTGTGATCATCCTGATTGGGTGAATGTGCCTGGCTACTTGCACTACGACACCCCCTACTTATTGATTGCAGACAACCTGCTCGATTTCTCACATCTGAGCTATGTACACGCCAATACATTGGGTGGCAGTGACGAAATTGCACTCGCCAAGCCACTGGTAGAGACTATTAATACTAATGGTCAGCGCGGCGTGAAAGTTTCCAGATTCATTCCTAATGTTCCCGCTCCACCCTATTACACGCGCTTCCGGGATTTCGATTCCAACTTGGATAGATGGTTCATTTACGATTTCCTTTTCCCCTCAACGTTGATCATGAACTCTGGCGGAAGACCAATTACAGATGCCCCAGATGACAACAGCAGAGCTGTAGTGAATCACAGCTGCCAGACTCTGACGCCTGAAACAGAGACATCTACGCACTACTTCTTTCAACAGTCACACAGATCAACATTAAAGGATGAGTCTGTGAGACATAACATGTACAGAACTCTCGTTGAAGCCTTCAACGAGGATCGCGACATGATTACTTCCCAGTATCGAAACCTAACAAAAGATTCTCTTGAAAATATGCTTCCTCTGCACTTTGATGCAGCACTGGTGCGATTCAGAAGAATGCTTAAAGAGGCTGTTGATGCAGAAAATCATTAACCCATAAATTGACAAACAAGGAGACATCATGAAATTTATTAAAAAATCTTTTTTTCTTGCCGTAGCTCTTATGACTGGCTGTCTGGCTTGGGCCGACATCAACGTTGGTGTCATTCTCTCTTTGACTGGGCCAGGAGCATCTCTTGGGATTCCGGAGGAAAAAGTCATTCAGTTATGGCCAGGTGAGCTAGGGGGGCAGAAAGTCAAATTTACAGTGTTGAACGACAACTCTGATACGAGCACAGCTGCTAAAAATACAATTCGGCTAATCACTGAAGACAAGGTCGACTTGATCATCGGATCATCTCTTACGCCAACCTCATTGGCTGTGGTTGAGACTGCCGGTGCAGATAAGGTACCAGTGATTAGTTTGGCGGGTGGTGGCGCCATTGTGTTGCCGCAGGAGGGTGTTCGCCGCTGGGCGTTCAAGCTCTCACCGACTGAAGCAATTTCAGTTGGACGCGTGCTTGATCACATGGTTAAAGACAAGCTGAAAACAATAGCAACTATTGGTATCACTACAAGTTACGGTGATGGCTTTCTAAAAACAGTTGAGACTCTGGCTCCTAACAAGGGAATCAAATTGGTTGCATCCGAGAAATACAATGCGACTGACCAAAGCGTTACTGCACAAGTCTTGAAAGTAGTTGCAGCGAATCCAGATGCCGTCTATATCTTGAGTGCTGGAACGCCAGGTGCACTCCCACACATTGAGTTGATTCAGCGTGGGTACAAGGGAAGGATTTATCAAACCCAGGGAGTGGCCAATGCAGATTTCTTGCGTGTTGGAGGCAAAGCTTTGGATGGCAGTTTCATCACTGCAGCTCCTGTCTTGGTCGGAGATCAACTTCCTGATAGCTCTCCGATCAAGAAGGTTGCTGTGGAGTTTCTGAAAAAATCTGATGCTGCTTTGGGCGTACAAAACAGATCACTATTTGGCGCAACTGCATGGGACGCATTACTCATAGCCGATCAAGCTGCAAGAAACGCACTCAAAACCACCAAGCCTGGTACTTCAGAGTTTCGTACAGCCCTTCGTGACAGCATTGAACAACTTAAAGGGTTTGTAGGCACAGAGGGCGTCTACAGCATGTCACCACAAGACCACAATGGTGTGGATGAACGAAGCCAGGTAATGATCAAAATTGAAAACGGTAAGTGGATTTATCAAAACTGATCAAAAATCTGGCAATGAATCATTCAATGCCAGTTGGATAAATTTATATGGAAATGGCGAGGTCACACCTCGCTATTCCTGTTTTTAGTTTGTATTCTCTGAAACAAGGCGCTCAATCACTCGCCGGGCGCGGTTTGCACCTGCATCACAGTGGATATCCAGCCAAGTTGCACGCTCACCAAATGCGACCATATTCTGATGCTGATCATGGATCACGCCTTGGTCTTCATTGAATGTAAATTCAATTTGCTGCAACACTTTTTCAATGGTTTCGGGCATGTCGGGGTGCTTATTGCTGCACATGCTCCAGAAGTAATGGCAGCTGTTCTCTGTTTCGGGCGTAATGCCGTGGAAGCCACGCAAGTGAAAACCACCCCGATCGGGATCGTCGATCGCACCTTTGCCTGGCTCAATGGCACCCGTCCATATCGATAGATGTGACGGTACGAACTCGATTTCCTGCCAGCGATCGCAGGTATCACCAAAAATCCAGGCCGCCTTGTAGGTGGGCGGCGGTGTGGAGCCAGGCATGTGGCGAACCACTTTGACACTGTTGCCCTCAGCAGATACCGTGGTCGGCGCATTCATGTGAAGATGCGCGTCACCACCGATGGTCTTAAGGTGGACATAGCCCAAATGGCTCAAATCCAGCAGATTGTCGTGAATCAGCTGCCAAGGCGTGTTGTAGTGATACTTGCCGCTTCCCCATTTGTACATGGGGTTGTCATGATGCGGATATTCAGGAGGTTCAACATCAGGCGCGCCACCCTCGGCTTTGGGCATCCAAATCCAGATGATGTGGTTACGCTCTTTGACATGGTAGGCAGGAACCTTGGCCTTGGAAGGGATGCGGTCTTGGCCAGGAATCTGAGTGCATTGCCCAGCCCCATTGAACAGGAGCCCGTGATAGCCACAGCGCAGGCCGTCCGATTCCACCTTGCCGCAAGACAAAGGTAGTGATTTGTGACAACAACGGTCTTCTAAAGCAGAAACCTTGCCGTCTGGTGTGCGAAATAGAACTACCTTCTGATTCAGATAAGTGCGACCGATGGGCTTGTCGGTCAACTCCGAGGAAAAGCCAGCCACATACCACTGATCCAGAGGGAAAGAAGCCGAAGATTTATTGATCGCATGAATCGGAATGGCAGCGTTCATGATGTCTCCTAAATTAATGTGAGGTTGGAGGGCGTTTCAGAGGTCGAGAACGAGAACTGGAGATTTGGAGCGCGAGCAGCAAGGCAGGAACTGATCGCCGACTGCTCGCTCGGCGTCGGTCAGGTACGAATCCTTGTGATCTGGCTTGCCTTCAACGACGCGGGTCAAGCAGGTTCCACATACGCCAGATTCGCACGAGAAAGGAATATCGAAACCATGTGCGAGAAGAACTTCCAAAGCAGTTTTCTTGACGGGTACCTGGAAACTTTGTCCAGACTTGGCCAATTTCAGCTCGAAAGAGCCATCGTCAGAGGTGTCAATGGGTGCCGCTGCAAAGAACTCGCGATGAAGTTGGCTCTCTGTCCAGCCACTGCTCTTGGCTGAATCAAGGACATGGTTCATGAACCCACCAGGACCACACACATACAAGTGAGTGTCTGGTTCTGGATTGCCTAGCACGGCTTGTACGTCAAACGGCTGATAACCCACGCCGTCATCTGCGTGAATGTGGACAGAATCCTTAAATGACGATCTCTTCAACTCTTCAACGAATGCCATTCGTGATGCGCTGCGTCCACAATAGTGCATCGAAAACTCAGATCTTTGCGCATGGAGCGTTCTGGCCATGGCAATGATGGGGGTGATACCAATGCCGCCCGCGATCAACAAGCTGCGCTTTGCGGCCACCAAGGGGAAGTGGTTGCGTGGCTGACTGATAGTCAGTGTTTGTCCCTCCTGGACTTGCTCATGCACCGCCAGAGAGCCACCGCGAGACTGCGGCTCACGCAACACAGCGATGCAGTAGCGATGTCTTTCGGCAGGGTCATTACACAAGGAATATTGCCGTATCAAACTCGCGCCCAAGTGCACATCGATGTGAGCGCCTGCAGTGAATGCTGGCAGCGGTACGCCATCCGTGGTCACCAATTCAAAACTGCAAATGCCTTCTGCTTCAGCAAGGCGACGCTGTACTCGAACGCTCAGTGTGGTCATGACAAGTCGGGATCGGAATCAATTGAACGGCGGCGCTTTGCCGCCGAAGGGAAATTGCTGGAGACATACGCCTGAGTGGATGTTTCAACAGCAGGAAGGTTTTCGTGCAGTCGATGCAAAAGACCCAACAGAACTTCGACCTCCTTGGGTTTCAGTGTCGACAGAAATGCTCGCTCTCGCTCTAGTGCCACTCCGCGAATTTGATCGTGGAGTGCTCTGCCTTTGGCCGTAAGGACTGCAATTCGCGCCCGTCCATCGTTAGGATCTAGTTCGGTTCGAATCAGGCCGCCTTCTTGCATCGACTTGAAACAGCGGCTAATTGACCCTTTGTCCATGCCAATGACCCGAGAGGCATACTGAGCAGACATCGAGCCATCCTGCGCCAAGAGCACAAGGCAACGCCAGGTCTCTATGCCCACTCCGAACGTGGTCAAGTAATGCTGCGATGCCCCTCGCGAGAGTTTGTTGGCGATCCAAGTGAAGTACGCAGGAACATAGTGCTCCAGATCGATGGCCGCTTGAACATTGCTTGGGCGCATGGCGGTGTTGGATTTCTTTTTCATGGCAGTTGAAGAGTCTCTCAATGAACCGCCATCCCGACCCAACGTTCCAAAATTTCGCTGTCGTTCAGCAAAACAGCGGCTTGTGCCTCATGCACGACAGTGCCATGGTCCAAGATAACGGCCCGGCTAGCGTACCCTAATGCTTCGTCCACTTGCTGTTCTACGATGATCACAGCAATGCCCGTCTCGTCCGCCATGGTGCGAAATGTACGGAGCAATTCCAGCCTGATCAGAGGCGCCAGACCTTCAAGCGGTTCGTCCAGAAGGAGGAGGTTCGGTTTGCCCAGAAGTGCACGCGCCACAGAAAGCATTTGCTGCTCGCCCCCAGATAACTGAGTGCCAGCATTGCGGCGCCGCTCAGCCAGGCGAGGAAATAAGGCATAGGCTTCATCCAGGGCACTGCGCGGCCGATGCTTGAGCCCTGCCAACAGGTTTTCCTCAACTGTCAGCGAGGGGAAAATGTCACGTGTTTGAGGTACGTAGCCAAGACCGCGTGCTGCACGCTCATGAGGGGAGAGCAACGAGATGTCTTCACCCTGGAAGGAAATGGAACCCTCTCTCAGTGGAACCAATCCCATGATGGCTCTGAGTGCAGTCGTTTTTCCTACGCCATTTCGACCAATCATGGCCAGGCGCTCACTCTTACCCAAACTAAGGGAGAGGTGATCAAGCACAGTTGTGGGCCCATAACCCGAAACAACACCGCTGAGTTGAAGAATTTGATTACCCATGATCATGCCCCCAGATATGCAGCACGCACTTTGGGGTCACGGCGAATCTCTTCAGGAGTGCCATTGGCCAGAACTGCGCCATCTGCAAGCACAAGAATTCGGCTGGCGAAGCGGAAGACCAAATCCATGTCATGCTCAATGATCAGGACTCCCAAGTCACGGGTCAGGCTGTCCAGTGCATTCAAAAGGCGAGCACCGTCCCCTTTAGGAACACCAGCCATCGGTTCATCCAGTAAAAGCACTTTGGGCCGAAGAGCAAGGGCCAGTGCCATTTCGACCAATCTTTGCTCACCGTATGCGAGATCTTGCGTGGCCACGCTGGCATGAGCTCTCAGACCTAAACGCTCCAGTAATTGAAGCGCCTCAGCTTGCAATTCTGGGTAGCTATCAATGCTCGCCCATGCTCTACTTGTCAGCCCTTCTCTCTCGAAGAGTGCTAACTCAACCTGTCGCTGCACCGGGAAGTGTGGTGCCAGCGTCGTGATTTGGAATGTTCGGGCCAAACCTGCCCGGACGCGCTGTGCCTGACTACGGGACGTGACATCCTCGCCTTGGAGAAGGATCGACCCCGAATCGGACCGAAGCACACCGCTGACTTGATTGACTAGAGTGGTTTTGCCTGCGCCATTTGGCCCAATCAGCGCAAGTCTTTCTCCTGCGCAGACTTCAAAGGAGACGTTCCGAGTCACATGCAAGCCACCGAAATGCTTATCAAGGCAGCGGACTTCAAGCAACTGGCTCATTACATGCCTCCCAGTCGTCGCCGCACCATGGCTACTGCTTTTGCGGGCGAAAGAAGCACCACGGCCATGAGCAAGAAACCGACTACGAATAGCCAGTGATAAGGGTTGATAGATGAGGCCGTGTGGTGCAACAGCGTAAAGACGGCTGCTCCCAGTAAGGCGCCATGGAGGTTGCCGGCCCCGCCAAGAACCAGCATGACCAATATTTCAGCCGATAGCGCAAACGACAGGCTGTCCAGCCCAACCACTGCATTGGTTTGCGCAGAAAGAGCCCCAGCAGCTCCAGCCAGCAGGCCCGCCACTGCATACATCGCCAACAGTCTGCGGAAAACAGGCGTACCCAAAGCCGCCATTCGTGCGCGACTCTCGTGAACACCGCGCACAGCCAACCCGAACGGTGAGTCCACCAACCGTCGAGCAACATAAAAAAGGATCACCAATACGATCAGCGAGTACCCTGCAGCGACCTTGCCCTCCAGGTCAAAAACAAATCGACCTAGCAATGGCGAATTCATGAAACCAGATAAACCATCATCCCCTCCAGTCCAATCACGCGCTTTTTGCGCCAGGCTGAGCATGATTTGTGAAACGGCTACTGTCAGCATCAAGAACGTAAATCCTTGATAGCGAAGCAGAAACAGACCCGAGAAAAATGCCAATGCGCCGCCTGCCGCCATGCCAATGCAAAGTCCCGCCAGAGGGTCTGGCGCGACATGCAAGGCAAAGTTCCCAGCAGCGTAAGCACCAATGCCGAACATGGCCGCATGTCCGAGCGTAGCCAGGCCAGCTACACCCACGACCAAGTCGAGAGATAAAACAAGTAGCGCAGTGACAAAAATTCGCGTCATGAGCCCCAGTTGCTCCGGCATCGCGAAACAGGCCGCAGCGCCGATGATCAGCAAAATCATCGCAGAGCGCCAAGCCGGCCCACATTTTGGCGCTTTTGGCAATTCGACTTGCGTCGCTGAAATATCCGTCACGGCATTCATCGCTTGAACAGTCCTTGGGGGCGCCAGGCAAGCAAACAAGCCATGGCCAGGAAGAAGAACAGACTTCCCCATTCGGAAGCCAGGTACTTGCTTGCCGTTTCAATCAAACCGAGCAGTACCGCGGCAGTCAATGTCCCGGGCACACTGCCCATGCCCCCCACAGCAACCACGACCAGCACGAGGACCAAATACTTGATGGCGTAGTACGGCTCGAGAGGCATGAGTTCTGCACCCAGAATCCCACCAAGGCCTGCCAACGCCGCTCCGGCCGCAAAGCTTGCACATTGCACCAGGCGAATCGGGATACCGAGGGTGGATGCTGTTGAACTGTGATCAACGGCAGCTCTAAGCCAAACACCGAAACGGGTGTGAGAAATGGTCCATGTGCATGCAACTGCAACCAGTAACCCTGCACCGATGACCAGCAAACGCTGTGCCGGCAAAGTACGGAAACCGAGGTCAACGGAGCCTGCTAAGAAATCAGGCAATTTGATCAACTGCACTTGCGGGCCTGCGATCGCATTTGTTGTTGCTATGAGCACAAAACTCAAACCAATCGTGAATAGCACCTGCTCCAGTTCTTTGCGGCGATACAGATGCTTGAGGACAAGCGCCTCAAGCACTGCACCTAATAGCCCCGTGACAAGCAAAGCCACCGGAACCGCTACCCAGAAGCCCCACTGAGCTTCTCGCGTGAGGTATGCAGCGCAATAGCCGCCCACCATCGCAAATGCACCATGGCTGAGATTCACAAATCGCATCAGCCCCAGGGTCACCGACAGACCAACAGCAACGACGAACAGCACCATGCCGTAGGCCAAGCCGTCGATGGCAATATTGAACACAGTACTCAATTGAAGACTTTCAATTCCTGGGCTGATGGTGGCTTTCTTTTACTTGTCCAGCCCGTAGTCCACCTGCGGTCCGAAGTTTTGAACTTCCTTGTTGAACAATGCAGCACCACTCTTTTCGACTTTGCGCAGATAGACGTTCTGAGTGATGTGGCGTGTTTTAGGATCAATGCGCACAGGGCCTCGTGGGCTTTCCCACTGCAAGCTACGAGCAGCGGCGATGGCTTTGGCCCCATCTTTTTGTCCGCCTGTAGCCTCGATCATTTTGTGGATCACATGCATGCCATCCCAGGCACCTGCGCTTGCATAGTTGGCAACGGCATTGGCGTCGCGCTTTTTCAGGGCTTCAACAAATCGTTTGTTGGCAGTTGAATCGTGTGCGCCCGAGTAATGGAATGCGGTCGTCAGGCCAAGCGCACTATCACCGAATTTTTGAAGATCGAATTCATCGGTTTCAGCCGTACCCAGGAATTGAATTCCTGCCTTGGCCAAGCCGTTCTCGCTATACGCTTTCACAAAACCCAGGTTGGGAGGTCCGCCCGGCAAGAAGGTGTAAACGGCCTGAGCGCCGCTTGCCTTGATGCGCTGGACAAACGGGCCAAAATCGGTGGTCGCGATCGGCATGCGGATCGTTTCCACCACGGCGCCACCTTGCTTTGTGAATTCGCTCTTAAAGGCGGTCTCTGCATCGATACCCGGGCCGTAATCGGTCACCGCCGTGACCACCTTTTTGAGGTTTTGCTTAGCCGCCCATTGCGCCAGAGGCACGGTGACTTGCCACAGGGTATAGCTGGTGCGAATGAAGTATTCGGACTTCTCGGTGATGGACGAGGTGGCAGCATTGAAGATCACCGTAGGTGTCTGCGACTGCTGAATCAGAGGCGCCACCGCCATGGCATTGGGTGTGAACACAAATCCGCCCAGGTAGTCGACCTTGTCTTTGACGATCAGTTCTTGAACGAGCGTTTTGGTCTGTGTTGGATTCGGACCACCAGTGTCTCGGTAGATCAGTTCGACTTCCTTGCCAGCAAGCTTGCCACCTTGATCAGCAACATAGGCCTCTGCTGCGGCCTTGAACAAGCTGCCGTAGTGAGCGAACGGACCCGAGAAAGGGCCAAGGATGCCGACCTTGATGGGCGTGTTTTGAGCATGCGCGCCTGCTACACCCAAAGCGAGTGCTGCAATGGCAAGACTGCGACGAGAAATGGTCATGAATGTCTCCTGGGTTGAAGAATTGAATTGACGGCTCAATTGATCCGTTCTTGATTTAAGGCAAAGTATAGTTGGCATATCAACCAGTTGAAATAGCAACCACACGGGGGTTTTCCCTGCTTATCGGGGCATCTTCTAGAAGGGGGTGGGCTTTAAAGCCGCACGAAAGCGCCTCGACTCATGCCAGCGGCATGCGAGACCAAAATGCCAGATTGGCGTACCGGCTGGCTACTCAGCCAGGTTGTGTTTCCAGCTGCGGGATGGCATCCGGAAATTGAACCCAGTCATGCTTGTATTTAGCCCAAACGGCTCGCTGGGGCGCGCCCAAGTGGGGGTCAGCAAAGCACCCTGCAGCTACAGCGACCAATCCTGGAAAAAGCTCCAAGTCCCATGCCACGGTCGTACCGCAATTCGGACAAAAGGAGTTCTCGATGCGCCGACCAGCGTCAGAACCACGGGAGTAGGTCTTGCGTTCACCGCTCAGAGTGACTTGATCACGAGGGAAATAGGCTGCCACACCAAAAACCGAGCCAGTTCGGCGTTGGCATTCAGTGCAATGGCATGCGCCTATACGGGCTGGCTCACCAACGCACTCAGCGATCAATCCACCACAACTGCATGAAGCCGTTCGACGATCTGTGCCCATAACTGTCTCCTGTCAGTCAAGTTGAAATTGATTCGCTGTTGAGAAGCCATTCTATGGCGCAGATCTCTTGGGCGCCTATGACGTGAAAATTGCGCCACTCAGCGTATCCCTCGATTTTGGCTAAACGAGCACCGAGGACAGACGGATAGCAATAGTTTGCCCATCACATGTCCCCGGCAGCATCAACGAAAGGACTTATTGCTCGAACTTGTAGTCGCCATTGACCACCTTCATGATGATCGGGTCGTTGTCTTTGTAGCCCCAGTGATCATTGGAGGTGTAGTCAAGAACACCACCCGTAACGTTGATACCAGGCACGCTCTCGAAAGCATCACGCAGCGCAGTGCGGAACTCTGGAGTTCCAGGCCGCGCCTTCTTGATTGCAGCGGGGATGACTTTATCCAGTATGAGGTATGCGTCCCATCCATGCGCTGACAGCGCGTTACGGCTTCCAGCGCCATAGGCTTTCTCATAGACCTGGATGAAGCGCATGCCTTCTTTCTTGAGGCGGTGATCGGCAGGAAGTTGATCCGCCACAACTACGGGCGAGCTCGACACCAGTGCGCCCTCTACACCTTTACCGCCCACCCGGATCAAATCGCGCGTGGCAGCGCCATGGGTTTGGTAGATGTTGCCTTTGAAGCCACGATCAATCATTGCCAGATGAGGCATGGCGGCACCACTGCCTGAAGCAGCAATCAAAATGGCATCAGGTTGGGCGCTGGTGAGCTTGAGGGCTTGAGCCGTCACCGCAGTATCGCTACGGGAAAAACGCTCTGCACCCACCAGCTTGATTCCAGCCTTTTCCATGCGCGCTTTCGCTTCGTTGAGCCAAGACTCACCATAGGCATCGGTATATCCCAGGAAAGCGGCCGTCTTCACCCCGGACTTAACCATGTGATTGACAATGGCGGTAGCCATCATTCCGTTGCTGTGCGGCACGCGGAATGTCCATGAGTCGCGGCCCGCAGGCAGCGCCACAGGCGACATGGCCAGTTGCGGCACCTTGGCATCGAGAGCGACTTCCGCAACAGAAGCCGCTACAGGTGTGGCGACCGAACCAACAAGCAAATCGACTTTGTCCTCGGTGATGAAGCGACGGGCGTTGGAAGCACCTTTACCGGGGTCCGTGGCGTCATCGAGGATCACGACGCGCACTTTTTCTCCACCAATCACCTCGGGCCAGAGTTTGATGGCATTTTGCATCGGAATGCCAATGCCGGAGGCGGGTCCCGTCAGGGGCAGCGTGATGCCAATGGTAACTTCGGCGTGCGCTGTGGTAACAGCGGCGCCACAGATTGCCAGCACACTGGCAATGAGCATTGTGGGAATGAACTTTCTCATGGTTGTCTCCTTTGTAGAAATGATGAAAACAAGCGTTTACGCTAAAAATCAGGATGCTTCTTGCTCTTGTTTGATCAGCTGGTCCAGTACGCGCCGCGCGCGTACGGCGGCTGCGTCGCCTGGCAGCAAAATTGGTTTGAGCGACCAAAAATCGGCGTCGCCCATCAGCTTTTGCTGTGCTTCCAGCATGGGCAGATCCTCGGCTTCAAATGGTCCGCGCAGGTATTTGATGTCTTCATTGGCACGGCGCTCTCCTTCTTCACCCATGCGACGGGGATAAGAGGTCGCAAACCAATAGTGGGCCGTCTTCTCCGTTTCGGGCGTGAAGAAATGATTGAAAGGAATGCGCTTACCGACCTTGCGAGGCTCGGGCGTACCCGCGGGGGCGATACCCACCCACAGCTCCATATTGGCCGGGGGATCCCAGCGCACATCAAGCCAGCGATCGACCTTCTGGCCTTCCGGAATGTTGTAGCGCTGCTCTAGATCTTCATGAAGGCGCTCGTTTTGAGTGAGACGATTGGAGAAAACCGTACTACCTTCTTGCACGACTTCAGTTATGGCTTGCTTGACCGCATCACTGCCCAAACTCCCGGGATGAAGAAACTCGATGTGGCTAAGGTCCATGATGTTGTCAGTCTCGAGCTGGTAGTTCGCACGGGCGTGCAAGTAGTCTTTAGCGACAAACCGCTTTTGCGGATCTAGGCTTTGCGAGTAATCGACGATCGTCTCGGGATTGGCCTTCGCTGGATCGCCCATCCAAATCCAGACGATGCTGTATCGCTCGACGACTGGGTATGACTTGACCTTGGCTTGCGTGGGAATGTTGCCTTTGCCATGCGGATTGCGAGTGCATTGACCAGCGCCATCAAATTCAAGGCCGTGATATGCACACTGAATGCTATTGCCTTTGACGCAACCCTTGCTCAAAGGTGCGAAACGGTGAGGGCAACGATCACCGATCGCCCTAGGTGTTCCTTCACTATCTCGAAATAAAACCAGAGATTCGTCAAGAATTTTTCGGGCAAGAGGTTTTTCACTGCTGACCTCGTGATCCCAGGCAGCCACATACCAGGTGTTGCGCAAATAGTTCATTTTTGTCTCGTAGGTTCAATTTCCTTCAGCAGTGAATGACTTCAGGCTGAAGCGGCATTTGATGGAGTCGTTCAACCCATTCCGCACGGCGATCTCGAATCAGGCGCTGGTTCAAATAGCCTTTGTCAGTGATCTCTCCATGCTCCACACTAGGCGGCTCGCTGAGCACCAGAGCGCGTGCAATTCGAACCGAGCTGGTTCCACCATCGGTTTTCATGAGTCTTTGAAGTGCTTCTTGGACGTGGTTGCGTATAGCGTCTTGAGGCATGTCCTTCGTTACTGAAGGATTGAGGAAGAGCATTGCCCCAATCTCATCTCTGTCCTGTCCTGAATCGCCCCGGGTTTCAAGGAGGCTCCACACTTTGAGAAGATGGAGCCATGAGCAAGAAATCAAACCGTTTTTCCCCTGAGGTGCGTGAACGCGCTGTCCGCATGGTGCTCGAACACCGTAGCG
>JACCEE010754257.1_pt1 | contig 15647 bp, 9 predicted proteins | sample 7449931 | NCBI WGS metagenome assembly JACCEE01 (sample SAMN15323457, study PRJNA562643) | freshwater metagenome | isolation source: river surface water | place: USA:Blue River Watershed | collected 2017-08-19 | reverse complement strand
GTAGCAATGCTTGTGTTGATTTACAAAAAAGCTAACAATGTAGGTTATAAAACAGCCAAAAGAAGGTTCTCAATGGAAGTTAGAAACCTTGCTATAGCCTTAATTGTTATGCAATGTGGTGGAAATCCTGACCTATTTTTTAAAACATAAAAATGGTCGGAATTTCTTCCGACCATGACTATCAATTTTGGCAGCCTTTTCTTTTTTTAAAATAATTCATTTATTATATGCGTAGCTTTTTCTAATTCTGGAATTTTCCCCAAATCACACCATAAATTCCCAGTATGATTATATGCTTTGATTAAATGATTTTTTGATAATTCCAAATAGACATCAACGATTGAAAATGCTCCTTTTTTGTTGACATAGGAAAAGTATTCTGGACTAATAATTTGAATACCGCTGAATGCTAATTCTGATACTGACTTGGATTGTTTTGATATAATTTCAGAATGATCTTTTTTATTTCGCCAACCACATAAGTTATCATTTTCATCAAACAAAAAATATCGCGAAGTCTTTCTATTTGATACAGCCAGAGTTACCAACGCTCCTGATGTTTTGTGTTTAATGAGCATTTCTTTCAAATCGATATCACTAATAATATCAACATTATATACTAAAAATGGTTCTTCACCATTCAAAAACCATTGTGCGTTTTGTAATCCGCCACCAGTGTTTAAAAGCGAATTGGTTTCATCAGAAATTTCAATAGGAATACCAAAATTTTGTCCTTTGATATAATTGATGATTTGATTAGAAAAATGATGTGTATTAACAATGATTGAAGAGCAATTATTCCGTTTTAATTTTTCAATAGCATAATAGAGCAGGGGATTGCCATTAATTTCAACTAATGCTTTGGGCTTAGAATCAGTTAAGGGTTTTAATCTTGTGCCTAAACCAGCTGCAAAAATCATTGCTTTCATTCAGTTCGTTATTTTACGTTAAAAATTTCTTCAAACTCTAAATTAGTAAGTTTTTTTAATTTTTTAACTAAATACATCATTATTATCATCATTATTATCATGCTAGGCACAGCAATTACAGGAAAACTCAGCGCAGTCATTTTACCGATTTCTTGGGTATATTGAACGGTTCCCGGGTCACTTTTAACAATAATTACTGCCAAGGTATAATTTAGAACTGATGAAAAAAAGAACGAAAACGAAATTAAAAAACCGCTTTGCTTCATAAGTCGAGCAAATGTTGATTCCAATTGTTTTTCTTTGATAATCAAATCAATTTTTTCAACATCCATTAGCGTATCGTTATAAAGCATTTTTCGAACGAGTGGATATTTGGTATATTCCGAAATAATGATTGCTATACCTATCAAAAGTGGAACTGATGCTTCTTTTACCGCTATCCAAAACGGATTAAAATGGAACAAACCCAATACTCCCGTTAACATAACACTAATGAAGCCGATAATAGAAATAAAATTAACATTTTTTGATGTAATAAATTCCCATAATCCAAATCCTAAAGGAAATGATAATGCAATACATAAACCAACCATTGGACCTAAATATTCAGGTTTACTGTATTTCGTCATTATTAAAACCGGAATAACGATATTAAAAAGAAGGTTATATAATGCTCCTGATTTATTTTTCTCTTTCATAATGTTTTATTAAAAAAAATGCCACCCTTATCGGATGGCATTTCATTTATAGAAGAAATGTTATTATAATTTTAAGTAACTAATTCTAATAGGATAAATCTTCGTAGAAGTTCCATCCTTAGAAATGATTTTGATTTTACAACCATTTTTGAAAATGTAGTTACCTGCTGTAGTATTTGTGCTTAGAGGAGCAAATGTATCCTGATGTGTAGAATCATTGATATAAATATTATCACTTGTAGCATCAATTTTGAAAATTGAAGATCTAAATATTGGATAGTAATTCGGATTTACATCATTAAAGATAATAGAATCAGCAGTAATAGTTGATGTTACTGGGAATCCAACTTTTATTGTGACATTATTTACATTTTTAAATGATAATGATTTTGACGTTGGTCCATTTACTGTTTTACCTGCTTGAGAAATCTCAAAAGTACTGATTATCGCTTGCGATAATGTTGGGTCAAAAACAGTAATCGTTCTAGAGCTATCAATGGTCTTTTTGATTTTTCCATCAGATAAATTTACATTGGTTGCTACCATGTAAATTTTAAAAGTTCCAAGTTCTGTCTTTGCGTTACGAGTTAAGTAAAAACATAAACTATCTTCAGTTTTAGTCAAATTATCGCCTGTATTAGTACCTATTTTATAATCGCCGATAAATACAGAGTAATAATCTGCACCGTCAAGATTTAAACTTTTAAAGATAATTGATTCTTTGTTAGTTATTGAGTCTGGATTTTCAACTAGAACACCATTTCTCAATACGTAATATTTATAGCTTGCATCAGGACTTTCTATTTTAGGTGTGCATTGCGTAAAAGACAATACTGCTAAAATAACGATTAAATAATTTCTAATTTTTTTCATCGTATTATTTTTTTTTGATTAATAACCAGGATTTTGAATAACATTACCTTTTCCTTCAGAAACTAAGATTGGAGGAATTGGTTGGAAGTATGAATATTTCCCTTTCCATGATTTAAAATCAGTACCATGAAACTCATTTGGTCTATTTGGACAAATCTTGTCTGCAAGCCCCCAACGTACGATATCATAAAATCGATGTCCTTCACAGAATAATTCCATTCTTCTTTCTTTGTATATTTCGTTCAAGGTTATAGGAGTTGTATAATCTGCAGGAACTGTACTTGATGTAATTTTATAACCTTTTAAATAGCCATCAACTATTGTGTCTTTAGGTGATATTTCCCATCTACTATTTCTAGCTCTTGTGCGAATTTCATTAACTAATGTACGAGCTTGGGGTTCATTTCCTAATTCAAATTCGGCCTCAGCTTTTAATAGTATAATATCTGCTAAACGAAGAACAATAAAGTTCAACCCACGAACTTGTGGACTATTTGCATCGTTAACTCCATCAAGAGTTTTTCTGTTCCAAAAACCAGTACATGCATAATCACCTATATCTGTACCTTTATAGATAAATGAACAAAAGCTATGAAATTTATTATCTGATAATCTATCGTATATCGAATCATTTGGTTTAACAATCATATCAATACGTGGATCGTAATCAGTATAACCTGCTTGTTTATATAATGGATTTGTTGTAGGCTGTAGATATTTTTGATTTGTTTTCATATCATTCAGAATCCACATATTCATAGCTTTTTTTCCATTAATTTTGGTTGCAGCAGGAATATCGGGTGTATAAGCATTAGAATAATGTTCTATTGTACCTGCTTTGTTTAAATCAAATTCAGATACGAGGCTTATTGTTGGTTCATTTAAACCATATCCCCATTTACCTTGATTTAAAATTCCAACAGAAGATGCTGGATCAAACCAAGATCGAGGAGCCATATCACAGACTCTTATAGTTCCTTCTGTTTTATTTCCGCCACCAACACCTTGCGATCCTTCTACATATTGAATTTCGAATAAAGATTCTGCGTCGTTTTCTCCTGCTAACGTAAATAATTTGTGATAATCTTTGTTTAATGCGTAGCTTCCACCAAAGTTAATTACAGAATCAGCGTATGCTGTTACATTTTCCCATAGTTTCGTTTGGTTCTCTTTTGTAAAGAGAAATCCTATTTTGTTGTAACTCGCTTCAAATGCATAAACTTTTGCTAATAATCCCCAAGCAGCACCTTTGGTTGCTCTTCCGGCATCAGTAGCTGAATATTTATCTCTTGTAGGAAGAGTTGATGCTGCATATTCAAGGTCTTTAACTATTTGAGCATAAATAGCTTCGATTTGTTTCGTGCCTTTTGCATCATCACCGCTTTGTCTATTACCTGTTAAGTAGTAGTCCGATCCGGTATGAATCATTAATGGAACAGGTCCGAATACGCGTACGAGATCAAAATAATATAATGCTCTCATGAAAGAAGCTTCTCCTCTTAATTTACTTGCATCAAAATCTACAGATGATGTTTGTTCCAAAAAGTTATTTGCTCTTTGTATCCCTACATAATAGTTTTGAATGAATTTTTGAGTAAAAGTACTTGGATTTGGTTTATAAGTAGAATATTGCACAAATTCTCCCATATCTAATGCCGAAGGATCTCCACCAACTTCACAATCGTCTGAATTGCAATCTCCGATTAATTGTACTAAGATACTTTCATGATCTCCCCAACCCATTGGGTCGTAAATAGCATTAACTGCCAATTGTGCATTTTTCTCATCATTATAGAAACCTGAAGAACTCACTTTAGCAATCGGCTGATTATCTAAAAAGTCTTCGCAACTTGTCATCGACAATAGTGTCGATAAAAATATGGCTGATACTATATATTTTTTCATATTATTAACTTTTTTTTATAATGATATATTAATTCCACCCATGAAAGTTCTCGCTTGAGGATAAGACCCTAAATCGACTCCTAACATTGTGTTGTTTTTTGTTGAAGAACCATCACTTTTTCCAATTGTTCCAATTTCAGGATCGAAACCAGAATATTTGGTCCAAGTAATTGCATTTTGTACTTGAACATAAACTCTTAATTTATTTAATTTTAGTTTTTTAGTTATAGTAGAACCAAAATTGTATGCAATTGTTACATCTTTTAAACGTAAGTATGAGCCACTTTCAACATATTGTGATGAAGGTACATTGTAGTTTTGAGCGTCAACACCAAGACGAGGTTCTGAACTTGATGTGTTTGTTTCTGACCAAGCATTAAGTCGTCTTGTTGAATAGTTGTTTACTGCAGTACCTTGAGATGTTCCATCGATGAAGTATTTTGTCGCATTGAAAATTTTATTACCATAAGTTCCTTGGAATGAAAAGTTATACTCAAAATTTCCGACATTTCCGTTCAAATAAAAACCATAAGTCAATTTTGGGAGTGGAGAACCTAAATAAACTTTGTCTTTTTCCGTAATTTTACCATCACCATCAGTATCTTGGAATTTTAAATCACCAGGTTTTACTGTACTTAAAGCCGTAGGTGAAGTTTGAATTTCTTCGTTTGATTGATAAATTCCTTCAACTTTGTATCCATAAAAGTTTGCAATGCTATAGCCTTCTTGGGTTTGGCTTGTAATGAAACCAATAGGACTTGGTAAAGCAGCTGGTTCAATTGTTCCACCACCAATATAACCAACTTTATTATACACATAAGCTAAGTTACCTCCAATTTCATAACTGATTTTTTGTTTTAACGCAATTTCACCTCTGTAAGATAATGATGCTTCAATACCTTTATTGATTACAGAACCTACGTTTTGAGGAACACTGGCTGGTGTTCTTGTAAATGAATCACCAAATTCACCACCACCAACTAATGGAATAGGAATACTAACAATCATATCGTATGTTTTCTTAAGAAAAGCTTCGATAGAATAGTTTATTTTATTTTGAAGAAATGCCATATCTAAACCAGCATTGTATTGAGTTGTTGTTTCCCATTTTAATGAAGCATTCGGTAGAGATGCAACAGAATAGCCATCTACAATTTTTCCACCGAAATTATAAGAACGGAATTGAGACTGCATACCAGAAGAAAATGGATACATTAATGAACCTCCGTCCATATCCATTGTTTCACTATTCCCGATTTCTCCGTACCCGAATCGTAATTTACATTCATTGATGCTTTTTAGTTTCTCATTATTTTTAAAGAAGTCCTCTTCGCTTAATTTCCATCCTAAACTAAAAGAAGGAAAATAACCAATATTATAGTCTTTGGCAAATCGAGATGTTTGGTCAACACGTAAATTAACTGTTAAAAGGTAACGATCTAAATATCCATAATTTATACGTCCAAATCCTGAAATCATAGACAATTCACTTGGAACATTATATTTGCTAGCGGATAAAGAATCAGCTTCTGAAAGATGTGGATAGACACTTGATAATGCTGGGTTCATATCAAATCCGGTAATATCTAATCCGTCATATTTTACATAATAAACTTCATTACCTGCCATTAATGAGAAACTATGTCCAACTTTTGTTGAATCAGACTGTCTCATGAAATTCTTTGTAAATGTTGCTGTATTTGAATTTGTATATGACCAACCTCTTGAAATAACTTGGGTATAAATAGGATCATCATAGTTATTAAACGATGTTCCAGGAGTCTGCATATAGGTAGGAGTATAGTTACTATATTGATTAATATATCCGTATCCACTGATTTGTGAGTGTATATTTAAATCTTTAATTGGATTAATATCAACAGAGAAGGATCCACTATAGCTGTTATTATGATTTTTTTGGTTGCTCAAATCGATTGCTCGTAATGGGTTTCTTACCTTATTAAATACACCATTGTTGAAGGTTGTAGATAAACCTTGATCAGTTCCAACTATTGTATCATGGCTAGCACTTACGGTTGGATCCATAATTAATGCTAATAATACAGGGTTGTTTGAATAAAAACTTGGCGATTGATCGATAACGTGTTTATTTTCTGAATTAAAACCGAATGTTTCACTGACACTTAGCCATTGTTTTAACTTTTGATTAAGACGTCCTCCGATGTTAAGTGATTGGTAGTCAGATCCTTTTACAATACCTTGTTGATTTACCCAACTTCCCGAAATTCTCGCAGATGAATTATCAGAACCTGTTTCAAATGCTAAAGTGTAGCGTTGAAGTGGTGCTGGTCTGAATACTTTTTTTTGCCAATCAGTTCCACTGCCTGTTGTATCTAATTTCTCATTCCAAATGTTTGCAGGATTTACGTTGCCATTTTTGTGGAATAACGAAACATATTCTGATGCATTTGTTAATGGGATATATTTTTGTGCTGATTGAACACCATAGTATGCGTCAAACGAAATTTCACTTGATGAGGTACTAGGACAATCAGCTGATCTTTTTGAACTCATTTTTGCATCTTTTAATGTAATTAAAATTACACCACCAGCAGCTCTCGAGCCATAAATAGCACATGCCGATGCATCTTTTAATACACTAATAGATTTAATTTCACTCGGATTGATTTTTGGTGCACTTCCTTGAGGAATACCATCTACAACATAAAGAGGTTCTGAGTTGTTGATTGATCCTGTTCCACGAATACGAACCATAGCATCACCCCCTGGGCTACCAGAGTTTGCTGTTACTGCAACACCCGCTGCTTTACCTTGCATTGCTTGATCAACCCCAATAACAGGGCGGTCAGCAAGGTCAGCTCCTGCTAATTGAGTAACAGAACCAGTAACGTCATTTTTCTTTTGAACACCGTAACCAACTTTTACAACTTCCTCGATTTGTTTTACATCTTCTTTCATTGTAAGGTCGATAACCGTTTTGTCACCAACTTTAATGTTTTGAGTTACGTATCCGATTGCTGAAATAACAAGAACTGCGTCACCATTTGGAACTTTTATGGTAAACTTTCCGTCGATGTCGGTTTGTGTACCTGTTTGAGTTCCTTTAACTACGACATTTGCTCCTGGTAATCCGCCTCCGAATTTTCCATCCATAACTGTACCGGTAACAACTATCTGTCCGTGTACATAACTCAGTAACATAAACGACAACGCAAGTAGGATGAGTCGTTTAGCATTCTGGTAGTTTTTTTTCATGAAACTGTTAGTTTTTTAATTAAACAATAATTTAGAATGATAGATACATTTGACTTTCAAAAATGTTTTTCTTTTACATTTGGTAGCAAATATATAAAAAAGCATTTTACAAATGCCAAAATGTTGAAAATATTTAAGGACCAAATTGGGTTTGTTTCTGAATCCCTTTTTTATTCCTTTCAATGTCAAAAGTATGTACTTATTCCAATGGTTTTATTGTCTTATAGTGTAGTTTCATTGTCGAAAAGTACATCGATGAATTCTGATTTTTTAGATGTTTATCTCGAAGGTATTTTTAAAAAGAGTTTTTTCTGTAGATTACTTACGCTGATAATAAAATCTCCTTCTTCTGTAGTCCATGTATTATCAAATCCTACATATTTTAATTCTGAAATTGGGATGGTAAAAAAGATTTGTTTTTCCTCTTGTGATTTTATAAATATCTTTTTAAAAGCTCGCAATCGTTGAACTGGGGGGGATACTTTTGCATATACATCTCTTGAATAAAGTTGTACGATCTCAGTTCCATCTATTGGACTTGTGTTTTTAATTTTAACCGAAATGTGAATAGTATCATTTAATTGGCATGTGTCTTTTGAAAGTGTCAGATTGGAATAAAAGAATTTCGAATAACTTAACCCATACCCAAACGGATATTGTGGATTGTATCCATCGTTGTAATTGTATGAGTGGTCTACTTGATCACTAAATTTATGGTCATAATTGATAAGATTGTTTGGGTATCGAGGATAGGTGATTGGTAATTTCCCCGAAGGATTATAATCTCCAAATAAAACATCACTAAAAGCATTACCACCTTGATTGCCCGGTAAAAAACTAAGAATTATTGCTTTGGCAAAAGGTTCTATGTTGTTGAATAATCGAGGACGACCTTCTGATAATAGGAGTACAATAGGTTTTCCCGTTTTATTTAGTGCTTGGGCTAACGATAGTTGGGCTTCAGAAAGTGTGATATCATCTACAAAACCCGGGGTTTCTGCGTAAGCATCTTCACCTAAACATAGTATTATATAATCGACCGATTGAGCTTGTGCTATTGCGGAGTCGATGTTTGTCGTTTTTTCAAAATCGGAACCTTGAATATAGAAGGTATTTTCACTTCCATTTTTTTTTCTTACTGCATCGTAAATGGTGTTTTCATTCTGTGCAATTATATCTGAATTATAGCCTTGCCATGAGTATGTCCAACCACCATTAAGTGCATTCATTGAGTTTGCTGTTGGACCAACAACGAGTATTTTGCTATTTCGTTTAAGTGGTAAAATGGATTCATTATTTTTGAGCAAAATCATTGACTCTTGTGCACATTTTAATGCAGTTTTAGAAAATTCTTGAGACCCAAAGTCTTTGTAATCTTTGGGATTTCGAAATGGAACATCGAATAAGCCCATTTGATACTTTAGTTTTATTATTCGATGAACCGACTGATTGATTCGACTTTCTTTAATTCGACCTTCTTGAACAAGTTGAATTAATAAATCCATGAATACCTGATTATATGGAACCATGTTTATGTCGATACCTGCATTTATAGCGATAGCAATAGCTTCCTTATATGAAGATGCAATATGGTGTACATAATAGAGCTTTTCGATATCCCTCCAATCAGAAACAACAACACCTTTAAAATTAAGTTCCTCTCGCAAAACTTTTTGAATCCAATATTGACTGGCATGAAGTGGTTCTCCATTTATTTCATTTGAACTAATCATCACTGTGTGAGCTCCGTTTGATATTCCATCGGAGAATGGTGGAATAAAGTATTCCCGTAGTGTGTTTTCCGGAATCCATGAGGGGGTTCTGTCTTTTCCTGAATTAGTATATCCATAGCCTAAAAAGTGTTTTAAGGTTGTTGATACTTTGGTTTTGTCCGAAATGTCATTATCTGAACCTTCCATGCCTTTAATGATTGATTGAGACATTATTCTCGTTAAATAGACATCTTCACCAAATGTCTCATCTAATCTCGACCAAATAAGACTTTTCCCAACATCTAGTCCTGGACCAAAATTAAGGTGAACATTTGCAGCTCGCATTTCATAAGCTGTAATTTCCGCTTCTTTACGGGTTAAATCAGGATTCCATGTTGATGCCATGCCTAATTGATGTGGAAATATTGTTGCTCCATAGATCATTGCATTTCCATGAACCGCATCGATGCCATAAAAAATCGGTATTTTATGTTTTGTGCTGGTCGTTGCTGTTTGTAATTGTTTTACAAATAGGTACATTTCCTGTGGCGTATATCCATGTTGACCAACGTTGAAAATAGACCCAATGCCATATTCTACAATATATTTTTGAATGCTATCTTTCGATAATCGATTTGGCTCTCGAAACGGGCCATAAAATTCTCCATCATTTTTTTCTCGTTCTATAAATGTGCTTATATCAATTTGAGCCATTTGACCGACTTTTTCTTTTAGCGTCATGTCATTGATGATGCTGTCAATTTTTTTATCTAAGGTTCTATCGGGCTGATAGCCTCCAGGGCTAGGCTTTTGCGCAATTAAAAAAAACGGTAATATCAAATAAAAAAGGATAGAAAATAGTTTCATGTAACATTATGTTTATGGTAAAAACAAAGGTAACTCAAATTATATCGAAAGTTTTCAAAAAAAGTTAATGATTTGTACTCTTTTTTTTTTGATTAAATATCGCTAAATTTGTAGAGAAATTTGATAATCAGTTATGAAAAATGATTTAATAAATCACAGCAATGTAAGTCTTTTGGATATTATTCAATTTGATATTACTCAATTTTTTAATGGCGATTATCAAATAGTGAATACAGAAGATTCTCCGGCAGTTCAGATTGTAGATTATGAAAGAGACTTGTCGACGTTGGAGTTCGATTTTTTTGATACCTTACATCTTATGGTTATGTTCGATAAATATTGTGTCGATTCAGATACTCATATGAATGCAACCTTCAAATCGAAAAATAAGGAAATTCCATGCTCTGAAATACAGCGAATTACAAATACTTTACATGATTTTTATGGCGCTGATGACTCAAAACATGTAGCATGGTCTCAGTCTGATATTGATAGCTATCAGAATAATTCTTTTACTAGGATTTGGCCAACAGGAATGGGTGATAGTTTTGTGAAGTTATCTTATAAGGAGAAGGATGGCTTACTGTTAACGATATTGTTTTTGAATAACATGCTTGATTTCGTTGGGAAAAAGATTTTTTTTAATTAAAATTCTGTGCCTAATATGAGGACATCATCCATTTGGTCTAAATTCCCTTTCCATAACTCGAAAGATTTTTTTATGCTCGTAATTTGATCTTCAATAGATAGATTGCTTGTTTCTACCAATAGTTTGTAAAATCGTTCTACTCCGTATTTATCATTTTCCGATTGACCAAATTGGTCTATGAATCCATCTGAACTCATAATTAGTCGCATTCCTTTTTCGATAGCGAATTCGTGTACATTATAAACGGGTCGTTTCATTCGTGAAATCAATCCTCCTAAAGAAAAAATATCACCACGAATGATTGAAACTTCTTTGTTTTTGATTAAATAGAAGTTTTGCATTGCAGATGCTATCTTTACTTTATTGTTCGTTTTATCGATAACTGCAATTGTCAAATCCATACCTTCATCCTGAACTTCGTCATCAAAATCATCGTGCGAAAATATGAAAAGCAAACTTTCGTTTAATTTCAGAAAAATCTCATCTGGGGCAACAATTTTTTTGTTTACGATTATTTCATTTAATAATGTATTCCCAATCATAGACATAAATGCTCCTGGTACTCCATGACCCGTACAATCGACCTCCGCGATAATAATTTTATCATCAATAGCTCGCATCCAATAAAAATCGCCACTCACAATTTCTTTTGGTTGAAAAAAAATGCCGGTTTGTGGAAGTTGTTTTTTTATTTCTTCCAAATCGGGGAATAAAGAATGTTGAATTCTTCGGGCGTAGTTTAAACTTTGTGTTAGTAGATTATTCTTTTCAAGTATTCGTTTTGATTGTTCTTCAATTTTTTTGTTTTGCTCAAGAATCATTTCGTTTGTCTCTTTTAATAATTGACTTTCGGTCAATAATTCTTTATTAAGCGATTTTGCTTCGAAATGTTGTTCTTTCAGCGTATCGGTTTGTTGTTGAAGTTTGTCGATTTGTTGATGTATTGATTTTGTTCGTGATGCTACGATTTGTTCTATTTTTCGATTTCGTCTTTTTTTGAATTGGTTTTTAGCAATTTTATATAAAATATACAGTAAAAAAAGCAGCCCAATTGTCACCAATACCAGATAGGTATTTTTCCAAAAGCGAGGATTTATGGTAAATTGTACAGAATCGTTAGGAAGATATTGAATCTTTGCAATCTCTTCGTTTTGACTGTTTTTTTTTGTGTGTAGAGAAGCGGGGATTGTATCGTTAGCAAACAAAATGCAAACGTTAAAAAAAAACGATGATATCGTTATTATTACTATTTTTTTGAGCAATGCCATTCGTTTTGTCCGTTACATTTCAAATGTAGCAAGATTATTAATATAACACAATTTTATTGTCGGTTTTTCTTATAACTTTCAATTATTATATGTGTTTCGTTATTGTTTCTATTAAATCCTTTACTTTATAGGGTTTTGAAATATATCCGTCGCAACCAGCTTCAAAGCATTTAATTTTTCCTCCCGACATAGCAAAGGCTGTTTGCGCAATAATAGGTACGGTTCTTTCTATTTTTTTTATGGCTTTGGTTGCATCAAATCCATTCATTTGGGGCATTTGCATATCCATTAAAACCAAATCGATGTCTTTTCTTCGTTGTCTGATAAAGTCTACGGCTTCAATGCCATCGTGCGCCCATAATAACGTTGCTTTGGTTCGTGAAAGAGCTGCGGAAATGAATTTGTAATTGTTTTCTTCGTCCTCTGCCACTAATATGGTTTTTCGGCTCCAATCGGGCATTACAAAAGCTGAATTCTCTGTGATAGGTTTTACTATGTTTTTTTGAACAATTGGTAATTTGATTCGAAAACATGTACCTTTATTTACTTCCGATTCAAAAGAAATGCTTCCTCCGAGTAATTCAGTTAATTTGCGTGTCAGCGCTAACCCAATGCCATTACTAAACGAGCGTTTTGATGTTATGTCGTTTAAAATTTTGGTATGATCGAAAAGTTCGTTATGAAGATGTTGCGGAATACCAATACCGGTGTCTTTTACATAAAATGTAAGTTCACTGACTTCATGAGTTTCGTTTTCGTTTGTTATTTCGTATCCAAATTCAATGGAGCCATGTTCTGTGTATTTAATTGCATTACCAATAAGGTTCATCATGATTTGTTTTAATCGATGCGTGTCGGTCATGATTGAAAAATGTTCATCATCGATTGGTAATTGTACTAAAATGCCTATATCTTGTTTGTTATTGAGTGATTTTATTTTTTCAAATGACTTTTGTAATTCAATAAGCATTTGGTTTATATAGCATCTCGAATAGCTAATTTCTAAATTTCCGGCTTCAATTTTTGATAAGTCAATGATATCATCAATCAGGTGAAGCATCGAATCGCTGCTATTCGAAATATTTTCGATAAATGCTTTTTTATCGTTATGGGTAATTTCCGGATCAACTAAAAGATCGGTAAAACCAATGATTGAATTCATCGGTCCTCGAATTTCTTGCGATATTTTATCTATCAATGCCGATTTTAAACGGCTTGTATCTTCAATAAAACTGATTCCCGTTTTTTGTGATGACGGAGCTTCTGTTTTTGTTGATGTGATGTCACTAATAATAGCTTGTAATAGTTCGGGTTCGTTATTGCTGTTTAATATGATAGCATTTTTTTGCAAAAGCCATTTCGAGTCTCCATTTTTATTGATAATTCGATATTCGAATTGGTTGATTACATTTCCTTGTGCAATTCGTTTGCGATGTTCCGAAAAATCATCGCGGCATTCATCGGCAATTAATTTTCGGTAAAGCAACGAATCTGCTTTTATTTCTTCAGCGGTGTAACCTGTAATATCAATAATATTTTCACTAACAAATTCATACGTTTCTTCCTGAATATTCATAATGATAATCACTTCAGAAATTGCTTTGGAAATGTTTGTAAAGTATTGAGTTATATTTGAAATGTTTTTTTCATAATTCATCGCTTTTTGTTTGGCATTTTCCAAATCTGATTTCCGATGCGATAATACTTCTTCAAGCATTATTTGCGATTTTTCTAATTCCTCTTTTTGATGCGCTAATATGCCACTTTGCTCTTCGATTTGGAGTTTTTGGTCTGTGACGTTGTCGCGTTGTTCTTTTATTTCAGCTTTTTGGCGTTCTATTTCAATGTTTTGTTGTTCGAGAATATGAGTGCGATGTTCAACTTGTCGTTCGAGAAGAGTTCTGATACGAGTCAAATTTGAAAGCCTTGTCATATAAAAAAGGGTAATAACTGCTGCAAGTCCTAAAAATAATAATAAATAGAACCATTTTGCTTTCCAAAACGGAGCACTAATGTGAATAATTAATATCTTTTCATCGTTTTGCCACTCGCCTAAACTATTGGTTGCTTTCACGTGAAAAGTATATGTGCCTACCGGAAGATTTGAATAGCTGGCAACCCGATGATTTGCGCCTGTGATTATCCAGTCTTTATCAATTCCATCAATTTTATATTTGTATATAATTTCATCAGATAAAGCATAGTCGAGAGCTGAAAATTCTATTGATATCGGATTGTCGGTGTAATCAATAAAAACATCTGTTAGGGTGTTATTGGTAAACGATAGTTTATCGGTCATTGATGGGGTGTTGTAATCATATACCGATTTATTGGCCAAATATATATTGGTAATAGAAATATTCGTTTTGGTTGGTTTTGTTTGTTTAGCAATGCTGGGCAGAATAACTGTAATTCCTTTTACGCCCCCAATAATTATTTTATTACTATCGAATAACGATGCTGAGTTGCTTGAAAAGTCTGTTTCTTTGATGCCATGATTAATCGTAAACGAACTGATCTTTTTTGATTGAGGATGTAAGCGTGAAATAGTGTGAGTATAAAATATCCAAATATAACCGTTTGCATCTTCAATAATCGAACTGATTGTTTGATTTATATTTGTTTCAATGTTGTTCAATGAAATTGCTTTTTTGGAATGAACTGGATATTGAAAAAGACCTTTGCTGGATCCAACCCAAATATTACCTTTTTTGTCATTTCTGAGGGCTGTAATTATTTCTGATCCATTGCAATTTGAGTCTAAACAAATACGATGCGCTTTGTTCCCTTTTATTTTATAAAGTCCGTCATTAGAACCGAAAATAATATTGCCGACATTGTCTTCTGAAATGGTGTTGATTGTTTGATTGGTATCGCGAAATAATTGATGAATTTTCTGTGTTTTATCATCGAAAGAGAAAATTCCTTTGTTGTGGATTCCCATAATAATTTGATTTCGCGAATCAACAAATAAACTCGTTATAGCTTCGATGTCTTTGTTAAATGACGAAAGAAAGCGAACCGAATTGTCTTGTGGATTATATCTTATCAGTCCGTTTGATTCGGTGCCAAGCCATATAATGCCGTTCAAATCTTTAATACAAGTGGTGAAATTGGTAATGTTTTGGATTTCGCCAAAAGCTTTAGGTGTGAATGAACCTGTTTTTAGGTTAAATTCGTGAAGACCTTTTGCTTCGGAGCAAATAATGAACGTATTTTCTGATGTTGGGCAAACGGCTATAATTTTATCGTATTGTCCGATTTCCGGTTTCGTGAAAAACAAAAACGGATTGGTATTTTCCTGAATGATGGAAATGCCGTCGTGTTGCTGTGCCAACCAAATATTATCATTCCTGTCAACAAATAAGAAGTTCGTTTTTGAAGAAAGTCGTTCATCTTCCAAGGTATATTGAACTTTTTTTATTGATTTCGATGCAATGTCTATATCATAAAATCCCGATTTGGGTATACATAGCTTTAAATGACTGGACTTGTCTGCAAAAATGATT
>JACCEE011254973.1_pt1 | contig 15657 bp, 5 predicted proteins | sample 7449931 | NCBI WGS metagenome assembly JACCEE01 (sample SAMN15323457, study PRJNA562643) | freshwater metagenome | isolation source: river surface water | place: USA:Blue River Watershed | collected 2017-08-19 | reverse complement strand
GCGCGCTGGGCGGAGTCTGCGGTGCCAGCAGCGCCGGCACCGCCACCGATCGCCACCAGTGCCGTGCCAATCGATGAATTGCCACCATTGCCGCCACGAAGATCGGTTGCGACCACACCGCTGGTACCGGCGGTGCCACCGGCACCCACCGTCACCACATAGGACGTGTCGACAAAATTAGTCGAGCCCGACAGCACGCCACCCGCACCACCACCACCGCCATTGTCGCCACCGCCGCCACCGCCGCCGGCAACAACGAGGTAATCCACCGCCGTGTCGAAGGCCAGCGTCACATTGCCGTTCAGGGTCATGTTGTTGCTGATAGCGGACACAGCACGACCGGCCAGCAAGGAGGTGCCACCCGATGCAGATACGGTGCCGGTACCGAGGGCACTTTTGTCATACACGCCGATCGTGCCAACGGAGAGTATCGTCCCGCCCGAATACGTATTCGCTTTCAACAGCGATAGCGTGCCGGCACCCAACTTGATCAGGTTGCCCGTGCCGGAAAGCGTGTTCTGCAACAGGTAGTTATTACTACGATTGAAGATCAACGAACTGTTGTCGACCACATTGCCGCTACCCAGCGTACCAGACGTGCTGCCGCTGCCAATCTGCAGGCTGCCTGCACTGATCGTGGTCGTGCCGCTATACGTATTAGCGCCGGTCAGCGTCAGCGTGCCTGTGCCACTCTTGGTGAGGCCGCCTGCACCGGAAATCACGCCGGCGTAGCTGGTCGAGGTGTTGTTGGCACCCGTATTCAGCGCGAATCCGCTACCGATCACGACGTTTCCGCCGTTCGCACCGCCGCCGGCGAGCGAGCCGATGTTCAGGCTGTTCAGCAACTGCATCTGCGCACCGACCACATTACTCATCGTCAGTGCCGAGTTGTTGCCGAGTGCATTCTGATGGTTGGTCTGTACGAGACCGCCAGTAATTGCCGTAGCACCCGTGTAGCTGCTGTTGCCGCTGAAAGTCAGGGTGCCCCCGGTTGCATTCGCTGTCACCGCGCCTGTGCCATTGATCGCGCCAGTCAGCGTGACAGCAATCGGGTTCAAGGTCAGCGTGCTGCTGCCAGTGGCGGTGAAGGTATGCAGCGTATAACCGCTGGCTGTGCCCGTGCCGCTGCTGATGGTGCCGCCGGTGCCGGCGGTGCTGCCGATGTAACGCGCGATCGCGATACCGGAACCGCCATTGCCACCACGGCTGACCGTGGCGCTCAAATGACCACCACTACCACCGCCGCCGCCACCGGTATTGGCTGTGCCGGCATTGCCGGCAATAGTGGTACCGCTTTGAGTTGATACAGTCGTGGTCAACGGTGAGCCCTGGCCGCCGCCGCCCAGACCGCCGGCGCCGCCAAGCGCACCCAGAAAATAGTTTGAATTGCCGTGGATACCACCGCCGCCGCCGCCGCCATAATATTGCGTTGTGCCGGTGATGGAGGATGCGAGACCAATACCACCTGCGCCACCGACGGCATTGATATTGGAGTCCGCGGTCGGTACTACGCCATTGCCACCGATGCCACCGGCGCCACCGCCGCCGCCGGCGGCGTAGGGCGACGAGTTGTAGCCGGTACCACCGGCATAGCCTTGACCTGGCGTTCCAGCGCCGGCTGGGTTATAGGTGCCACCACCACCCGACGCGACGTTGGTCAAACCTGCGTTCGCGGTTGCCGTGGTCCACGATGAGCCGACACCACCGCCTAACGCCACAACGTTAAACAGCGACGAGCTCAGGCTGGATGCATCTCCGTTCGTTCCGAGCGTGAATGTTCCATAGCTATTGGTCGTTCCCGTGCCGCCCCCGCCCACGGTGACGTTCACGCTGCTACCGCTGTCGACCGTACCGGCTAGCACGCCGCCACCACCGCCACCGCCACCGACGTGCGCGCCGCCGCCGCCACCACCGCCAACGATCAGATAATCGATCGAGGCATCGAGATCGAACGTGACATTGCCATTCAGCGTGACATTGTTTCCGAAGCTGGTGACCGTGCGACCGAACAGCAAAGAGGTATTGGCTGCGGCCACAACTGCTGCAGTGCCCAGCGCCGAGTTGTTATAGACGCCTAGCGTGCCCGCGGTCAGCGTGGTACCGCCGCTGTAGGTGTTTTCGTTAGTCAGGCCAGTGGTGCCGGCACCGAGCTTGACCACGCCGCCTGTGCCGGAAATCAGGTTCGATACCGCAAAGGTATTGCTGCGATTGAAGGTGAGCGTAGCGTTGTTGACCACGTTGCCGGTACCCAGTGTGCCGTTGGTGCCCGCGATGCCGGTCTCGGCGGTACCGACTTCCAGCGTGCCGGTCGTGATGGTGGTGCCACCGCTATAGGTGTTCGCCCCCGCCAGGGTCAGCTTGCCGCTGCCTGTCTTTGTCAGGGAGTTGCTACCTGTAATCGCATGTGCGAAATGAATGTCGCCGACGCCGGTAAATGTGACATTGCCGTTGAAAACTGATCGGTACAACGCGTTGCTACCGCCCCCATCCTGCAGATACCAGGTCGCGCCAATGGTCGCCGACTCGAACGTTGCGCCCAGTGCGCCGACGGTCAGCCCGCGTCCTCCGTAGTTGGCGCTGCCGGCGGTGCCACCGGAGTAACGCAGCGTGCCGCCATTGATGACGAATCCATAGGCATCGTAGAAGCGCTCACCCATAGCGCCCGCCCAGTTCCAGTTGGCGATGTCGAGCGTTGCGCCCGAATTGATGGTCGTTATGGCTGTCGCAACGTCCCCGAATTGAGCGCCGCTGCCGCAGGTGGAATCGCAGTAGATCGCGGCGCCACTGGGGATTTTCAGTGTGCCGGCATTGACATTGGTGGGGCCGGTATAGGAGCTGATGCCCGTCAGCGTCAGCGTGCCGCTGCCTTCCTTCGTCAAACCACCTGCGCCCGTGATTGGCGTCGACATCGACATCGGCGACGTATTCACTGCCTTGACAGCCGAGGTTGTCTTGATCGAGCCGCCGGTGACGGATCCGGCAGTGAGGGTGAGCGTCGAAATTTCTTTCGATGCACCGACCGCGCTATTGAACGTAATGGTTCCGGAACCTGCGTTCAGCGTCAGCGGTGCACTGTTGATCGTGGTTTCACGAATGTAGTAATTCAGTACCTGGCCAAGCGCTCCGTTATCGAAGAGGTCGTTCCAGTTGCCGTTGCTACCGGTGAATTGGACTGCGTTTTCACCACCATAGCCCAAGCCGTTGGCGGCGTTAGCACAACAGTTGTTGGGCTCCCCGCTGGCCCAGTTGGTATAGGTAAAGGTTTGTCCGGCTTCAGGCCCACGCTCCCAGCGCCAGGTACCATTGCTCAGGCGTCGACCGCCAATCCACGCGGTGTTATAGCTGCCGGCCAGCGCCGCCACGGAGTTTTCAAGCCGGGATGTGATCGTCGCCAGATAGCCGCCAGCGTTGGCAGCAGCCGTGTCTGCCTGTAGCCAGCTCAATCCGGTCGCATTCACGCCAACATACTGGTTGGATGAGTTGATGCTGCCCTTGAAGGTCATGCCGGCACCACCGGATTTGATTGTGAGACCAGCGGTATTGGCGATCAGGGTTTCACCAAACACTGTGATGGCGCCACCGCCGCTGTCGATGGTCTGCGCGTTGCTGCCATCGAAATAAACGTCGCCACCCACATACACTGTCGAACCATTCAGCGTTGCCTGATCACCGACGCCGAATTGAATCGAGCCACCATTGGTGGTGTTGATGTTGCTGCTGAACTTGATGAAGCCATCACCTGATTTGTCGGTGTCGGCGTTGAGCACCAGGTTGAGTTTTCCGCTGCTCGAAGAAATGTTTTTGTCGGCACCAAATGAAAGATGTCGTGCCGCCTTGATGGTGAGCGTTGAATCAGTGCCTGCATCTTTGGTGATGTTCGAATTGATCAGGATGTCATTCGATACATTCAGTGTATTGGTTTGATTGGCGATCATGTTGCCGGCCGTGACCGACAAATTCGTCAAGGCCTTGGTCATGCCCAAGGCGCCGCCGAACGTGACATTGCCGCTGCCGGCATTGACGCTCAATCCGCTGTTACCAGAGTACGCAGTCTGGCTGTTGGTCAGGGTAAATCCGTTGATAGCCCATGACTCATCCTCGACTGTACCGTCCAGTGCACCCGCCATTCGCAGCAGGATCGAAGACACTGCAGGCGTCGTGATCGCAATGCCGATGCGACGATCGAATTGATCGAAATTGCCGCGGTTGGATCCGACCAGGTTACCTTCCTGCTTCAATGTCACGGTGTAGCTATAGCCATTCACCGTTCCGCTCTGGTTACTGAATGCGAGATTCCAATTCGGTTTCAGAGTAAACAGATCAGTGAACGAAGCTCCACCATTGCTGCTGATTTTCACATTGAAATATTCAGCCGCTGCGCCATCCCATGAATCGATCGCGAAGAAATTGAATTTCAGTCCGACAGAGCTGTTGTTCAGGTTGTTGAACGCCAGATCAATCGATTGATTCGAGAACAAGCCAAACGTCCTTTGGCTTTCATAGAAAGGATTGGTCGATGCTCCGGAAATCTGATTGAAACCATAGGTCGTTGCGAGCGCATCAAAGTTACTGTCGGATGACACATCGAAAATGCGCTGGAACAGCACTTCGGTTGCACTGTCAACAGTGCCGTTGAATGCGACATTGCCGCCACCGGTGTTGATGTTCAAGGTGGACGGATTCGAGTCCGTGTATACAGCGAGGAAGGTCGATCCATTGACAGTCAGTCCGCCGCCGGTCACACCACTGCGCGTGGTGTCGATGGTCTGCCCGTTCGCCCCCTGGAATACGATGTTCTCGCCAGTGAGCGTGATGTTGCCGCCTGCTGTCGTGATGTTACTGCCGACACGAATCTGGTCGCCCGACGAGTTCGCGTCATGATCGGAGATGACGCTGAGACTCAATCGTCCGCCGCTCGATGTGATCGCCTCATTCAAAAATACATTGCGCGATGCTTTGAGCGTGAGGGTGCGATCGGTGCCACCGCTGTAACTGATCGCCGTGTTCAGCAGGATGTCACCGTAGCCGGTGCCGCCCGATCCGGTTTGTATGGTGACGTTGCTCGATGCCAGCGCGCTGGCAATGCTGGCAGCGGTGATGTAGCTGGCTGCCGACGATGTGTACAGATAGTCGGTGCCGGATGCACTGAAACCGGTGCCGGACGTGGTGGTGCCGATGCTGATGTCATAAGGATCGAGTAACCACAAGCCGGCTTGGCCATTCGCACTCTCCGTAGTGACCCGGATGCCTTCGACATCCAGTTTGTGGCCGGAAGTTTCGATCTGGCCACCGTCGCCACCCTGCACACCCGCGCGCGCAATCAAGCTGCCGTTGGCCAGAGTCACCGATGCCAGATTGTTCACATCGGACCACAGCACGATCTTGCCGCCGTTACCGTTGACGATCGCGCTCGCATCGATGACGGCATCCTTGTCCATCACGGTCTGGATCGCCTGGCGCATGCTGTTGCCAACTTGGCCACCTTGCCATTCACCGCCGACCAGCACATTGCCGCCGCCGGTTGCACCGGTCGCATCGATTTTTGCGGCGCCCTCTATATATATATAGTTGCCCGCGATCTTCACGTCGCCGCCCTTGGCCGAAGTGGCTGCTGCGTCCGCCGGGTCAGCCGCCACGCTTGCGACATTGATAACGCCGCTGTGCGTGACCTTGTCGGCTTCGATGCTGACGCTGCCGCCATCGGCGACGGCCGAGCTCGCATCGATCGTGCCGCTGTTGGCCAGCTCGGTGCTTGCACCCAGGAGGATGCGGCCGCCGACCGTGGTGATGCCGGCCGCGCTGATCTCGCCGCTATTTTTGATAACACCCGCTGCCAGCGTGTTGTAGGCCTGGGCCGACACGATCACGCGGCCTTCCGGCGCCCTCACGATCTTCTTGTTTTCGATCAGGGCATCAACGGTGGATGGGGTGACCAGCAGGTCGACCTGGCTGTTGGCCGGATTGACATTCATCGTCACCGTCTCGCCGGCCGCGAGCGCGATGGTGCCGGACTTCGCCAGCAGCACACCTTCGTTGCGCACTTCCGGTGCGAGCAACGCGATGTAACCGCCGAGCTTTGCTTCGATGCTGCCTTCGTTCACGACCAAACCGGTGGCGCCATTGCGCTCGAAGCGGTAATTGCCGGCCATGAAGTCCGCATTGGACATCGAATGGGTGGTGGCCACCAGCGCGCCCACATCCACGCTCGAGCTCGGTCCGAACCAGACGCCGGCAGGATTCAGCAGGAAAACCTGGCCGTTGGCCTGCATGTTGCCGTAGATCTGGCTCGGGCTCATGTCGAGCACGCGGTTGAGGATCACCGAACTCGAGTCCGGCTGCTGGAACACCACACTTGCATCGCGGCCGATATTGAAGGTGTTCCAGTTCACGATCGCCCGATCGCTGCCCTGGTTCACCGTCATCACCGGTGCGGCCGCAGTTCCGCCGGTGACGACTTGGGCACTGCCGGCGACAACATTCGCGCCGGTCGGCAGTGCATGGGTGGCCGGCGCAACTTGTGCGCAGGCCGGTTGCAGCGAGAGCGCGACCCAAGCAGCCACTACCGCGAAAGCCATGGCGTGGCCGCGGATCAGGTGCTTGGGTTGGAGGCGCTCGAACATCGCTGCGTGTTATGGGTTCGTTAACAGATCAGAACGGCAAGCTGGCAGCCAGCCACAGGCGGTCGATATTTTTCGTGCCGTCCTGATCGTTGGTGGAACCCGGATACGGGTTGGGGTTGACGCCGATGCGGCGGGCCCAGGTCGCGGTGAACGTAAAGTTGCGCGGACCTTGCCAGACCAGGCTGGCGCCGGCGCCGCGATAGCTGAGGATATTGGGCGTATTGCCCATCGCGGCGTACCAGTCCACGCTTTGCTTCACGCGGCCGTCATCATGGAACAGACGGAATTCGAAGTTTTTTGGCAACTTCATGCGCAGCTCGACCGTGGCCAGCTGGCCATTGCTGCCCCCGCCTTCGCTGACCGGATAAGCGCGCACGCCGGTCGGGCCGCCGAGGTAGAACTTTTCGGACGAATCCAGGTTCTTCCACGCGTACTGGCCCGAGAAGCTGAGCAGCAAACTCATCCAGTCCAGCAGTGCCTGGTTGCGGCTGATCGCGGCGTTGAGCTTGTTGAAACCGCCGTTGGTATTGGCCGCGGCCTGGTCGCTCAGCAGGCTGTTGTTGTCCTTGATGGTCAACAAGCCCGAGGTCACCGACAACGAAGCCTGGTTGCTGGCGCCGCCGAGGTAGCCGTCGAACCAGTTGCCGTTGGCGGCCGCGGTAAAGACCGAGCTCTTGTAGCTGCGCGCCAGGCTGCCGCCCGAATAGTTGTCAAACCATTTACCGGTGATGCCGCCGGTCAGGAACAGGTTGGCTTGCCGCGAGCGGATCAGCGGGTACGACAGGTCAACGCCGACCGTGCTGGAAGTGCCCCAGATGTTGGAGGCCACGTTGTCGCCAGCAATGACGCGGTATTCCATGAAGCTGGTGTTCATGCCCATTCGCGCCCCATTCAGGCCGACCGGGAACGACAGGCCGCCGCGGCCATAACGGGTACCGGTCGTGGCCAGCAGGCCCAGCGTGTACTGCTCGCCCTTGCCGGACGGAGAATTGATCGCAAAATCAACCATGTAGCGCTCGGGACCGGTCGAGCGCGAGCCGTAGCTGTCGTTGTTGACGGCACCGGAAACCAGCGGTTTTTCCTGGGTTTGCAGCACGACCTTGGTCTCGCCTTCGGCGTTGCCTTCAGCCAGACCACCCTGCACCGATGCGCCCGGCAGATCGTTGAGCAGCAGCAGCGTGCGGTCCAGCACGTTCACGTTGACCGCTTTTTCGATCTGCATTGCCTTTTCGACACGTGCCAGGATCAGCTCGGAGTTGATGCGGCCGGTGGAGCTGCCGTCGATGCTGGCGCCGGCGTACTTCGCTTCGGCCACTTTCAGGGTCACGACGCCGTCAACGATTTCCTGGCGCGGGATGCTCACGGTGGCCACGTAGCCCTTGTCCCGATAGGCCAAAGCGGCCATGGCTGCAGCGTTTTGCAGCTCCGCGAAATCGATGGAACGGTTGACGTAGAGCTCGACCGAACGGGCCAGCGCTCGGTCCGAAAGCAGCGTGTTTCCAACGAATTGGAAGCGCGACACGATCACCGTATCGCCAGTCAGGGCCGGGGTTTTCAGGGTTTCGGGGCCGGATTTGGGCGTCAGCTCGGGCAATGCCGGCTGCGGCAGGTTGCGCTCGAGGCTGTTGCGCAGCGCGCCGCCATCGGCGCCTGTGGCCTGGGCATGGGCGGCCGAACCGGCAAACGCCAGCAGCGACAGCAGCAAAAGGCCCGCCGCGGCACGCGGAAGGACCTTGGAAAAACCTGCAGACGGCAATCGATTTTGGGGCATCAGCAAAACGGTTTTGGGGCCATCGGCCGCCAGGCGGCTCAAACTCCGAAGCGGAGGACTCTACGGTTTTCCGGGGCTTTTCCGGGTAGTGCATTCGCATCCAAATCGGGTGGAATTGGGTGCTTCGATCCGGGCCAGTTGGCGGTAACCCGGACCGGCTGAAAAGCATTGGAAAACCTAGCTTTTAGTCGGAATTTACGGACGAAATTTTAGATAAATTCGCCCAGTTTTTCCCTACTTTTTCCTACGCAAAACGCCATCTCACTTCCGTTTTTACGCACCCAATAATGGCCATTCGAGGGGACTGAAACACCCGAACCAACCCATTGATTTTCTGTTCTGCTAATTGCCTGATTGACATCCTTGATTTTTACAAATCAGGCAATTACCGAAAGACTAATTACTTATTTTTGCGGCAACTGATGTCATTTGAGCAAATTTGCATTGCCTACTTGACAATTGATTGCCTATTTGAGTATTCGGCGTTTTCGGGTAGGGAAAAAATGAAAGCGGGCCGGAATGGGTGTGGAATTGGCTCGCGAGAAGGAAGGATTATTTCGACGAAGTCGGCGTAGGTTTGGTGTAGGTTTTAGAGACACCGATCGGGTGTTTTCGGGCGTGGTATCGGGCACGTTGTATAGCCTATTTCTCCAGCGCCGAAGTTATCAAAAAGAATCAGGTCATAACGGGCGTGTGATCGGGTCGTTTTTTTGATCCATTTTTTTGCCCCCTCCAGGCCCCGAAAAAACGGGTGAAATCGGGTGAAATATTCTTCCGCCCATTTCACCCGATTTTTTGACCCTTTTTCCGGCCCGAAAAATCGGGTGATTTCGGGTGTTATTGTGATCCTGCTTCCATGCCCATTTTTCCGACACCCGACACCCTGTTACCAACTTGTTTACGTAGGTTTTATGTAGGCGTTTGGATCGATTTTTTGCAGGTTTTTTGCAGGGATTGACAGAAATTATTGGGTGTAAATGGGTATTTAATCAGACGCCCTCTCCTACCCAAAAGCACCATAATTAGCACGTGCGTTCGCCCGGATTACCTGGCGAATGGATGCCGTTGCAGCATCCATTACTCACACACCCATTCAAGCCCATTTTCCCAAAGGCAGCTTATCATTTTCAAAACGGATGGCAGAGACACCCGATCGGTGATTGCCGTTTGATTAAGTCCGAAATGTGTGGGTGTTTCCGACACCCATTATCTGGCTTAAAGTTTGCTTTAGCACACGCGTAGGCATATGAAAGCTTGATTCAGGAAAACTGATTTAGTCTGGCCACGGTGGTTGAACCGACTCGCCCATTCCGGTCCGAGGAAGTTCAGCTGATCGGGTGCCATTGGATAGCGACAACAAAAATGATCATTCCGACCCAAATTCCTATTTCCCCGCTGACCCTGTCCCTGATCTCGGGTATCCACGAGCTCAAGGGCGCCCTGCGTGCTGCCAGCCATATGGCGCCTGAACGCATGCTGGCCTTGCGCCAGGTCGCCACGCTGGAAAGCGTCGCCTCCGGCGTTCGTCTGGGAAATGTCGTCCTTTCAGATACCGAGGTCCGCCGCATGCTGGCGCGCCTGCATCCGGCCAGCCATTCAAAGGCACTGCCGGAACTCGAGGCCGGGCAAGCCGGCGATGAACTCGACACCGATGCCAACGCCGAAGCCGATGGCGAACTCTCCGGCCAGGAACTGGTCGCCGGCGGCCACGGACTGCCGGCACTGGGTGGCAAGGGTTTGCCGCAGCGGTCGCTGCCTGCCGACGAATTGATGGCCGAGCCTCTGGCTGATTATGAAGTCGAAGAATTGTTGCTGGCCCATCAGGGCGAAGCCGACGTGCTCAATTCCGGCGAGCAGCAAGCCGCCGGTTATTACGATGGCCTCAACCGTGTGCTGGCCCTAGTCGCCACCGGCCGCCTGACCGAAGATGACTTAAACGACCTGCACCGCACCCTGCTCGGCCATTCGACCAAGGATGCCTGGCATGCGGGTAAATATAAGGTGTCGGCCAACAACCCGATGATCACCCACCCCGAAACCGGGGCCGCCACTGTCTTGCAGACCACCGCCCCGGCCAACGTCGGCGACCAGGTCGCCGCACTGCTGGCCTGGCTGGCGCGCGAACGCAATGAACCGACGCTGCATCCGCTGCTGACCGTGGCCGTGTTCACCGCCAGCTTCCTGGCGATCCGCCCCTATCAAGATGGCAACAGCCGCATGTCCCGCCTGCTGACCCGCCTGCTGTTGCTGCAAGCCGGTTACTCGCATGTCGCTTATGGTTCGCTGGAAGCCGTGCTGGAAAATGACAAGGACAGTTTCATCCGCGCGCTGAACCGCACGCTGATCGGCATGGACCAGGGCAACCCGCATTGGGAACCGTGGCTCGCCTTCTTCCTGTCGTCGCTCGCTGAACAAGTCCGCCGTTTGTATTCCAAGCTCGAACGTGAAAAGCAGATCTTCTCGGCCTTGCCAAAATTGTCATCGGCGATCGTCGACCTCGCGCGCGAGCATGGCCGCGTGACCATGGCCGATGCGATCAAGCTGACCGGCAGCAGCCGCAATACCTTGAAGTTGCACTTCCGAAAACTGGTGCACCAGGGTCAGTTGCAGCGTCACGGCATGGGTGCCGGCGTCTGGTACCAACCGCGCTGATCCCACCGCGCGGTCTGTCCGCGCTGGTCCATCCGGCATCGCTCTATATATAGAGGGCCATCAAGTCCTCTCTATATATAGAGTGTGTCTCGCTCAAAGGTCGCGATCAAACGTCGCGACCAAAAGAAAAGCCCCGGCATGCCGGGGCTTGTCATTTCGAGAAGCAGGCGATCAGTTGATCGTCAGTGGAATGCAAAGCTGATAACCCACCAGCCGTATCGAGCGCAGGCAGCCTTGTTCGGCACCGACCTGCACCAGCTTCTTGCGCAGCCGGACCACCTTCACTTCGAGGCTGGCCTTACGGAAGTCATCCGGCGAATGGCCGAGCAATTCCATCAGTTGCCAGTATTCGAGTTGCTGACCCTGGCTGGTCGAGAACGCAGTCAGCATTTTCAACTCGCTGGCAGAAATCACGGTGGATCCTTTCGGTCCGCTGAGGGTCAGCGAACGCGAATCGACCGCAAAGCCCTCTTGCCCGTTGGCTTCTGGCCGGGACTGCCACATGTCGACCCGACGGCTGACCGCCGTCACTGCCGCCAGCAGTTCTTCCATTTCCACCGGCTTGGACAGGTAGACGTCGGCACCACTTTCATATCCGGCAATACGGTCATCGAGGTTCACGCGGCCGGTCGCCATGATGATGCCCGCACGCGGATTGCCGCGCCGGATGCGGCGCGACAGCGACAGACCATCTTCGCCCGGCAAGTTGAGGTCGATGATGAAAAGGTCGGACGGCGATGCGGCCGCTTCGTCATCCAGCGCTTCCGCGCAGGCGATGCCTTGCACATGATGGCCTTGCTGACGCAGGGCCTCGATGGTCACGGCGCGCAGCGCGTCATGATCTTCAACGACGGTGATGTTCAATTTGGAAGCCATAAGCTAAACCTGACACTGTTCTCCAGCGGTTCATACCGGACCTCGCCTCCCAGCAGCCGCATGAAATTGGCGACCAGGTAGAGACCGAGGCCCGAGCCTGAATGCTTGCGCGCGCTGTCGGCGCGATAATACTTTTTGAATAACTCTTCGCGATCGGGGAAGCCGGCCGAGCCCGGGCCTTGCGCCACCTCGTTCTCGACCAGGATTTCACAACCGGCTTTGCCGTCGCGTTCGGACTGCAGCGCGCGCACTTGCACAATGCTGCCCGGGGCCGAGTACTTTAATGCATTGTCGATCAGGTTGGAAACTACCGACTTGAAAATCTGCCAGTCGCTGTGCACTTCCATGCCCGGGCTTTTCTGCACCGCGAGGCGCTCGGCATCGGGAATTTTCGAAATGACATCATCGAGTACGGCATCGATACTGAAGCGCTCGAGATGGGAAATGATTTCGTCATCCTCGAATTTCTCGGCCTGCAGGCAGCGCTCGATCAGCTGATTGATATTGTTCACCGTGCGCCGGCCGTGTTCGAACATGACCGGACTGGGCTTCGGCGCGCCGAACACCATGTGCAGCACCGACAGCGAGGTCTTCAGTTCATGCGCGAGCATTTCCATGAAGCGGCCCTGCAGTTGCGCTTTCTGTTTTTCGACCTCGACTTGTTGCGCGGCGGTGTGGGCGCGCAAATGGGCGAGATTGCGCGAGTGCTCGACCCGGATCGCGCGCACCTGCAACAGCACCAGCAAAATCACGCCCGTCATCAGGCCGTGGATCAGGTACATGTGCAGGTTCAGCTCCGGCGCCTTGGCCAGACCATGCGAGGGCATCGCGGCCAGCACCAGCGAACTGCCGAGCAGCCCGTAGAATCCGATCAGTGTCCATTTTGGCAAGGCCGGCCGTTCGTCTTCGTCGACGTTCTTCCATGCACGACAGGAAAACGCCAGCGCCAGCGTCAGTATGGGCAGCAAACTCACAATCGTGATGTTCAGTCGCATTGCTGCCTGCACATTCGACGTGCCCAGCAGCGCCATCTCGGCGGCGAGGGCCAGCGACCCAATCACAGCCAATACCCGCAAGCCGATGCGCGAGGCCTGGTATTCCGACAGGAAGCGATAGTGGAACAGCAAGCCCGTCGCCACATACAGGCAGAAGATCACATTGTTGAAGCGCTCGACGACCAGCGGCGGCAGCAGTCCGGCGCTGAACAGCCGGGTGTAACCCACATAGGATGCTGCGTAGATGACGGCCACCAGCTGGCTGAACAAAAAGGCAATCATCAAAGGCTCGCGCTGCAGTGTCCACTGCAGCAGCGCCCACAGGAAGAACAACACCAGGATGCCCATCATCAGTCCGTACCACATCTCTTGCATGCGGTCGGCGTGCAGCGCTTCATCCAGTGTCAACGCATCGACATGAATCAGGCTGGAGCTGGAGGTCTTCAAGCGCAGCCAGATATCGCGCGGCTTGTCGCTGGTCGGTATCACGAAGCCGTGGTTCAGCGACTTCACTTCCCCCGATTGCCAGTCGGTGTGGTCGCCGGTCAGGCGCAGGCGGCCCGGGTCATCCAGCGGATCGAACAAACGTATCTCGTCCAGATAACTGGGGCGGATGCGCAGCATCAGACGATTGTCGGGGCCGGCTTCGGGCACCGGCGCCACGGTCAGCTTGAGCCAGGTGGCAGAGCGCGTGAAGCCACGACCGAGCACGCCGTGATAAGGCAGCGCCGGTTTCTGGCGAACGGCGTCGATATCGAGTGTGCCGTCGGGATCGTCGACATAGCTGCGCGCGACGATGTAGTCCGAGGTCGACGTCTGGACCCGGGACCGGACCTGCGATTGACTCTGTGTTTCAGCGTGTGCACCGGCGCCAGCCAGACACAGCATCAGCTGCAGGAAAGCGAAACAGAGGAACAGGCAATGACGAAAGCTGCGCATGAGAGGGCGCCTGCGCTCAGGGTCGCAGGCCAATAAGTTCTTTGCGCATGATTATCGCAGAGCGGCCCTGCCCGCGGCCGCTCTGCTCCGGCAACGCCGGTATAGGACGGAAGATCAGCTGCGGTGCGAACCCTGCGCCAGCTTCTTCGCCATGCTCCAGCGATGCACTTCGCTGGGGCCGTCATAGATGCGGAAGGCGCGCATGTCGGTGAAGATGCGCATCACCGGCGTCTCGTTGGTGACGCCACGGCCACCGAGAATCTGGATGCTGCGATCGACGATGCGCCAGGCCGCTTCCGAGCACACCACTTTCGCGCGGCTCGATTCGTAGTTGCCCTTCTCGCCCTTGTCCAGCAGCCATGCGGTATGCATGATGTGCAGACGCGCCGTCATCAGGTCCATGTCATTGTCGGCGAGCTGGAAGCCAACGCCTTCATGCTCAACCAGCGGCTTGCCGAATGCATGTCGCTCGCGCACATAGTCGAGCGCGACATCATGCGCGCGACGCGCTTGTCCGAGCCAGCGCATGCAGTGCGTCAGTCGCGCGGGCGCCAGTCGCACCTGCGCATAACGGAAGCCCTTGCCCGGCTCGCCAAGGATGTCCTTGGCCGGCACGCGCAGGTTCTTGAACTCGACCACGCCATGGCCGCCGGAGAAGCAGGCATCCATCGCGTCGAGGTTGCGTACCAGCGTGATGCCTTCGCGGTCCATGTCGGACAGGAACATGGTGGCGCTGCCGTCTTCCATGCGCGCCATGATGATGGTGTACGACGAACCTTCGGCACCGGTGATGAGCCACTTGCGGCCATTGATGATGTAGTCGTCGCCGTCTTTCACGGCCGTCGTCAGCATCATCGACGGATCGGCGCCGGCACCCGGTGCCGGTTCCGTCATCGAGAAGCAGGAACGGGTATAGCCCTGCACCTGCGGACGCAGCCAGCGCTCCTTCTGCTCGGGCGTGGCCACTTCTTCCATCAGGTGGATATTGCCTTCGTCCGGCGCATGAATATTCATCGCGGTCGGGCCGAGCCATGAATAGCCGGCTTCTTCAAACACCACGGCCTTCTGCACATGGGTCAGGCCCATGCCGCCGAATTCCTTCGACGCATGCGGTGTCAGCAAACCGGCCTTGCGTGCGCGCTCGATCAATTCCTGACGCAGCTCGGCATGCGGGCCGTGACTGTCCTGTCGAGGGTCGTTCTCGAGCGGGATCACCTGCTCGGCAATGAACTCGCGCGTGCGTTCACGTAGCGCTTCGGTTTCGGGGGTAACGGAAAAATCCATGGCGGTTGTCGCAATGAGAAATGAATTCGGAAAATACAAAAACGTCGTGGCCATCTCTCGCCATACGGCACGTCAGAAAAAATCCGACCCTCTCGGGGAAGAAGAGAGCCGGAGAATCCCAACACGAGAGAAAAAATTGACAGCCTGTGTCCCGGACAGGCCTGTCCGGGACACAGTGTTACTGCATTGCTTCTACTGCGTTGCTACTACGATGTTGCTACTGCTACCGCGTATTACTTCGGCACTTTGAACACCATCAGCGTGCCGCCCTGCGGAACGATGGTGTTGGTACCCTTCACGTGGTCGATCGCACCAGCCAGGCGCTGTGCATCCACGCCCCAGCCGGAGACAACGGCGATGTACTGCTCGCCATCGACTTCATACGACGACGGCACGCCGATCACGCCCGAAGCAGCGTTGTATTCCCACAGCTGCTTGCCGGTCTTGGCGTCGAATGCACGCCACTTGCGGTCCGGGGTACCGCCTGCGAACACCAGGTTACCTGCGGTGGTGAAGGTCG
>JACCEE010862555.1_pt1 | contig 15657 bp, 13 predicted proteins | sample 7449931 | NCBI WGS metagenome assembly JACCEE01 (sample SAMN15323457, study PRJNA562643) | freshwater metagenome | isolation source: river surface water | place: USA:Blue River Watershed | collected 2017-08-19 | reverse complement strand
GGGTTGGTTTTTGCTTGCCACGGAAGGTCAGGCCGCCACCCACGCGCCATTGGCTGTTGATCTGGTAAGTGTTCCAGAAGGTGCCGCTGTACTGCGGGATGAGGGCAGGGCGATCACCCACACGTTCACCGGCAGTGGCTTGAACGCACTGCCCTGTGGCAGGGCACGGGGCTGCCTTGGTGACCTTGGCATCCGGCATCCATGCGAAGGAGCCGAAGACTTCCCATTGGGGTGTCAGGCGACCGGATACATCGATTTCGAAGCCACGCACATAACGCTCACCGGTGAGCACGTTGACGGCCAACAGGGGATCGGTGTTGCGTTCGTTTTTCTTGATGGCATGGAACAGGGCCAAACGGGTGGTGAAGCGCTTGTCGGCGCTGTCGATCTTGGCACCCAACTCCATGTTGACCGATTGCTCAGGGGGGGTATCGGCGTTGGCCGCGCTGAGCGAATAGGTGTCACCCGATGTGTTGAACGAGGTGCCGTAGGAAAAATGGAAAGACTGCAATTCGTTGGGCTGGAACAGCACGCCCGCACGCTTGCTCCACTCACCGACTTTCATGCGGTAACTGGTTTGGGTGCCGTTTTCAGTGGCATTGGTCGGGTTGGCAAATTGATCGTAGTTGCCCTCCAGGCTGTCATAGCGCAATCCACCGAGGACTTTCAACATGGGGGCGATTTGCACCAAATCCTGCGCGTATGCGCCCCAAGCGGTGGATTTGTATTGGTTGTTGACACGCAGCACGCGGGTGTCTTCATCCACCCAAGCGCCATCGTTGGGGGTGCCGAAGGTGGTGGTGGGTTTGGTCAGGGTGACACCGCCTTGAGCGCCTGCGGTGCGTGCGGCATAGACGGTCTTGTCTTCGGTCGCCAGGTCCACGCCAGCGAGCAATTCATGCTTGAGGCCCAGGGCCTGGAACTTCTTGCTGAAGTCGCTTTGGACATGCAAGGTGTCCATGTCCTGAATTTTCAGGTTGGTGCCACGGTTGATGATCGTGCCGGGACCAAATGTCGCCAAAGAAATCTCTTGACCACCCGGTTGGGAGCTTGCACCCGCAAAACGCACGGTGCCCGCCCGCTGATCACGTTCGTAATGACCCTTGCGGATTTGCGATTTGAGTTCTCTGTCCGCGTCAAAGCGGTGGGTATGGCTGGCTGTGAAGTGCGTGGCGCTGCCATGGTTGCGGTCGCTGGCCATGCCGTAATAGGCCGTCGGGTCCAGAGGCAAGACGGTGGTGTCGGCCACCGGGGAAGTCGTGATGGGTCTGATCCACGGCATGCCGTAGTTCATGCCGTTGTTGTTGTTCAGGTGGTAGAGCCCGACCTGAAACTCGTCTTTCTCGCCAATGCCCCAGCGGTAGGCGCCGGCCACACCGTTTTTGTCCAAGGAACTGCCCGAGCCGTTGTTGTCGGCTTTGGTTTTCATGACGTTCAGGCGCAGGGCAGCGTTTTCGACCGTCTGCTTGTTGAAGTCGCCGACCAGGCGCACATGGTTGTGCGACCCCAAGGTCAGGTCGACCTGGTTTTCGTCCATCAGGCGGGGTGTCTTGCTGACCTGGTTCACCGCGCCGCCGGTGGAGCCGCGACCAAACAGCATCGACGCTGAGCCGCGCAGCACCTCCATGCGGTCCAGGTTGAAGGTGTCGCGCTCATAAAACGCCGGATCGCGCACGCCATCGACAAACACATCGCCCGTGGCTTGCAGTGAGAAACCGCGCAGGCGGATGTCTTCCTCGCCACCTTCAGCGGCCAGGAAGCTGATGCCAGCCGTGTTCTTGAGCGCTTCCTTCATGGTGTCGAGGTTGCGGTCATCCATCAGCTTTTCGGTCACCACGGTGACGGACTGTGGAATGTCGCGCAGCTGCTGTTTGCCTTTGCCGATGCGGGTCTCGGTGGCGCGCACGCTGTTCTTGCCTTCGGCGATGTCAGCCTCGGCTTTGTCCTTGACCGTCACGGTCTTGAGGGTTTTTTCTGCAGCCGCGTCTTGCGCCAGCGCGGGCGTGGCGGCACCGATGGAGCCGGCCAGCATCATGGCTGCCAGGGGCAGCATTTTGGCCGGTGGCAAGGAGTTTTGGACGTGATCGTGTCTTTGAGTCATGGCGATGCGAGTCATTGAGTAAAGGGAAATGGCAAAACAGGTTTGCCGAGAAGTTCAATGGCTGGCTATCACCGTCCGGTGCGATACCCGGTGTGAATGGCTGGCTGTCTATCTGTTTGCGCTTTGCAGCTCAGGTTTGCTGCTTGGCAGTGGTCCGTGTTGGACCTGAAGGTGCCAACCTACCTTAGGCAGCACCGTTCAGTCTGTGTCACTTGAAGCCCACGCGGTCGAGCATTTGTTGCACTTTGATCTGGTTCATGCCCACGGCGCTGATCGGGATCAGCTCGCTTTTGAAGCTGCCGCCGGTCATGGCTTTGAGGGCCGGGTTGTCAAAGCTCACGCCTTTGGCGACAGGCCACTCATTGTTGCCGTTGGCAAAGTGGTTTTGTGCGCTGGGGCTGGCCAGGTATTCGAGGAATTTAATGGCGTTGTCGCCATTTTTGGCGTAGCGGGCCACAGCGCCGCCCGCCACGTTGACATGGGTGCCCCAGCTGCTTTGGTTGGGGAAGACCACACCGATTTTCTCGGTCACGGCTTTGTCGGCCGGATTGGCCGAGCGCATCATGCGCGCCAGGTAATAGGTGTTGGTCACGGCCATGCTGCATTCACCAGCGGCCACGCCCTTGATCTGGTCGGTGTCACCGCCCTTGGGGCTGCGGGCCATGTTGTCCACCAGGCCTTTGAGCCAGGCTTCGGTTTTTTCTGCGCCAAGGTGTTCGGTCATTGCGCCAAACAGGCTCAGGTTGTAGGGGTGCGAGCCCGAGCGGATGCACAGCTGGCCCTTGAACTTCGGGTCGGCCAGCTTTTCGTAGCTGTCCAAGTCGGCCTTTTTGTATTTGAGCTTGTCATAGACCACCACGCGGGCACGGGTGGACAAGCCAAACCAGGCAGTGCCCCCGTTGTCTGCGGTTTTGGCGCGCAGGTTGGCAGGGATGGCATCTTCCAGCAGTTTGGATTTGACGGGTAAGAAAAGGCCATCGACTTCGGCGCGCCAAAGGCGGGCGGCGTCCACCAGCAAAATCACGTCTGCAGGCGAGGCCGAGCCTTCGGCCTTGAGCCGGGCGAGAATACCGGCATCGTCGGCATCGACGCGGTTGATCTTGATGCCGGTGGCTTTGGTGAAGTCGCCATACAGGGCTTCATCGGTCGGGTAGTGGCGGGCCGAGTAGATGTTGAGGACTTTGTCGTCGGCCATGGCGGCGCAGGATGCGCTGAGACAGGCCAGAATCAATGCGGTTTTGAAAACAGTCATGGTGGATGTCTGAAAGTGGAATTCGTTGACTGAATTTTAGATCAAATGAGAATCATTATCAATAGAGTGGGTTTTGAACGTGCAAAAAATGGAAAAAATGGGGTTTCAGGGCTTCAGGGCGGTGCTGTCGGTCGGGGTGTTGTTGGTGCTGGCCGCTTGTTCCAGTGTGGGGCCAGCGCCCGAAAGCCCTGTGGCAAGTCCACCATCCGCAGAAAAACGCCCTGTGCGTCTTGGCTTGGCGCTGGGCGGGGGGGCGGCTCGGGGTTTTGCCCATGTGGGGGTGATCCAGGTGCTGGAGGAGGCAGGTTTGCAGCCGAGCCTGGTGACGGGCACATCGGCTGGCAGTCTGGTGGCCGCTTTGTATGCCAGTGGCAAATCCAGTGGTGAGTTGACCCGACTGGCCGAGTCCATGCAGGAAGCAGAAATCACAGATTGGATGATTCCAATCCTGAATCGGGGCGCATTGCGGGGCGAAGCCCTGGCCAAATACGTGAACACTCAGGTTGGGGGCAAGACGCTCGAACAGATGAAGATCCCGTTGGGTATTGTGGCCACGGACCTGCGCACCGGGGAGCCGATCACCTTCAGGCGCGGCAACACGGGTTCTGCGGTGCGGGCGTCCAGCGCTGTGCCTGCGGTGTTTCAGCCGGTGCGCATTGGTGAGCATGAGTATGTGGACGGCGGACTGGTGTCGCCCGTGCCTGTGCGACAGGCCCGTGACATGGGGGCCAACTTTGTGATTGCGGTGGACATTTCGAGCGACCCCGAAGGCAACCCGGCCGGTGACACCTTTCAGATCCTGATGCAAACCTTCACCATCATGGGCAAAAGCATCAACACCCTGGCCCTCAAAGACGCCGATTTTGTGGTGCGCCCGGCGCTCACGGGTGTCAAAAGCGCCGACTTTGGCGCCCGCCGCAAGTCCATTGATGCAGGCCGCGCCGCCATGTTGGCGCAACTGCCGCGCCTCAAAGAGCGTCTGGCGGCGTTTGAGTCCGGGCGCTGAGCGCATGCCCACCAGCCGCAGCGGGCATAAAAAAAGGGCTGATCTTGCGATCAGCCCTTGAAGGGATCCCTGTTTCCCAGATGAAATTCAAAAGGATCCGAGGAGACAACTTGCAAATCCACCGGCAGGCCCTTGCAAAGCCTGCCGACGGTGAAAAATCACTTCTTCTTGCCAGCTTTGGGGGCGGCAGCCGACACGGCAGCCAGATTCGATTCAGCCAGGTCGGTGGCTTGCTTGACGGCTTTTTGCACCGATTCGAAAGCGCTGTTGGCGGCAGTCACGGCACCCTTCATCATGGCCACGGCTTGCTCGGAACCGGCAGGCGCGTTTTGGGCAGCGCTGTCCACCAGGTTGGCGAACTGCTTTTGAGCAGCGGCGGCTTGGGCTTCAAAAGCCTTGGTGAATTCGCCACCAGTGCCCGAAGCGATGTCGTACAGGTGACGGCTGTAAGCGGCGGTTTTTTCGGCCAATGGCTGGAACAGGTTGGCTTGCATGGCCAGCAGCTCTTGGGCGTCTTTCACGCTCAGGGCAGCTTGGGTGTTGCTGGCGGACTCGTCCAAAGCGGCTTTGGCGGCAGTCAGGTTCAATTCGACCAGTTTTTCCACGCCTTCGAAGGCTTTGGCGGTCAGGCCAAACAGGGTTTCCACGTTGGCTTTGTGCGAGGCGACGATTTGTTCAGCGGTCATCATGAGAATCTCCAGATCAGGGTTTAAAAAGTTTCAAGAGACTGCGCCGAAACTGGCCTGGGCCGTACAACTTTGTTGCAGTGCAGCATGGGTTGAATTTTAGGGTTTTCACGGGGTATTGCAAGGGTCTTGACCCGTTCATGCACCAATTTAGAGAGCGTTTTCTAGAATCAAGCCCCTGACCCGATGGCCCCCATGCACGCTTATTACGCCGACCACTTTGTCTTGCCCTTGCCCGAGGGCCACCGTTTTCCGATGCACAAGTACAGCCGCCTGCGGGACCGGCTGACCCAGGAGCTGCCCGGCATCACGATGCGCGAAGCGCCTGCTGCCAGCGATGGCGAGCTGGCGCTTGTGCACACACCGGCGTATATCCAGGGGGTGGCGAATGGCACGCTTGCTGCGGCGGTGCAGCGAGAAATCGGTTTTCCTTGGAGCCCGGCCATGGCCGAGCGGGCCAGGCGCTCGGTCGGGGCCAGTGTGGCGGCGGCCCGCGATGCGCTGACGCAGGGCGTGGCAGGCAATCTGGCGGGTGGCACCCACCATGCGTATGCCGACCAAGGCGGCGGGTTTTGTGTGTTCAACGACATTGCGGTCACCGCCCGGCTGATGCAGGCCGAAGCCTGGCGACACCACCGGCAAAAGATGAAGGTTGCGGTGATCGATCTGGACGTGCACCAGGGCAACGGCACGGCGCAGATCTTTGCGGATGACCCCAGCGTGTTCACCTTGTCACTGCATGGCGAGAAAAACTTTCCCTTCCGCAAGGAGATCAGTGACTTGGACGTGGGCCTGCCTGACGGCTGTACCGATGGGCCGTATCTGGACGCGTTGCACCTGGCCTTGCAAACCCTGCAAGACCGCTTTGACCCGCAGCTGGTGATTTATCTGGCTGGGGCCGACCCGCACGAAGGCGACCGGCTGGGGCGGTTGAAGTTGAGTTTTGACGGCATGCAGGCGCGCGACCGGGTGGTGATGGACTGGGCCTGGCAGCGCCGCCTGCCGATGGTGCTGTGCATGGGCGGCGGCTACGGGCACGAAATCGAGACCACGGTGCAGGTGCAAATGCAGACCTGGCAAGTGGCTTTGGGCTACTGGCAACGCTGGCACAATCTCAGGCGATGAACACGCCCGCCAAACCCCAAGCCGACGCCCGCAGCAGCTACAAAGCGTTTCGCGCCATCAGCACCCGCTGGATGGACAACGACGTTTACGGCCATGTGAACAACGTGGTGTATTACAGCTGGTTCGACACCGCCGTGAATGCCACCCTGATCGAACAGGGCGTGCTCGACATCCATGCTGGTTCAACCATTGGTTTGGTGGTTGAGACCCAGTGCTTTTATTTCGCCCCCTTGGCGTTCCCCCAAACCATCGAAGCGGGCATCCGGGTGGCCAAACTGGGCACATCGAGCGTGCGCTACGAGGTGGGCCTGTTCGCACAAGGGCAGGAGATGACCGCCGCGCGGGGCCATTTTGTGCATGTGTACGTGGACCGCGAGACCCGCCGACCCGTGCCCCTGCCTGCGGCACTCAAAACATTTCTGGAGACCTTGACATGAGCATTTCCCCCATCGGCCCCCAAGTCAGCACACGCGTGAACGACCCCGCCAGCGTGGACGCGGCCATCCTGAGCCGTTTTTCGGCCCGCGCCTACCTGCCCAAGGCGGTAGACCGCGCCGTGCTGCAAGAGGTGCTGGAGATCGCCGCCCGCGCGCCCAGCGGCACCAACACCCAGCCCTGGAAGGTCTATGTGCTGCAAGGTGCCAAGCGCGACGAGCTGGTGGCCAAAACCTGCGCCGCGCACGACGCCATGACGGCCAACCCGGCCCTGGCTGCCGACTACGCCGAGGAATACGACTACTACCCCACCAAATGGGTCAGCCCCTTCATTGACCGCCGCCGCGAGTGCGGCTTTGGCCTGTACGGCGTGCTGGGTATCGGCAAGGGCGACAAAGACCGCATGCACGAGCAGCACCAAAAGAACTTCCGCTTTTTCGACGCGCCCGTGGGCCTGATCTTCACCATCGACAAAGTCATGGGCCGGGGTAGCTTGCTGGACTACGGCATGTTCTTGCAAACCATCATGGTGGCCGCCCGCTCGCGGGGCCTGCACACCTGCCCGCAAGCAGCGTGGAACAACTTCTCCAAAATCATCCTGCCCCATGTGGGTGCGGGTGAGAACGAAATGGTGGTCTGCGGCATGGCGCTGGGCTATGCCGACGAATCGGCCCTGGTCAACACCTTCCAGACCACGCGTGTGGATGCCAAGACCTTCACCCACTGGGTGGAATGACGCGGTTGGCGGCAGACGAAGGGGGCTGGTTTGGGTTTTGACGCGTTTGCGCTGCAACTGCTCAATGGGCTGAGCCACGCCACCACCTTGTTTTTGATGGCCTCCGGGCTCACGCTGATTTTTGGCGTCACCCGGATCGTCAATTTCGCGCATGGCAGTTTCTTCATGCTGGGTGCGCTGTGGTCGGCGCATGCCGTCACCCGCTGGTGGCCCGCCTGGGGCGAGTCGGCCTGGGGCTACGCCGCAGCCATGGCGCTGGGGGCCGGGGTGGCCGCAGCGCTGGGGGCTTTGGCCGAGGTTTTGCTGCTGCGCCGCATGCGCCACTCCCCTCAGCTTTACCAACTGGTGGCCACTTTTGGCCTCACGCTGGCGCTGCACGATGCCATGCGCTGGTTTTTTGGGCCTGACGAAGTCTTTGCCCCGCGCTTTCCGGGGCTCAAAGGGGCCATCGAGTTGGGCGAATCGTTTTTCCCGACCTGGCAATTGTTCACGCTGGTGCTGGGGCCGCTGGTCTGGCTGGGCCTGCACCTGTTGCTCACGCGCACCCTGTGGGGCCAGCGCGTCAAGGCGGCCACGCAAGACCGCGACATGCTCGATGCGCTGGGCGTGAACCCTGCGCCGCTCATGCTGGGCGTGGTCATGCTGGGCTGCGGCCTGGCCGGGCTGGCCGGGGCTTTGCAATTGCCGCGTGAACCGGCCAATTTGCAGATGGACGTGAATGTGGTGGTCGAGACCTTTGTGGTGGTGGTGACCGGTGGGCTGGGCAGCGTGGGCGGGGCCTTTGCCGCAGCGGTGCTGATCGGGGTGATCCACGCTTTGGGCGTGAGCTTTTTCCCGCAAGCGACTTTGGTGCTGGTGTTTTTGACCATGGCGGTGGTGCTGGTCTGGCGGCCGCAGGGCTTGGCCGGGTCGGCGGTGCAGGCTGAGCAGCGTGAAAGCGTGCCGGTGTTTGCGCTGTGGCCTGCGGGCCGGGCAGGGCAGTCGGCGATGGTGGCCTCGTTTGTGGGCCTGACGCTGTTGGCCTGGGGCCAGGGCGACTATGGCCGCAGCCTGGCCGAAGACGTGATGGTGATGATGCTGTTTGGCCTGAGCCTGCAGTGGATGATGGCTTTAGGCGGGTTGGTCAGCTTTGGCCATGCCGCGTTTTTTGCGCTGGGCGCGTATGGCGCGGCGCTGGTGCACCTGCATGGCGGGGCGGGGCTGTTGACCGCTTTGGCAGCGGGCATGGCGCTGGCGCTGGCCGTGGCGCTGGTGTTTGGCGCTTTGGTGGTGCGCAGCAGCGGGGTGTACTTGGCCATGCTGTCGCTGGCGCTGGCGCAAATGGTCTGGGCCGGGGCCACGCAATGGGTGGGCCTGACCGGGGGCGACAACGGGCTGATTGGGCTTCGCCTGATTGCACCCGAAGATCGCCCGCTGGCTGACGCTGCCTTGTGCGCTTTGATGGGGCTGGCGCTTTGGTCCATGGCGCGGGTGGCCCGCTCGGGGCGCGGTGCGGCCTTGCAGGCTTTGCGCGATGCCCCTTTGCGCGCCGCGGCCAGCGGTTTGCCGGTGCAGGCGTTGCGCTACCAGGTGTTCGTGATGAGCGCGGCTTTGGCCGGTTTGGCCGGGGGCTTGTGGGCCGCCTTCAAAGGCTCGGTGTTTCCGTCGGTTGCTTCAGTGGCCACCTCGGTGGATGCCTTGCTGGTGATCTTGTTGGGTGGGGTGCATCAGCTTTGGGGCGCAGCCGTGGGCAGCATGATTCTGGTCTGGGGCGGGGCCGAGTTGGGGCAGGGCTTTGACTATTGGCGTGGCTTGCTGGGTTTGGTCATCATGGCCGTGATGGTGCTCGCGCCCAGCGGCGTGATGGGCGCACTTCAGCAGGCGTTGGCCCGTGCGGCCACCCCACCCGTGAAAGGACAGGCATGAAGCCCGCCGCCGGTTTGCAAGTGCGTGGTCTGTACCAGCAGTTTGGGGGTGTTCAGGCGCTCGTTGACCTGAATTTTGCGATACCACCGGGCCAGTGCGTGGCGCTGATCGGGCCGAATGGTGCGGGCAAATCCACCTGTTTTGCCTGTCTGGCCGGGCAACAAAACCCGGTGGCAGGTCAGGTGCTTTGGCAAAGCCAGCCCTTGCTGGGCAAAACACCCGTCGAACGTCAGCGACTGGGCGTGGCGCGCACCTTTCAGGTGGCGCAAACCTTTGAGGCGCTCACGGTGCTTCAAAACATTCAGCTGGTGCTGCGCGGATCACCAGGCTTGTCGTGGTGGGGCCGTCTGGACACGCGCCAGCGCACGCAGGCCGAGCAATTGCTTGAACAAGCGGGTTTGACGCCACTGGCCGACCAGACTGTGGCCGATTTGCCGTATGGGGCCAAAAAGCGGCTGGAGCTGGCCATGGCGCTGGCCGGTTTGCCCGAAGCGGGCCGTGACACCGACACCCAACGCCCTCAGGCCTTGCTGCTGCTGGACGAGCCTGCTGCCGGGCTGGCCCTGCCCGAGCGCAGCGCCATGATGGCGCTGGTGCGACAGGTGGCGTCGCTGGGCGTCACGGTGCTCTATACCGAACACAACATGGACGCGGTCTTTGGTGTGGCCGACCGCGTGCTGGTGCTGATGCAGGGCCGCCTGGTGGCCGACGGCACACCCGAGGCCGTGGCGCAAGACCCGCAGGTGCGTGAGCGCTACCTGGGCGCAGACTTTTCAATCGCAGGAGCTCCTCATGCCTGAAGTCAGCTTGCAGGTGCAGCACCTGAGCGCCTGGTATGGCCCCGCGCAGGCCCTGTTCGATGTGTCGCTCACGGTGCGCTTGGGCGAGCTGGTGGTCTTGCAGGGCCTCAACGGCGCGGGCAAATCCACCTTGTTGCAAGCGCTGATCGGCATCGGCCCCCGCACGCAGGGCCAGATCAGTTGGGCTGGGCAGTCCCTGGACGGCTGGCCCGCCCATCGCCGGGCGCAGGCCGGGCTGGGCTTTGTGGCCGAAGACCGGCGCTTGTTCACCGCGCTCACCGTGCGCGAAAACCTGTGGATCGCGGCGCGCGGTGCGTCCAAAGCGGCCATGGTGCAGCAACTGGACCGTGTGCTGGCGCTGTTTCCGGTGCTGGCGCAAATGCTGGCCCGCCCCGCCAGCCACATGAGTGGTGGCGAACAGCAAATGCTGGCGATCGCCCGGACCCTGATGACCCAACCGCGTCTGCTGTTGCTCGACGAGCCCTGCGAGGGCATCGCCCCGGTGCTGGTGCAGGCCCTGCGCGAAGCCTTGTTACAACTGCGCCGCGAGGGCCTGACCCTTCTGGTGGCCGAGCAAAACAACATTCTGGCCGCGCACGCCGACCGGTTGCTGGTGCTGACCAGCGGGCGCCTGGCTCAAAGCAACTGAAAGGCGACCATCGCCACCAGCGTCGGCAGCAAAGCGGCCAGCAAGAGTGGGCCAGGGGCAATGGTCTGGTCGGGAAAGTGCATTTTGAGTAAAGCCGCAGCGGCCGGGTTGGGGGCGTTCGCAATCAGGGTCAAGCCGCCTCCCGAGACCGCACCGGCCACCAGCGCCACCTTGAAAGCGTCGCTCAGCCCCGGCACCAGTGAGCCCAGATAGGTCAGAGCCGCGTTGTCGGTGATGGCGGTGAGCAGCACGGCACTGACAAACACGCTGTCGGGCGACATGGCCAGCAACAGGGGTTCCAGCCACCACTGCTGCAAACCGCCCAGCACCACCAGCCCGGCCAAAAAGAATGCCACCAGCAAGGCTTCACGCAAGATCAGTGGCGTTTGGTGCTGCCGGTAGGCTGTGGCAAAGCCCAGAAACAGCAAGCTCAGCCCAAGAAAGACCACCGGATGGTGTGCAAAATAGACCACACCCACCAAAAACAGCAGGTGCACCAGCACGATGGTCCGTGGCATGCGTGTGGCGTGACTGTGCACGGCTTTGGGCAGCTTGTTCAGGTCAGCGCGCAACCACCAGGTCACTCCCGCTGCATTGACCAGTACGGCGATGGCGGCTTTCCAACCAAAGGTGCTGAGCATGAAGGCGAAATCCCATTGCCAGACACCGGCGACCATCAATACCGGCGGCGCTGCGAACGGTGTCAGGGTGCCGCCAATCGAGATGTTGACGAACAACACACCCAGCACGGCATATTTGACGCGGGGCGCACAAGGCTGTGCAAACAAGGCGTCGCGCAGCAGCAAGGCGGCCAAGGTCATGGCGGCTGGCTCGGTGATGAAGGAGCCGAGCAAGGGCACCAGGCTGAGCACCACAAACACCATGGTGGCCAAAGATGCCCCGGGCCAACAAGCCGTCAGCCGCAGAACCAAAGCCCGTGCTGTGACCAAAATCGGTTGCGTGCCCGCGATGACCATGATCGCGAAGACGAACAAAGGCTCCGTGAAATTGCGCGATTCGAGGTAGGCGAGTGTGCGGTCCTGCCCCAACAAGGCGAACGACACCAGCATCAGCAAAGTGGCCCATAGGCCGAAAACCACCTCGACTTCACCCAGCAGGTGCCACAGCCCCGCGTGGCGTGGCTGTGTGTGGGCCAGTTTTTCAAAAAAACGGGTGGAAAAGGAATGGACGAGGGCGAAGGCAAAAAACAGGGCCGCCAGCCAGGGCAGGGCCACTTCAGGGTGAGGCAACATGCAAAACTCCGGTGAGCGAGGCGGCCCGACCTGCGCAAAAACCTGTGACATCCACTGAAATGTCACACCCAAGCATTATTTTAGTGGGCCGGTCTGCACGCTGAGTTCTGGTTAACATCAAGTCCATTGTCTTTTGGGTGGCCCAGGTTGTTTGGGGCACATGAACACGCCATGATCATCACCAGTCTGCTCGACACCGACCTCTACAAATTCACCATGATGCAGGTCGTGCTGCACCAGTTTCCCGGTGCGCAGGTCGAATACAAGTTCAAGTGCCGCAACCCTGGCGTGGCGCTGGCCCCGTTCGTCAACGAGATCCGCCAGGAGATCCGCTCGCTGTGCAGCCTGACTTTCAAAGAGTCGGAGCTGCAATACCTGCGTTCGTTGCGTTTCATCAAAAGTGACTTTGTGGACTTTTTGGGCTTGTTCAAGCTCAATGAAAAATACATCCAGGTCACGGCGCTGCCCACGGGCGAAATTGACATCACCATCCAGGGGCCGTGGCTGCACACGATCCCGTTCGAGATCCCGGTGCTGGCCATCGTCAATGAGGTGTATTTCCGCAATACCCAAAAGGTGCCTGACCTGATTCAGGGACGTCACCGCATCGACGACAAGATCGCGCAGTTGCAGTCCCCCGGACTGGAAACCCTCAAGATCGCCGATTACGGCACGCGTCGCCGCTTTTCGCGGGCCTGGCACGAAGAGGTGTTGCGCGTGCTGTCGGCCCGTCTGGGCACCGGCCCCGAAGGGCAGTTTGCCGGCACCAGCAACGTGTATTACGCCTATTTGCTGGGCCTGACCCCACTGGGCACCATGGCACACGAATATTTGCAGGCCGCGCAAGCGCTGGGTCCGCGTCTGCGCGACAGCCAGGTGTTTGCTTTTGAGTCGTGGGCCAAGGAATACCGGGGTGATCTGGGCATTGCGCTCAGCGATGTGTATGGCTTCAACGCCTTTTTGCGCGACTTTGACCTGTATTTCTGCAAGCTGTTTGACGGCGCACGGCACGACAGTGGCGACCCGTTCAGCTGGGGAGAACGCATGATTGTCCACTACCAGCACAACCGGGTGGACCCCAAGACCAAGACCCTGATCTTCAGCGACAGCCTGACGATTCCGCGCACGATTGAGCTGTACCAGCAGTTCCGGGGGCGCTGCCAGCTGGCCTTTGGCGTGGGCACCAACCTGACGAACGACCTGGGCTATGAGCCGCTGCAGATCGTCATCAAGATGACCCGCTGCAACGGCCAGCCTGTCGCCAAGTTGTCGGACACCCCGGGCAAGGGCATGTGTGACGATGAAAAATACCTGGCTTACCTCAAGCAGGTGTTTGAAATTGACACCCCTGCTGTGCCTATTTCACAGAAAGCCGCCTGACATGTTGACCGTCCTTGTTGTTGTTTTTGTGCTGGCTTATGCCGCCATCGCCCTGGAGCACCCGCTGGGGGTCAACAAGACAGCCACCGCCTTGTTGGCAGCGGGGGTGTTGTGGACTGTGTATGCACTGGGCTTGTCAGACAGCGCGGCCTTGAGCCATCAGCTGGGTGAGTCCCTGATGTCCACCGCACAGATCGTGTTTTTCCTGATGGGCGCCATGGCCATTGTGGAAGTGGTGGATGCCCACAACGGTTTTGAAATTCTGACTTCACGCATCAGGACCCGTTCACTCTCGGGCCTGATGTGGCTGGTGGGCTTTGTGACGTTTTTTCTCAGCTCCGTGCTCGACAACCTGACGACGGCGATCGTGATGGTGTCGCTCATGAAAAAACTGCTGGATCAGCGGGAGGACCGCTTGTTGTTTGCCGGGGCCATCGTCATCGCGTCCAACGCGGGCGGGGCTTGGTCACCGATCGGGGATGTGACCACCACCATGCTGTGGATTGGAGGGCAAATCACAGCGCTGGAAATCATGAAAGGGGTTTTTGTCGCCTCCATGGTCAGTCTGTTGGTGCCATTGGCGGCCATGGCGCATGGGGTTCGCGGGCGGGCGGTGCAGGCGCCGCCGCCCATCGAGCGCACGGATTTGAGTGATACCCCCGCCTTTGAGCGCAACCTCATGTTCTTTTTGGGGCTGGGCATCCTGGTGGCGGTGCCGGTCTTCAAGGCGGTCACGCATTTGCCGCCTTTCATGGGCATTTTGCTGGGGTTGGGGCTGTTGTGGTTGGTGGGCGATCTGGTCCACAAAGACAAGCCCGACCAAGCCAAAGCCCACCTGACTTTGGTGAGTGCGCTGACCCGCATTGACATGAGCGCGGTGCTGTTTTTTGTGGGCATCTTGTTGTCAGTGGCCACACTGGAGCACACACACATCCTGTCATCTTTGGCGCAGTGGTTTGATCAGGTGGTCGGCCGCCAGGATGTGATCGTCATGATCATCGGGCTGGTCAGTGCTGTGGTGGACAACGTGCCTCTGGTGGCCGCCGCCATGGGCATGTACAGCCTGGCTCAATATCCCACAGACAGTTTTTTGTGGGAGTTTCTGGCTTACTGTGCAGGCACTGGCGGCTCCATCTTGATCATTGGCTCTGCTGCCGGTGTTGCGGCCATGGGGCTTGAAAAGATCGATTTCGTCTGGTACGTCAAAAAAATCAGTGGTTGGGCTTTGCTTGGCTACCTGGCCGGTGCGGCCGCGTACATCCTTGAATTTCAACTCACCCACTGAGCTGGCCTTGTCCAGTCCCTCCATGAACAAACCCAAGATCCTTGTCGCCTGCCCGATTTTTGACGACGTGCTGGCTGCCTTGCGCGAACACTTCGAGGTGACCGACAACCAAAACGGCACAAGCTGGACCAAAGCCGAATGGACCCAGCGTCTGGCCGGTCATGTGGGCGCGCTGACGGTGGGGGCCAACCCGGTGGACGCCGAGGTGCTGGCCGCCAACCCGCAGCTGCGCATCGTGGCCAACATGGCGGTGGGGTACAACAACTTTGATGTGCCCGCCATGACCGCCGCAGGTGTGCTGGCCACCAACACCCCCGATGTGCTGACCGAAACCACCGCCGACTTTGGCTTTGCCTTGTTGATGGCCACGGCCCGTCGCATGGCCGAAAGCGAGCATTATTTGCGCGCCGGGTTGTGGCAGAACTGGCGCTATGACATGTTTGCCGGGGCCGAGGTGCATGGCTCCACGCTGGGCATCATTGGCATGGGCCGCATCGGGCAGGGCATTGCCCGCCGTGCGGCGCACGGTTTTGGCATGAAGGTGGTCTATCACAACCGCAGTCGCCTGAGCGCCGAGCTCGAAGCCGACTGCAAGGCCCGTTATGTGTCCAAAGAAGAACTGCTCAAGACGGTGGACCATGTGATGCTGGTCGTGCCCTACAGCGCCGAGTCGCACCACACCATCGGCGCGGCCGAGCTGTCGCTGATGAAGCCCACGGCCACCTTGGTCAACATCGCTCGGGGCGGCATCGTGGACGATGCGGCGCTGGCCGTGGCTTTGCGCGAAAAGCGCATTGCCGCTGCCGGGCTCGATGTGTTTGAGGGCGAGCCAGCCGTCCACCCCGACTTGCTGACCGTGCCCAATGTGGTGCTCACGCCCCACATTGCCAGCGCCACCATCAAAACCCGCCGGGCCATGGCGCAGCTGGCGGCGGACAACCTGATTGCTTACTTCACCCAAGGGCAAGCCGTCACCCCGCTCAACACCGTGACCGGACGCCCTGCATGAACGAGATGGTGATGCTGGCTCTGGCGGGCCTGAAT
>JACCEE010534268.1_pt1 | contig 15665 bp, 10 predicted proteins | sample 7449931 | NCBI WGS metagenome assembly JACCEE01 (sample SAMN15323457, study PRJNA562643) | freshwater metagenome | isolation source: river surface water | place: USA:Blue River Watershed | collected 2017-08-19 | reverse complement strand
TATTCTCTGTAAACTTAATTAGCTAAAATATGCTTTTTAGGTCAGGTCGAATGCTCATTTTTGTAATTAAATAAATAATGCGTGATTGAATTTGAAGCTTATATTGAAGTAAATTATTGAAAATAAAGGATAAATTGTTTTTGGTATGCGATTTGCGTAAACATTCATCAAAGCTGATTGAATTTTTTAACCACAACTTTGAGGTGAATGATGGATAAGAACAGAACCGATGTATCTACGAACGAACCAAGTCGGAGCATCTAGCTAGTTATTGAAAATATATTCAAATGTATGTAGATAAGTAGATTTTACATACAGATTAACTTGTTGATTTAATTATTCTAATAATCTAGAATCAAGACTGTGTATAATGTTTATTCACAAAGACAAAGGTTTTGTCTTACGGGTAATACCTCTTCATTACTGACAAATGGAATAATGAATGGAAACTTTCATAGTTTCATTTCACTGATTTATCAGGCTGTATGAAAAGAAGTTTGTTGTGTACCTTAAAAGCGTACACCTGTCGGTTGAGACTGTCCAACCAGGACTCTAGTTGCTTGCCTTCGGCTTATCAACAGAGAGCGAATTAACAAATGCGTACATTTTCATACGTTTTTTGTAGCAGGGGGATGCAAAAGTTTGTCTGTATCCCCTTTGTTTAGCGTTCGTTTTACCAAATTAAATTCGATATAATGCTCAAATTCAGTCCCCGTGGCACAGAGGATAGCGCGACCCCCTCCTAAGGGGTAGGTCACAGGTTCGACTCCTGTCGGGGACACCATTTAAATCAAATAGTTATTTAAAAATATCCCAAATCTGCATTCGATCCAGAACCTCCCGCTTGTCCATCCGCTCCATAACTAAATAAAGCAAAGCCTTGATTTTTACCCGGAATTTGATAATGGTAAGGTTGATCCCAAGGGTCTAACGGAATTTTATCTAAATACGGACCTTCCCAATTCGATACGTTTGCCGGAGCAGTTTGTAATGCAGCTAAACCTTGTTCTTTACTAGGGTAATGTCCTATATCCAATCGATAAGTATCTAATGCGGATACAATTAATTCAATTTGATTTTTCGCCACTTTGACTTTTGAACTACCTAATTTATTAAATAATTTAGGCCCGACTAAACTGGCTAATAAAGTCATAATTACCAAAACTACTAAAAGTTCAATTAAAGTAAAACCGCGAGATACATTAAGCATATTTTTAAGCATAATTAAAAAATAAATTTATAAAGGTAAATCATTAACACTCATAATGGCGGACATTAATGAAACCATAATACTACCGACAACAATCCCCATAATAAAAATTACGCTGGGTTCTAATAAAGACAATAATTGTTTAATACCTTCATCTAATTGTCGCCGATATAATCGATGAATTTCAGCCAGCGTTTCGGGTAAATTCGCCGCCATTTCGCCACTGTGAATCATCCGAATGGTTAAAGGGGTAAATAATTGTTGTTGTTTTAATGCAGTGGCTAAACTTTTTCCCTGTTGAATTTGTAATTTCACTTCTTGTAAAGCTTGATATAAATCTTCGCGTGATAACGTTTCCGCAGCTAAATTTAAGGCCTCTAATAATTTAACGCCTTGGGCTAATAAACGTTGTAAACTACCACAAAATTGTACAATTTCCCACGCTTGAATTAACGGCTGAATTAAAACAATTTTTTGCGCATATTGCCAAATCATTAATCGCCCTTGTAAGCGTAAATAATGTAAATAAAAGCCTAAACTGATTAGCCCACTGATCCATATCCACCAATAATTTTGCAAAAAACTCGAAATAGCAATTAATAATTCTAATGACCATGACGCTTGTCCGCCCATATCATTTACCATTGAAGCAAATCGGGGAATGACCGTGAGAAATAAAAATAATACAACGAGAAGACTTATAATAATTAAAAATAAAGGATAAGTTAATGCCGTGCGAATATCATTGCGTAATTTAATTTCTTCTTGTAAACGTTCAGCCGCTATAGTTAATGCCGAACCTAATTCGCCATTCGCTTCGCCAATCCGAATTAAATGCGCTGAATAACGTGGAAAAGCATCCGGCAAAGACAACATCGCTTCCGATAAACTCATGCCTGAACGCACCATAGCCGCGACTTCTGACCACGCCGTATGTAAGCGGGAATTTTTTTCCATCGCTTCGGCTAATAACGGTAAGGCTTGATCTAATCCCATTCCGCTATTGCGTAAACTGGCTAATTCATAAAAAGTCGTGAGCAATTCCGTCGGCGATATTAATAAGCGAATCATGCCTTTTTTGGCTTGAACACTGTATAACCGTAAACCGCGTTGTTGTAAATTTTGAATCGCTTGCTCGCGCGATTCCGCTAAAATCCAGCCTTTAATCGCTAACCCATTGTGGCGTAAGCCTTTGTAATGAAAATAGTTCATCCAATCACTCGTAATACTTCTTCAATTGTGGTTTGTCCTTGAGCCGCGACGATTAAACCATCTTGTTGTAAAGTGCGCATTCCCCGTTGAATTAACTGCGATTTTAACAATTCAGGTTGCAGACTGAGTTGATGACGCACCCATTCATCGGCGGCAAACATTTCAAAAATCGGTCGTCGTCCTCGATAACCCGAACCTAAACAATGATTACAACCGAGTCCCCGTTTAAATTGCGCGGTGCTTAATAAAGAGTGCCATTGTCCAAGCAAAGGCAGAATATCATTCACAGTTTCTGTGGTTTTTGTTGCACATTGTGGACAAATTTTGCGCACCAGTCGTTGTCCTAATACCCCAATAATGGATGAAGCTAATAAATAAGGTTGAATTCCCATATCCATTAAACGAATATAAGCTCCAGCCGCATCATTCGTGTGTAAAGTGGATAATACCAGATGACCGGTTAATGCCGCTTGAATCGCAATTTCTGCGGTTTCTCGATCACGAATTTCACCAATTAACACCACATCTGGGTCTTGACGCAATACTGATCGTAAAATCGTGGCGAAACTCAAACCAATATCGGCATTCACTTGAATTTGCGTCATGCCAGCTAATTGATATTCAACAGGGTCTTCAACCGTAATGATTTTGAGGCTATCACTGAAAATATGTCGTAAAAAAGTATATAAAGTCGTGCTTTTACCGCTGCCTGTTGGCCCCGTAACCAAAATAATTCCATTGGTTTGACGTAATAAGCCACTGACTAATTGTAAATGATCAGCTTGCATCGCTAAATCACTGAGTTGATTAACCCCTTGTTCACTAATCAATAACCGCATCACCACGTCTTCACCACTGACACAAGGCGTAGTCGCTACACGAATATCTAAATGAATCCCGCCTAAGCGCAACCGAATGCGCCCATCTTGCGGTAAACGTTTTTCAGAAATGTCTAATCCCGCCATTAATTTTACTCGTGAAATCACCGCCGCTTGCATTCCAATTCCGGGTTTATCCACTTCATGTAAAACGCCATCCACGCGAAAACGTATGCGAAAAATTCCGCGATAGGTTTCAAAATGAATATCTGAAGCTCTCGCATCTAACGCTCGTTGAATCGTATCATTCACCAATTGCACTACTGGCGCACCACTTGCTATATCTTGTAAAGCATCGGTATCATGACTATTCCAAGCTTCTGTACCGCTGTCCAATATCGCTAACAATTGACGTAATTCATAATGACTGACCAACACCGGCATTACGGGTAACGCTTGTTTTTTATGCAAACTATCGATCACAAAATGATTAAACACATCAGCCATCGCTACCCACAATTGCTGTTGATGAATGCCCAAAGGCAGGGCTTGTTGTTGTTGCCACCATTGAGGAGATAAACCGCATAATGACAGCTCTTCCAAACTATTTGGCAAAGCTTGAATCGCTAACCAATCTGGTAATCGTGGTAGTTGCCATTGTTGAGCGATTAACGGCAAAATGTCTTCTTCTGCACACAGACCTTGTTTGATTAAAATTTCGCCTAAACGTCCACCATATTGTTGTTGAGCTTGTAAAGCTGTTGCTAAATCTTTAGCCGAAATTAAATGCTGTTCTATTAAATATTGTCCTAATAATTTCATGATTTACGATTTATAATAGTATTGAGAGTTGATTAAATCACTGTTGATAAATTTTTTAGCTTAAAAGCGGGTTGTTTTATCAAAATCATTATCGACTCAATGAATTAGTAGATTGTTTAAGGAGATTTCTCTGAATATTTTGTTTCGTGGTCAATTTTTTATTTTTTTAATTAAAATTTTGATCGGTTTATGGTTAACCAGTCGTTTAGGATTAGCGATAGTTGAACATTCTAAACCGCATTTACAAACTTATTTGGCTCGTAGTTTAGGGGTTCCGATTCAGATTGGTCAATTAAATATACAATTCCAAGGCATTAATCCTGAATTATCTTTAACCGATATTCAATTATTATCGCAGAAATCTGTGACTGATTCGGCATTATCTTTACATGAAATTCGTTTACATTTAGATTTATGGAACGCGATTAAACAGGGAAATTGGTTAGCGGCAACTTCAACTCGTTTAATTGGCACGCAATTTTCAGTGATTTATCAACAAAATGGTCAATTGGCTATTGTTGGATTACCGAATCATAATGGTTCAGCGAATTGGTTATGGCAGGGATTACATTATCAATTAATTCACAGTCAAATTGTTTGGATTGATGCCTATCATCATCGTAAACCGCAAATTTTTAGCGATGTTAATATTTTGATTGATAATCAACCTAAATTGCAACAACATCATTTACAACTATCAATGCAATTACCTAAACCATATGGTCAACAATTGAGTGTAGATTTACAATTATCTGGCGAAATGACAACAGTTAATCAACTCAAAGGTCAAGTTCAATTACAAGCAGAAGGAATTAAATTAGCCGCATTTAATACGCCTTTAAAAGCTTTATTACCGACTCCGTTAATGATTCATAATGGTGCAGCAAATATACAATTAACCGCTCATGTTCATCAAGGAAAATTAGCCACGATTCAAGCAAAACTAGATTTACAACAATTACAGTTACAGCGGCAAAAATATGTTTATAAATTAAAAAAGGCTTATAGCGATTTTGTTTGGCTACAACAACCTTCAGGTTGGAAATTGGTTATCAATCAATTACAAATTCATCCGCATTCTGACATCTCTTCTTTACAATTCATTTATGCAAAGCAAAATCAATGGTTGATTTCGGTTCAACACGTTGCAATAGAGCCTTGGATAAAAATAGCGACATTTATTTTTCCTGAATCGCAAATCTTATCGAATTTCATGCAAAATTTGAAATTTCATGGCAAAATTAAGCGGGCAGAATTAACCCTAAATCCTGAAAAACATCAATTTAATTTACAAGCGGATATTCGTCAATTTAGTGTTTATAATTCGTTGTTAAACTGGAAATGTTCGCCAATTCATTTTAAATTAACCGCCAATCAAAATTATGCAAGCATTCATTTAGCTAAACAAGCGTTACAATTCACTCATCCGCAATTGATTCAACCGATTGTTTTATCTTCAATTGATACCGAAGTGATTTGGCAACGTTTATCTACTGGTTGGCAATTATTGTTTGATAAAGCTAAAATAAATACCAATGATTTGCATAGCCAGCATTTTTTACAACTGATTCAATTAGCTAATCAACCTCTCTCTATTGCATGGCAAATGCGTTTATTATCACCCGTAGCGATAAAAAAATTAGTGAATAATATTCCACCTTCTTGGTTAGCAAAACAAATGTCTGAGCAGCAATTTACTTTATTAAATCAATCAGTTGAATATGGTCAAATTCAACAATTATTTGTGTCATTAAAAACCGATTCAATGGCTTCATTACTGAATCAACATGCTGATTTACAAATAAAATTATTAGCTAAACAATTACGCTTGCATTACGATCAAAAATTACCACCGATTTACGCACAAGTGAGCGAAATCGAATTAAATAATCATCATTTAACGGCGACTGTTCATTCAGGAAAAATCTCTACTTTTGAAGTAAAAAAGTTGACTATAGAATTAGCCGATATATTGATAGCAAAATACGCTACTATTCAAGCGCAATTAAGCAGTGAAATTAATCAAGGAATTCGTAGTTTTCAGCAAATTCATCCAGAATTAGCGATTAATCATTTAACTGATCAATTAGATTTTCAAGGCCATACTCAAATTCAATTGAATATGCAGTTTCCTTTAGTCCAAAATGCAATCACGAATTTTGTTGCAGATTTACAATTTAATCCATTAAAATTAAAGGTAAAACCATTGTCATTACCGATTGAGAATATTCAAGGACATTTACAAATTACTGAACACGGTTTTGATACCGATCAACTCACTGGAATGGTGTTTAACAATCCGATTCAAGCTCATATTCATTCTATAGAAAATTATCATCGGATTGAAGTAGATAGTCAATTATCGATTAATCATTTACAATCTGTAATTCCGCAAACGCTTAGACCTTTAATTGAGGGACAAACCCAAGCTCATTTACAAATAGATTTAGCAAAAGATGCGGCAAATACCGATCAAATAACGCTATTTTCAAATTTAAAAGGGATTGACCTATTATTACCACAACCATTAGCTAAAACTGCAGCTATGATTAAGCCGATTCATATTCAATTGGTGATGAATAAAGATAATGTGTTACCGATAAAAATTGATTACGGCAATCAATTTCATTCAGCTTTATTATGGCAATTTTCGCAACAGCAACTATGTGCGGCGAATATTAATATCGCTAATCAACAAGCGGAATTTCCCGAGTCCAATCAAATGAATATCGCTATTCAGCAACCTGAATTTTCTTTATCAGAATGGATAGGTTTAATAGATTCATTTCCGAATAATGACACTGAGTCTGCACCATTGGTACAGCATTTAACTTTACAAACGCCGCATTTATTGTGGCAACAACATCATTTGGGTGAAATGAAAGCGGAATTGGTGAAAAAAAATCAATTTTGGCAACTTGAATTAGCCGGAGTTTTTACGAAAGGACAAGTACAAATTCCGCTTGATTTCAACAGTCATATCCCGCTTAAATTGCAAATGGAGTATATTAATTTTTCAAATTTTCATGCGATAAAATCGCCTGAAAAAAATAATCATTTCACGCAAAATATAACCGCCATTCCTTTGTTAATGGCGCATAGTGATCATCTTTTTTGGCGCGGAATTGATTTAGGAATATTAGATATTCATACTCAGCGTCAATTACAAGGATTAATTTTTGATCAAGTGAGTTTAATTCATCCTTTTCATCAATTACATTTAGCCGGTAGTTGGCAACAAATAGATCAACAAAATGAAACGCATTTTTGGGGAAAAGGACAAATTCCAGAATTAGGCGAATGGTTAAAGTATTTGCAATTCGATCAGCCTGTAATTGACGCAGCAACTGAAATACAATTAAATTTGAATTGGTCGGACGCGCCTTATCAATTTTCTTTAGCTAAATTAAATGGCGATTTGAAATTTGCGATTGAGGCCGGGCGTTTAACCAACGTTGAACCCGGACTGGGACGAATTTTAGGCATTGTTGCGATGAATCAATGGCTTAAACGTTTACAATTCGATTTCAGCGATGTTTATCAACAAGGCTTAAGTTTTAATCAAATTCGCGGCGGATTTGAATTAATTAATGGTATCGCTTTTACCCGTCAATTCGATGTCGATTCAATTCCAGCAATGATTCACGCCCAAGGAACGATTGATTTAGCTCATCAGACTTTGGATCAACGCATCGTGGTTCTGCCCAAAAGTTCGGAGGCTTTGCCTATTGCTGGTACAATTATCGATAATATTTTGACTGTTTTTACCCAAAATTTAACGGGAGACCGCGAAGATGGTTTTTATTTACGATCCAAATATCATCTCGGTGGTCAGTGGCAAAATCCCACTGTGACTGCGTTGCACTCACAAGATGGTTTATTACCTAAATTAGGTCGGGCATTAACCGATTTTTCGTGGATGAATTATTTAAATACAGGACTATAAATGATGACTAAATGTGCCGCTATCCAAATGGCTTCAGGCCCCAATGTTCGCGCTAACTTATTAGAAGCTGAAAAATTAATTGCCGACGCGGCTAAAACCGGTGCGAAATTATTAGCACTTCCCGAAAATTTCGCCTTAATGGCGATTGATGAACAAGATAAATTTAAACACGCTGAAATTGAAGGTCAGGGACAAATTCAAGATTTTTTAGCGGCGATGGCTAAAAAATATGCGCTATGGATAGTCGCGGGAACGATTCCATTGCTTGCCAAAGCTGATCAAAAAGTGCGGGCTGCTTGTCTAATTTTCAATGAGTTAGGTGAACAAGTCGCGCGTTATGACAAAATTCATTTGTTTGATGTCAATCTGCCGGATAGCCAAGAACAATATCGTGAATCGTTAACTATTGAAGCCGGTGAACAGCCGTTAGTGATTCATAGTCCGTTTGGACGCTTGGGAATAGCGATTTGTTATGATCTTCGTTTTCCAGAATTATTCCGTGAAATGTTGGATTTAGGTATGGAAGTGCTGGTGATTCCTTCAGCATTTACTGCTAAAACCGGTGCAGCTCATTGGGAAGTTTTGTTACGCGCCCGCGCGATTGAAAATCTGTGTTACGTCATCGCGCCGAATCAAGGCGGATTTCATCTAAATGGTCGCCATACTTTCGGACACAGCATGATCGTTGATCCCTGGGGAGTGATTTTAGAATCCCACAAAACTGGTAGTGGTTTCATTACAGCATCGATTGATCTGGAGCGTTTGGAAAAAGTACGCACTAACTTTCCGGTATTGAATCATCGCCGTATTTTTTGTAAAGGATAAGCCGTGAATCATTCGCCGCTTAATTATGTATTATTGAGTGTATTTTTGATGAGTGGTTGTCAATCGATGACTCGCCAATATCAAGATAACACTGAATTAGAACGTCCGCCTTTATTAGCCGAAACTCCCAAAATTACCGTTGCCACTAATGAAATTGTCGGTGGCGATAAAGAAGCAGATAAACCGGTTGCAGGTGGTTTGGGGGATACGGTTAAACAAATCGATGCTAAACATTTGCGATTACAACAACCGTTTGCTATGGCTTGGAGCAGTGTAGAAAAAGCCCTTAAACTGGCGAAGATTGAGATTTTGGATCGTAATCAAGAGTTAGGGGGATATTACGTTAATTATATTTTGCCCAGCGACACTTTGCCTAATGGCAGTGCGGATTTAGAAGACACTAGTAATAACGAATATAGTATTTTTTCTTGGTTGCAAAATCGTGGTCCGACAGTGGCATTTTTTGTTGTGCTACAACCGCTGCAAGACGCGGTTGATATACAAGTTCGACAAGCTAACGAGCAACCTAATCAAGGGAATTCACCTATTCCTAATAATGCTAATCAGTTGTTATTGCAGAAATTGTATCGAACTTTACGCGATGATCTCATTTTAGAATAATTTATGAACACGACAGCTCATTTATCAGCGGTAAAAACCACGTTGTTAACCAATAATGGTTTACAAGATTTTCAAGTCCAACAATTGATTGATCGATTATTAACTGCTACGGTTGATGCCGCAGATATTTATTTTCAAGCGACGCATTTTGAATCGTGGAGTTTGGAATCAGGCATTATCAAAGAAGGACATTACAGTTTTGAACAAGGCGTAGGGGTACGCGCCATTTGTGAAGATAAAACCGGTTTTGCATACAGTGATCGTCTGGAATTACCGCTGTTGTTACAAGCGGTGGATAACGTTAAGGCGATTACCCGTCAAGCACAATCCGCAACGGTACGAGTCTCGACCCCTACTCGTTTGATTATCCCTTATTATTCAGCCGTCAATCCGTTAAATTCACTCACCGATCAGCAAAAAGTGGATTTATTAACCGCTGTCGATCGACATACTCGACAATTGGATTCCCGCATAGAAGAAGTGATGGTTAGTTTGATCGGCGTGCATGAGCAAATTTTAGTGATTAATAGCGAAGGGCAATGGGCAGCCGATACTCGTCCGTTGGTTAGAATGAATGTCAGTGTAATTTTGCAACAGCAAAATCGCCGCGAACAAGGCAGTATGGGCGGCGGTGGACGAGTGGATTATGCTTATTTTCTCGATCATCAACGCGCTTTAAAATACGGGGAAGAAGCTTTACGTCAAGCTTTAGTGAATTTAGAGGCTGATGATGCACCAGCGGGTACAATGCCAGTGGTTTTAGGTCAGGGTTGGCCTGGGATTTTATTACACGAAGCAATAGGTCACGGTTTAGAAGGGGATTTTAATCGTAAAGGCACTTCAATCTTCAGTGGTCGAATCGGTGAACGAGTCGCCTCGCCTTTGTGTACTGTGGTTGATGACGGGACTTTGATGAATCGTCGCGGTTCTTTAACCATTGATGATGAAGGTACGCCAACTCAATGTACCGTATTGATCGAAAACGGAATATTAAAAAATTATATGCAGGATAAATTGAATGCGCGTTTGATGGGCGTGCATTCTACCGGCAATGGTCGGCGTGAATCGTACGCCCATTTACCCATGCCGCGTATGACAAATACTTATTTGTTGCCTGGTCGGGACGATCCTGAAGAAATTATCCGTTCAGTCAAAAAAGGCTTATATGCAAAAAATTTTGGCGGCGGTCAAGTCGATATTACTTCAGGAAAATTTGTCTTTTCTGCCAGCGAAGCTTATTTGATTGAAAATGGACAGCTGACTCGTCCGGTTAAAGGCGCGACTTTAATTGGCAACGGGCCCGAGGTATTAACCAAAGTGTCGATGTTAGGCAATGATTTAGCGTTGGATGATGGCGTAGGCACTTGTGGCAAAGAAGGTCAAAGCGTTCCCGTAGGCGTAGGTCAACCGACTTTAAAAATCGATCAGCTAGTGGTTGGCGGTACGCAAATATAGCGATTATTGAATCATGAACAAACTCTTACTCGGCGACAATTTAGCGATTTTAAAAGAAATGGAATCCGAATCGGTGGATTTAATCTATTTAGACCCGCCGTTTTTTTCTAATCGCAATTACGAAGTCATTTGGGGCGATAAAGGCGAAATCAGAAGTTTTGAAGATCGCTGGGCAGGAGGCATTAATCATTATATTGAATGGTTAAAAGAACGAGTCATTGAAATGCACCGGATTTTAAAACCCACCGGTTCAATTTTTTTGCATTGCGATTGGCACGCGAATGCGTATATTCGGGTTTTGATTTTAGATAGAATTTTTGGTGAAAATAATTTTAGAAATGAAATTATTTGGCATTATACGGGCAGGAGAATGGAATCTAAAATAGCTTTTAATTCTAAACATGATGTTATCTTTTTTTATGCTAAAAGCAAACAAACTTGTATTAAAAATTATCCTAAAGAGGAATATACAAGAGATTCTTATGTAAAAATGAAAAAACAAGAAGTTCATTGTGATGAAGATGGTCGAGAATGGATTTGGGGACATGCCGGTAAAGGCAAAAGTCATCATTACAAAATTTATATAGATGAAGCTGTTGCAAATGGTCGTGCTGTAGATGATGTTTGGGATATTCCTATTATTAATACTTCATCAAAAGAAAAAATTGGTTATCCCACTCAAAAACCGGAAGCGTTATTAGAAAGAATTATTCAATGCGCCAGCAATGAAAACGATATTGTATTAGACCCGTTTGTCGGCGGAGGTACAACTATTGCCGTTGCGGATAAATTAAATAGATATTGGATTGGAATTGACTCCTCCGTACAAGCAATTAAAGTTTCTGAAATGCGTTTGCAAAAAAATCAAATCGATATATTTGCGAAACCATTTATCGTGCAATTGCATAAATACGATTACGATACTTTAAGATATAAAGACGCATTTGAATTTGAAAGTTTTATTATTCAACAATTCGGTGGACTTTGTAATACCAAACAACGCGGTGATTTAGGGATTGATGGCAAAACCCGCGATAATATTCCGATTCAAGTGAAACGTTCAGATAATATTGGACGTAATGTGATTGATAATTTTAAATCCGCAATTGAACGCTTTGATAAATCGCTATTTGACCGAAATAAAACCGAAAATAAAACCGCCGGTATTTTGATTGCTTTTTCGTTTGGCAAAGGCGCGATTGAAGAAATCGCACGGCTAAAAAGTCGTGATGGAATTATTATTAAATTGGTGAAAGTTGAGGAAATTGTACCGATTGCCAAAAAACCTAAATTATCCTTAACTTTTACCGATAATGGCTTAAATAGCAAAAATCAACGTGAAATATTATTTATTGCCAAAGGCGAATCAGAAGCCGGAATTGAATTTTATGCTTGGGATTTTAATTTTAATGCAGAAAAAGGGTTTAAAGCTGATATTATGATTGATAAAATCGGTACACAAATTCAATCCTTTAAAATAGGTTCATATCAAATTGCGGTAAAAGTCGTGGATAATGAAGGTTTAGAAAATATTGAAATATTAAAATTAAAGATCAATGGTGAAGTTTCAGAATTAAATTTATAATCAATTCTTAGATATTGGGAAATTCAATTTTAAATCAAAAATCCTATGGATTATGGCAACGCAACTGATTAAACATTTAAAAAAATGCGCAGAAAATGATTCAATTTATCAACCATTGGTTTATCAATGGGGATTTGATGAACAATTAATTGCTAAAGCATTACAAACTGTTGGCAATTATTTTCCACATTACAGTCGTCACGATGAATCACACTCACGGCAAATCTTGGTTCATATTGAAAGATTACTCGGTGATAATTTAACTCGATTAACTGCAACCGATACTTGGCTATTATTGGAAGCGGCTTATTTGCACGATATTGGTATGGTCGTTACTGATAAGCAATTGAGTGAAAATTTTGATAAAATTAAACAACATGCGCAAAGCATGAAATATTCGGCGAGTGATGATTTATTAATCATTATTGAAGCCTTATTAGCTAGTAAAGAAAATAGCGCAAATGTTATTTTTAATTCAGTTGAACTTCCTGCTTTTCAAACGCTTAAATTATTGCGCGAAATCATTGCTGATTATTACCGTAAACAACATCCAGAACGCGCTGGAAAAATTATTAATGATCCCTTTAATGAAATTCATTTAAATTCTCCTCGCAATGAATTATTGCCCACCCGTTTTTTTCGTTTATTAAGCAAAATTTGTGAATATCATGGCGCAGATTTTGAAAAAGTGATGGAATTGCCACAATGTCAAGTAGGCATGGGAACAGAGGATTGTCATCCGCGTTTTGTCGCTTGTTTATTACGTTTAGGGGATTTACTTGATTTAGATGATAACCGTTTTTGTCCGGTAATGATGAAAATAGCTGGTAAATTGCCGGATTTAAGTGAAGCGCATCATCAAAAACACTTATCCATTCGCCATTTTCGCGCCGATACCAATAGAATTGAAATTGTAGCCGAATGTTCTGATTATGCGAGTTATATTGAAACCAACAATTGGTTTGGCTGGTTACGCGATGAGGTTAAAAATCAAATGAGCCGCTGGTTTGATATTGTTCCCAGTCGTGAATTTGGATTATTACCTTCGGTTGGAGATTTAAAAGTTCATTTAAAACAATGGCAGGTTTTTAATGAAAATCAACATCCACATTTTGAATTGGATAGCGAACGTATTTTTGAATTATTGCAAGGCGCGGGTTTATATGAATCTAAAGAACAAGCCATGCGTGAATTATTACAAAATGCTGTTGATGCAACTTTAATTCGGATTTGGCGTGAATATGGTGAAAAGGGTAATAATAAAATTAAAATCGACAGTGCGCCACGCGATAAAAATGTTCTCGATATTTTGAATAACTATGCAATTGATATTTCAATTGATTTAGAAAAAACCGACAATGATTTTAATTATTGGCGAATTCAAATTCGTGATCAAGGGACAGGCATTTCGCGCGATGATTTGAAATATATGTTACAAATGGGCAGTTCTAAAAAGAATCAACAACGTCGATCCATTATTGAAAAAATGCCCGTGTGGATGAAACCATCAGGCATTTTTGGCATTGGTTTACACAGCGTATTTTTACTCAGTAACGAAGTATTGATTGAAACTCGGAGTATTGATAGCGGTGAAACTTTATTAATTCGTTTAACCAATCCTACTGATAAAAAAGAACACGGAAATGTTTATTTTCAAATAATTACCGAACCCAAAAAAATTAAATTCAATGTGCCTTATGATACCGAAGAAAAAGAATTTGAATTTAAACCTTGGGGATTTTCAGAATTTGGCTGTAAGTTGAGTTTTGTTTATAAAGCAGTTAAAGAAATTGAATATGAACAAAAAGGCGATGACATTTTATTGCCTACAATTATCGAACTTGATAAAAATGAAGAAAAAATAAATAATCAAATTAAAGATTTTTTTGAATTTAGTTATTTAAAAAGACATGGAGTCGAATCAAATTTAACAAATGATAGCTTTTATTATATATCTAGTGAACATTTAGAATTAAGTATTGATGTAAACTTTAATCTCCTAAAAATCAGAAAAAATAGCTATTTTTATAGAAATCAAAAAATAAACGAATTTATACATTATTCAGATTTTTTCTTCGTTAAAGTTAATTTATTAGATGATAATGCTGATGAGATATTGTCGATTAATAGGAATTCGATTAAACAAGAAAAAATTAAGGGGCTTAAAAATCGTATCGACAATGCAGTTCAAATATTCTTTAAATCAGAAGATGGTAAGAAATTTTACAAAGGATTAAGTAAAGAAAACCAAATAAAAATATCACTTGATTATAAAACAAGAAATAGAGAAAGGACTTATTTTTGTGATTGGAAGCAACATAGTATCTGGACCTCAATAGGAAATATAAAAATAATTAATTTAAAAGACTATGACTTTATTTTCTTCTTAAATAAAGAAAATTTATTTGACCTAGATTCCTTCAGTGAGTTATTAGACAACTCTAAGAGTTTAGAAAATAAAAAAATTATAATTACAAAAAAAAATACAGAGTATATTTATTGCTTAATTCTTAAATTTCTAATAAGCGAAAGTTTCTATATTATGAATTCCTACATAAAAGAATTTTCTAAAAGAAGTATAAATATCTCTGATAACTATACTGAATATTTAAAACTTGGTAAAAAAAAAGAACCAACCATATCTGAAGAATCAATTAAAATATATTGCAAAAAACTAATCCAAAGTAGTAACAGATTAACAACTATTCCCTGCTTAATAGAGTATGAATCAATTAGTTTATTAAATCCTAATGAATTGCCAATTTTAGGCAAAAAAAATTTGGTTGGGAGAATAACAGAACACGAATTTAAACTAGATTTAATCAGCCCTCGCATGTTATTCCCATTAGCAAACATTAACGGCAATATTACAGTCAGCGATATAGATATATTATCCCAACGTGTTTATTTAAACCGTGCTAATAAAGAAACCACCGTAGAACAAATCAAACAAAAATATCAAGAATTTATCGCTTTTTTGGATGATTTAATGAAAGGTGATGAGGAATGGGTAAAATTGCGTGGCAATGAATTTAGCGAATATTAACAATATCTTAAATCTTCTTAATGATTAATTATTACGTTTTAATTACAAAGTTTTTATAGTGTCAAACGAGGAATCAATGTGAATACAGAAGTTTTGGTTTTAGGTGGCGGCCCCGGCGGATATAC
>JACCEE010407143.1_pt1 | contig 15665 bp, 18 predicted proteins | sample 7449931 | NCBI WGS metagenome assembly JACCEE01 (sample SAMN15323457, study PRJNA562643) | freshwater metagenome | isolation source: river surface water | place: USA:Blue River Watershed | collected 2017-08-19 | reverse complement strand
TGTTCAGCCCACCAATGAACAATTTGAAAATGATCTTTTCTTAGAGTGGTCAAAACTGGATAAGCAAAAACTTATTATTGTGGAAGATGAAAGTCGCCATATTGGTCAGTGCCAGCTTTGCATGGAACTTTATGATCGTATCAAGCAGGGCAAGGTTCTTAAGCTAGAGCTCAGTCGCGAGATAAGAGTTCAGCGTTTAGTTAAAGACTACGAAAAAGTTCCTCGTGAACTTTTGGCCGAAGCCTTTAGAAATATTTCTGAGCGTCTTGGAGGACTTGCCACTAAGAATGCGTTAACAGCTTTAGAAACTGGTGATTATGCCACGGCCACCGATATCGCTCTCGATTACTACGACAAAACTTATAACTACGGTCTTACCAAAAGAAGACCAGAGCAATTACTTGTTGTGAAACTTCATTCTTTTGAAGCGGCTGCCAATGCACAAGTTGTGGCCGACTTTATCGAATCTGTTGAGGAGAAATTATGACAAAAAAAATAGTGGATGCACGTGGAGAGATTTGTCCTCGTCCCTTGATCATGACTAAAAAAATGCTCACCGAAATTAAGTCTGGTGAGTCTTTTGTTGTGATTGTTGATAATTCTGCTGCTCGTGAAAATGTTGAGCGCTTTTTAAAAGATAATGGGCAGATGGTTTCAGTTGAACAAAAGAGAAATGATTACCACCTCTCTGTCGGAAAGCAAGGGAATGATCTTTCTCACCCTCAAGCCGAAGAATACTGTCCTGTGGTCACTCATAAGCATGATCGTGATGGCCACGTGATTGCCATCAGTAATAATCATATGGGTCAAGGTCCTGAAGATCTCACGGCCCTTCTTATTCAAGGTTTTGTGAACACGATCAAAGAGGTGAGTCCTCATCCTCGCGCCATCGTGCTTTACACCAGTGGTGTTCATCTTGCTCTAGAAGATTCGCCTGTTCTTCTAGCTCTCAAAGAGTTGGAAGGGATGGGAGTTAAAATCTTAGTCTGTGGAACTTGTCTTAACTTTTTTGAAGTGAAAGACAAATTGGCCGTAGGGCAGGTTTCCAATATGTACAGCATACTCGAAACCTTGACCCATGCATCTCATGTGGTAAGCCCAACATGAGTTATAAACTTTATTTCGACAATGGGGCCACGAGTTTTCCTAAGCCTAAAGAGCTTGGTGAGGTGACTCTGCGCTATCTAGATTTAGAGGGAGGAACTTACGGTCGAAGTTTTCATGGCCGTGCCTTTGAGACTTCCAAAAAAGTAGAAGCTTGTCGCGAAACTTTGGCAAGTATTCTGGGAATTCGTAAACCTGAACATCTGGCCTTTACTTTTAATGCTACAACTGCTCTTAATACGGTGATCAGAGGCTTTCCCTTAGAGGGAAAGACCGTCTGGGTGAGTCCCTTAGAGCACAATGCCGTCATGCGCCCTTTGCGTCGTCTTCAAAATGTTGAAGTCAAAATCCTTCCTCATTTTTCTGATGGGCTTATCGATGTAAACTCTATCTCTCTCGATTCGAATACGGGCCTAGTTATTGTGAATCATATGAGCAACGTAAATGGTCTTATTCAGCCCCTGAAGGCCATTAAAGAGAAAATGAAAAAGATCAATCCTGATATTCCTCTTCTGGTCGATGGGGCTCAGTCTGTGGGCTCAGCCTCTCTTGAGGTTGAAAATTGGGATATTGATTTTCTCGCGGTGACTGGACACAAGAGTCTGCTGGGGCCTACTGGAACAGGGGCCCTCTATGTGAAGAATGAGAAGCTTCTTGAGCCTTTGCTCGCTGGAGGAACAGGATCTCGCTCAGAAAGTGAAGAGATGCCTTTAGAGCTTCCTGATCGTTATGAAGCAGGAACTCCCAATACCGTCGGGATTATTGGGCTTCTGGCTTCTCTAGAGCACAGACCACGTCCAAATCATTTTAAAAGTGATTTTTTCGACTTCATACATGAGTTAAAGAAGAATCCTCATTACAAAGTCTACTGCGCCTCAAATGAAGAGCATCAAGGTGAACTCCTTACTCTCAATTCTTTAAAAATGGATTGTTCTGAGTTGGGCCTTAAGCTTTATCGTGAACAGGGAATTGAAACGAGAGTTGGTCTTCATTGCGCTCCTTTGGCCCATAAGACGCTTGGGACTTTTCCTACAGGCACTTTACGTATTGCTCCTTCTCTTTATCATAGTCGTCAAGATCTCATGACTCTTTTAAAAGTTCTGGAAGAGGTCTAGTGATGATGATTTTAACTTTTGCCAACACACGGTCCGTGATTCAAGCAGAAAGGGAATTGAAGGGAGAAAAAATTCCTTATCAAGTCATCCCTACGCCACGACATATCAGTTCCGAGTGTGGCATGTGCCTTAAAATTCCGCGCGAAGAAATTCAAAAGGCCCAAGAACTGTTAAGTCATAAAAAAATTTCAGTGGTTAAAATATATGAAAGTTGATTTTGATTTATTGACTCTTGTTAAAGAAGGCGGCTGTTCAGCAAAGATCCCACCAGATCTTCTGGATAGCATTGTAGGGAAAATTCCCATTTTACAAAATAAAAACCTTCTTGTCGGAACAGAAACTCATGATGATGCAGCTGTTTGGAAACTGAGTTCTGAACAGGCCCTTATTCAAACCACAGATTTTTTCCCCCCTCTTTGTTCTGACCCCTATGAGTTTGGTCAGATCGCCGCTTGCAATGCTTTAAGCGATGTTTTTGCCATGGGAGGCGAAGCGATCATGGCCATGAATTTGGTGATGTTCCCTTCGAAGCTCGATATGAAAATTCTCGAGGCCATTTTGTTAGGTGGCGCAGAGAAGGTGAAAGAAGCTGGTGCCGTTTTATGTGGAGGGCATACGATTGATGATGCCACCCCAAAATTTGGTCTTGCTGTGGCAGGGCTTGTTCATCCCCAAAAAATCACCACTAATGCTGGCGTAAAGCCTGGCCAAGTTTTAATTCTTACTAAAGGAATAGGGACTGGCGTTCTTATGTCAGGAAAGAAAGTCGGCCTTGCGAATTTAACTGACTATCAAAAGGCCCTCGAGAGTATGAAGCTTCTTAACAAAGAAGGGGCACGCCTTATGCGGGAATACGGCGTTTCTGGAGCTACAGACATTACTGGCTTTGGTCTGTTGGGCCACGCCCTAAAAATGGCCAAGGGAAGTGCTGCGAGGATCACTCTTAAAGCGGAGCATGTTCCTTTTTTAAGTGGTGCCTATGATCTTGCTGAGCAAGGTTGTCTTCCTGGAGCTTCTTTTAGAAATTTAAAATACGTCGAAAAGGAGACAAGCTTTTCGGCCAATCTCGATTATAATTTAAAAATGCTTTTGTCAGACGCTCAAAGTTCTGGCGGTCTTTTTATGGCGGTCGATGAGGGGAAAGCCCAGTCTCTCGTGCAAGAGTTAAAGGCCGCAGGTTTTCCTATGAGTGCCGTCATCGGGAAAGCGCAAGCGTATCACACTGGAAGTTATTTGGTGGTGGAATAGTATGGAACTCATTTGGAAACAACTTGAAGGTTATGAGCTGATAGATAGTGGTGAAGGGCGCAAACTTGAGCGCATTGCTGGTATCTTGGTTGATAGGCCATCACCCCAGGCCATATGGAAAAAACGTCTTCCTCAAGCGGAATGGGACAAAGCTAGTTCTGTTTGTCTTCGTACTGATGATGGCGGTGGAAAGTGGAAGCACAAAAAAGGTGAGCCAGGCGAAACCTTAATTAGGTGGAAGCCACCCTTTGGCAAAGAGTTGCAATTTAAACTTCGCTTTACGACTTTTGGCCACTGTGGGATTTTTTTCGAGCAAGAATGTATTTGGCGTCTTCTCAATACTCGAGCTAAAGAAGTTCAAGAAAAACTTGGTCGTCCAGCTAAGTTCATCAATCTTTTTGCTTATACTGGTGGGGCCAGCCTTTCTATGGCCGTAACAGGGGCTGAGGTATTCCATGTTGACAGTGCCAAAGGCATTTTAAATTGGGCCCGCGAGTGGGGCGTTTTAAATGGTATTTCTGAAAAAAATCTTCGTGTGGTTCATGAAGATGCTCGTGCTTTTCTCAAGCACTCCATAAAAAAAGGCTTTTTGTACGATGGCATTCTTCTCGATCCACCAAGTTGGGGGCATGGAAAAGAAAAAGATGTTTGGAATTTTAACGACGAACTTCAAAGTCTTATCGACGATTGCCAAAAGGTGATTCAGCCAGAAAATGCTTTTATCCTTCTGACCTCTCACACTCATGGTGTTCAACATCAGGCCCTTAAAAACGTGCTTCATGCTTCGGGAAAATTTAATGAGGTGAGTGTAGGAGAGCTTGGTGTTCTCCATAAGAATGATTCACGCATACTACCTGCAGGAATCTATGCTTTTGCTGAGAGATAGAATCTAAATTTTTTCAACAGTGATGATGTAAGCTAAACCTTCTTTCTCAACAGAAAGGCGTGCGCTCATTTTTTTATTTTCTTTAACTTCATAACGCTTAAGCTGGGAGCTCGCTTCATCAAGAAGATCTAAAGATTTTAAGAGGGCTTCACGAGCATCGAGATCTTTCTTGGCAATATTATACTTTTTGAGCAGCTCTTCTCTTTCTGCTGTTGGCTTCTTTTCTGTAGTAAAAATCTTATCCATGGTTCCTTCAACATTCATGCGGACTCTGTTGAAAGAGGTGACAAGATCGTCTTTGCTCATATCGCTGCCTTGTAAGCTTGCCATATGAAAAGCAGCGATGCCGATCATAGAAGAGCGAACGCTTTCAAAAGCAAACTCAGGAGAGATTTTGCTTGTTCCGCTATGTGGTTTTCTTTCACCTGCGCAGGTCGCCTCAGTACTTTTGCTGTTAAGACCGGCGGTGAGTTCATGAGGAAGTGAGGAGAGTTTGTTCAGTTCTTTTTTGAGTAATTTTTCAGCATCTTCGAGTGAGTCTTCACTAAATACGTCATTGTTAAAAAGAACTTTGACTTCATATTTGCCACTACCAAGATCGGCCACATCTATTTTTTTAAAACCATTCATAAAATAGAGAGGATCAAGTTTAGTTAGGGAAAACTCTTTTTTGAGTTTTAGGTTGCCGCAAATTTCAACTTTAACATCATTCAAATCACTGATGGCCGCCCATGCAGAAATCCCAAAAGTTAAGCCTAAGATAGTGAAATAAGTCTTCATCGTCATAATCAACCTCTGCCCCTAGGGCTAGGTCTATCATAATGCATGGGGTCTGATGTGTAAAAAGAAGGCTCTAGGGGTGAAAAAAAAACCTAGGGGCAAGTTGCTGATTTTAATAAAAACAGAGGCTTAGTGGAATAAAATACTTAAGCTTTTTGCTCGGACATCCGAAGAGTTCTTTAAGGAGTTCTTTTGAATGAGACTTAAAGTCCTCTTGCCCTTTATTTTTGGATCCCTCTTTTTGACTGCCTGCCAAGTCAAAGTTCCTTTCTTTAAAGATAGCAAGTACAGCGTTCGTGCTCCGGCGAGTATTGCTGGAGAGGATAAGGCCATTCAAAGTCAGGAGTTTGAAGCTTCTGAATTAGAACTTGCGAGGTCTATTTGTCAGGATCTTCGTTCTTTGCGTTTTAATAAGCCTTTCTTTTCAGTGAAAGACAAAGAGAAGACATTCGATATGAGGCACTTTGCTTGTGATGGTGCTTATCAAGAAAAACTTGGTGTTGTTAGTCATTTGGAAGACAAGGGGCTTCTCTTTTCAGAATTAGTGACTGATGAGCTAGGGCCCTTGTCGCAGTTTTGCGGTAAGCTTTTGCACGGTGAAGATGTTTCGGAAAATATGGAAACACTATCAAGCGGTGAGTTAATTCATTACCGGTTTTATCTGACAGATGAGAAGCAAAAAGCTTTTTCTGTTGTGCATTCTTTCCCAGACTCCGCTTGACTTTATGCGGCCAAAGAAAAAGAGACTTTTTATTTGAGTAAAGAGCGCGATTTGAAAAATAAAGGTTTGGTTGTAAAGCAGACTAAAGAAGTTGTTTGTCCTCAAGATCCTGAGCAGGGGATGGAGCGCTTTGAACAGGAAAACCACTAGGAATTTTCTCTAAGATTCAAAAATAAATATGACTCCGATTAAAAAACTCGGAGAATTTTTGGCAATTATTACTCGTCCTAATTTATTTTGACGTGACATAGGCTTGGGCTGAAAATATGTCTATGTCAAATTCAATAAAAATTAAAAAAGGCAAAATATTAGTTTATCGCGTTTTCGATGTTGGTGACGACATCGATTTAGAAATGGCCAGTCGAATTCTCGAGCAGAGTTCCTCGCCACTACGTTTTCGCTTAAAGCGCGAATCGAGAGCGATGGTTATTAAAAATGCTCCTTTACTTCTTTCTTTGGGAAGTTGGGAACATAATTATTTTGGGTATGAGTGCAATGTTGAATCCGTTGGAAAGCTCTGGCACTTCGGAGTTTTTTCTATTTGTTTTTCAATCACATTGCCCGAAGATATTCCCTGGAATCGTTTAATTGATTTCGCTGCCTATTTAGAAAACGATGGAACTTTGGATCAAGTTGCCCGTCAGAAAACACATGATCTTATGGTGCAGATTTCTTCTGTTATTAAAAATCGAAATGTGATTTTTGATTTTTATGAAGATTATATTGTTCACTTCATCGAGTCTGTAGAAGGGCTTGAGGGGAATGTGAATCAGATTTTTCAAAAAGCCAATGTTCACGCTTTGATTCTTGCTGAGACTCGTGATCGTGATACCCTTTCTGATCAAGTCAAACAGCCTATCAATGATAGCACCTTTCAATATACCATTAATGACTTAGCGGTGATTGATTGGAATAGTGCCTTGGTAATAGAGCCCAATGGTTCTATGGACGTTCCTGACGTCATTGAGTTTGCTCTTTGTCAGCTTCTTGAAATGCGTTACTACGATGACGTTCTAGATGAAAAATTAGCGAGCTTATATAACTCTGTTGATACAAAGAAAAAGGGTATTTTAAATACACTTTATGCCTCGCTCGCTGAAGAGGCAGGACAAAAATACTTAGAAATCAGTGAGCTAATTGAAAACGTAGAAAATTCGATGAAGGTTGTGGGAGATTTTTATCTTGCAACTATTTTTAGAGCGACACTTAAGCGTTTTCGTTTTGGCGACTGGCAAATTAGCGTTGATAATAAATTGAATAACCTTGTCGATGTATCGAAGCTTTTGCACGGTGAGGTTCATGAGAAACGCGGTATTGTTTTAGAGTTAACGATTATTTTCCTCATCGCGATTGAATGTATCCCTCTATTTGTAAGTCTTTTTAAATAAAAGTGTTGATATGGCCAATTCTATAAAAATAAAAAAAGGTAAAATTCTTGTCTATCGCGTCTTCGACGTAGGGGATGAGATCAATCTTGAAGCTGCCCTTCAGGTCCTCGAACAAAGCAAGTCTCCTTTGCGTTTTAAGCTCAAACGTGAATCTCGCGCTATGGTGATTAAAAATGCACCACTATGCTTAGCGCTTGGAAATTGGGATTATCAGTTTCAAGGACTTAAAACTCAAGTTGAGTCTGTAGGGAAGCTTTGGCATTTTGGTGTTTTTTCAATTTGTTTTGTGATGACTCTTCCGGAAGATATTTCTTGGAGTCAGTTAATTGAATACGCCTCTCATTTAGAAAATGACACAACTTTAGATCAGATGGCCAAGCAAAAAACCGAGGAACTAGTCACTCAGATTTCCTCTGTCATTAAAAATAGAAATGTGTCATCAGATTTTTTTGAAGATTATATGGTTCACTTTATTCAACAAGTCGAGGGGGTGGAGCAACCCTCAGAGCTTTTTGATAAGGCCAATATTGATGCCTTGATTTTAGCTGAGACTCGTGACCGCGATAATCTTTCTCTACAGGTGAAATCCTCTTTAAGAGAAAACATCTTTCAATACACAGTGAGTGATATGGCCGTGATTGATTGGAATAGCGCTTTAGTTGTCGAGCCTAGTGGGTCACTAGATGTTCCTGACGTTATAGAATTTGCTCTCTGTCAGCTTCTTGAAATGCGTTACTATGACGATGTGTTGGATGATTTGCTCAATAGTCTATATAACTCCGTTCATAATAAGAAAAAAAGCATGCTTAATAATCGCTATTCTTCTCTTGCAGAAGAAGCTGGACAGAAGTATTTAGAGATTAGTGAGACCATTGAAAGCGTGCAGAACTCCATGAAAGTGGTGGGAGACTTCTATCTCGCGACGATTTTTAGAGCAACACTCAAGCGTTTTCGTTTTGGAGATTGGCAAGCCAGCGTTGATACTAAGCTTGAAAATCTTCTTGAAGTTTCAAAACTCCTTCATGGTGAAGTCCATGAACAGCGTAGCCTTGCAATGGAGTTGGTCGTGATTATACTTATCGCCATTTGCTGCATTCCTATCATTAATAGTTTTATTAACTGACATGAGTGAAAAAAGTTTAATCATTCATTCACAACCCGATAACACTTCTTGTGGAGCGACCTGCCTTCATGCCATTTATCATTACTATGGAGACATCATTTCATTGGAGGAGGTTGTTAAAGAAGTTGATCAATTTGAAGATGGAGGAGGAACCTTTTCTGTTGTTTTGGCTAACCATGCATTGAAACGTGGATATAAAGCAACAATGTATGCCTATAACCTCAATCTTTTTGATCCCTCATGGTTTAGAGGGAAAAGAGATATTGCAGAAAAACTTCGTCAGCAAATCGCTATGAAAAAAGTGAATAAAAAATTCACGTTAGCGACTGAAGCTTATATTGAATATATTGAGTTAGGTGGAGAGTTACGTTTTGAAGACTTGAATGCAAGTCTTTTGCGAACCTACCTCAGTCAAGGCGTTCCTATGCTTGCAGGGTTAAGCTCGACTTATCTTTATAGAAGCAAGCGTGAGAACCCCATTAAAAATGTTTCAGACGAGATGGGTGAGCCCTGTGGACACTTTGTTGTGCTCCATGGAATTCACTCTGATAATAAACGTATTCTTATCGCTGATCCTTATGTACCAAATCCTGTTGCGAATGTTCATTATTATTCTATTCCTTTTGCCCGTTTGATCTGTTCCATCATGCTTGGTGTGTGGACTTATGATGGAAATCTTTTGGTAATTGAGCCAAAAGAGAAAGGGCACCTTCCTGGAACGAAGTAGAGTTAACTATGTTACAGAAAATTATTGTTGTTGATAATCCTGATAAATGGAGTCTGCGGATTGAAGGGGTCCCTTTTATTTCTGCGAGAGAATATCTTACCGACTCAAAATACCGTGATCTAAACAATGTTCGTGTTTATAATCTTTGCAAGTCCTATCGTTATCAAAGTTTGGGGTACTATGTCTCTTTGATTGCACAGGCGAGGGGGCATAAAGTCCTACCTGATGTGATGACTATTCAAGATTTAAAAATGCACACTGTTTTAAAATCTTCCTTGGATGATATCGACGAATTGGTTCAAAGAAGCCTTAAAAATTTAAAATCTGAACATTTTGAACTCAGTATTTATTTTGGAAAAAATGTCTCTAAAAATTATGATGTTTTGGCCAAACGTTTTTTTGAGATGTTCACTGTTCCTTTCCTTCGTGTCTTTTTTGAATATGACGGGAAACAATGGATTATTGCAACGATTAAGACCATTTCTTCTTCTGAAATTCCTGAACATCATTATTCATATGTAGAGGAGTTTGCTAAAGAGTACTTTTCTCAAAAACGTATCATGAACAAAATCCAGAAGAAGTATAAGTTTGATATTGCGATTTTACATGATCCCAATGAAGAAGCCCCTCCCTCTTGTGAGAAGGCCCTTAAAAAGTTTATTAAGGCCGCTAATAATCTTGATATGCATGCAGAACTCATTACTAAAAATGATTATGGGAGACTTGCTGAATTTGATGCTCTTTTTATTCGTGAAACAACCAACGTCCACCATCATACTTATCGTTTCGCTCGTAAGGCGGAGGCTGAGGGCTTAGTCGTGGTTGATGATCCAACGAGCATTCTTCGTTGCACGAATAAGGTTTATCTTGAAGAATTATTGGACCATCATGGAATTCGTACGCCAAAGTGCATGATCCTTCATAAAAATAACATTCAAGAAACCCTGGAATACATTGGTCTTCCCTGTGTCCTTAAACAACCCGACAGTGCATTTTCCATGGGAGTTCATAAAGCAAAGACCTACGAAGAATATCTAAGCCATGTGAATCATCTCCTAGGACTTTCTGATCTCGTGATTGTTCAAGAATTTCTTCCTAGTTCATTCGATTGGCGTATTGGTATTTTGGGGGGGAAACCTCTTTATGCTTGCAAGTACTTTATGGCCAAAAATCACTGGCAAATTAAAGATAACTCTGCGGAAAAAAAAGATCAGGATGGGGCTTGTGAAACCATGGCCGTAGCAAAGGTTCCTGATAAAGTGATCTCTGCTGCTGTTAAAACGGCTAGACTTATTGGCAATGGTCTTTATGGCGTCGATATCAAAGAAATCGATGGTAAGGTCTATGTCATCGAAATCAACGATAACCCTAATTTGGATCATGGTTATGAAGATAATTATCTTAAAGATGATCTTTACGACTTGGTGATGAAGTATTTCCACGATCTCGTTGAAGAGAAAAAAAGTGGAGGGAAATAATGGAAGAAAAACTCTCACTCTTTGAAGCCACTGGTATTGAAATGGAATATATGGTGGTGGATTCTGAGACCTTAAAAGTAAAACCCATTGTTGAAAAAATTCTCACTGACTTTAATGAGGGGGAATTGACTGATGAGGTTGAAAGAGGCGAGGTCACTTGGTCCAATGAACTTGTGGCCCACGTGATTGAACTTAAAGGTACGGAACCGCTTAAGGCCCTCAATGGAACTCACCGTAAATTTCATAAATCCCTACAAGATATTAATAGCTATTTAAAAAAGGAAAAGGCCCTTCTTCTTCCTACGGCCATGCATCCTACGATGGATCCTTTTAGGGAGACTATGCTTTGGCCTCATGGACAGAAAGAAATCTATGGGCAATTTGATAAGATATTTTCTTGCAAAGGGCATGGGTGGTCGAACCTTCAAAGTGTTCATATCAATCTTCCTTTTGCTAACGAAGAAGAGTTTGGGCGCTTGCATGCGGCCGTTCGTCTTCTTCTTCCTATCATTCCTCATCTCACGGCCTCATCTCCCATTATGGAGGGAAGGGTGACTGGTGTGGATGATAATAGACTTGTTGTTTATGAGAATAATCAAAAGAAAGTTCCCATGATCACCGGTCAGGTGATACCAGAGGATGTTTTTACTTTTGCTGACTATCAAGCACTTTATCAGAGGATTTTTAAATCGATTGCTCCTCTTGATCCAGATGGAATTTTACAACATCCTTGGCTTAATTCTCGTGGCGCCATTCCTAAGTTTCCCTATGGGGCTTTAGAAATTCGCATTATCGATACTCAGGAAGCTCCTGTGATGGATTTTGCTTTAGCGACTCTTTTTGTTGAAACTTTAAAACGTATCGCTGGCGAAGTCTGGATGAGCTATGACGAACAAAAGATTCTTAAAACAAATGAGCTTAAAAACATCTATGATCTTCACCTTCAGTCGGAGCGAGTGATTACTCATCCGGTCTTCCTTAAGGCTTTTGGTGTTAAGGATGCGAAGCTTTCCATCAATGAATTGTGGCAAAAGATTTTTGACGAAGTCGATGTCTCTCTTGGAGATGATGAATGTGGAGGAGTTGAACTTATTTTGAGTGAGGGAAATTTATCTAAGCGTCTGATCAAGCAACTCGGAACAAAACCTTCTCTAGAAGAAATCACGTCAACCTACAAAGAACTTGCTAAGTGTTTAGATTTGAACAAAGCGTTTAAGGTCTAGCGTTTGATGGCAAAATGAATATGCAATTGGTATTCTTCCATCGGCTTAGCTTTTGTTTCAACATCTTTAATATGCTCTACGAATTTTTCGAAAATGCTCACGGCCTCTGATAGACGATTTACTGGAATGTTAAGACTTTGAATAAAGCTTAAATCATGTTTGAGTATTGCTCTGGCGTGTTTTATTTCTTCTTCAAAGTATTTTTTCTCACTTTCACTTTCGGCGTTATCAAAGTAAACAAGATTTTCAAAGTAAGACTTTTCATAGATTGATAACTTAAGACCTCTGAATATTTTGGGAAGATGTGAAGGAATAATTTTTTTCTTTAAAGAGATTATTTCGGAAAGAGTAGAGGGGGATGGAAATCCCATTTTGAGCGACCAGCCTCTCAGTGAAAAATTAGCATTTTCTTCCTGTTTGAAACTCAGAACATGTGAAAGATAGATACTTGGGTTTTCGTAATCAAAAATGTTTGGGTGCTTGCTATTCATAAATCCCCTCAGTGGTTAGATTTACTAAGCAAACTCTAGGCCAAAAAAATTGTGCAAGAACACCCTAATTTTTCTTAAATGAGAACGAAAGTTTCCTTTTGCTCCCAGACAAAGTGCACCACCCGTCAAAATACTGGCAAAAAAAAAGGCCCCGTAAAGGAGCCTTCTTTGTGAAAGATTTTTTCGATCTTACCAACCTAAAACATAGGCGAAGATAAGAGGGGCTACGATAGTGGCGTCGGACTCAACCATAAAGCGTGGAGTGTCTTTGCCAAGTTTACCCCAAGTGATCTTTTCGTTAGGGACTGCACCTGAGTAACCGCCGTAGCTAGTCACAGCGTCACTGATTTGGCAAAAATAACCCCATAGTGGAGTGTCTTCGCGCTCGAGATCTTGGTGAAGCATAGGAACAACGCAAATTGGGAAGTCACCAGCAATACCCCCGCCAATTTGGAAAAAACCGATAGAAGATTTTTTTGCAGTCTCTGGGTACCACTGAGAGAGGCGGATCATTGTTTGAATTCCACTATTCACAGTGTGAACGTTCTTAACATCACCACGGATCACAGCGCCGGTGTACATATTGCCTAAAGTGGAATCTTCCCAGCCTGGAGTGAAGATTGGAAGGTTCTTTTCCATCGCAGCAAGCATCCAGCTGTTCTTAGGGTCGATTTGATAATTTTTTTCGAAGCCTGGAGTTCTTAAAACGCGCCAGAAGTATTCATGTGGAGGATGAGATTCGCCAGCTTTGTCGGCCTTCATCCATTCTTCAGTGATGAGATCTTCGATTTTTCTCATGGCCTCATCTTCTGGGATACAGAAGTCAGTCACTCTGTTATAGCCTTTTTCATATAAAGCCACTTCATCATCAGCACTTAGGGCGCGCCAATTTGGAACACGCACATAGTGGTTGTGGGCCACTAGGTTAAATACATCTTCTTCAAGGTTCGCGCCTGTACAAGAAATGGCATGAATTTTATCTTGGCGGATCATCTCTGCAAGAGATTTTCCAAGCTCGGCGGTGCTCATAGCACCAGCGAGAGTCACGAGCATTTTGCCACCTTTGGCTAAGTGAGCATCATAACCTTTCGCTGCATCCATAGTGCTGGCAGCGTTGTAGTGGAGATAGTGTTTTTCCATGAATTGTGAAATAGGTCCTTTCATTGCTTTCCTCACAGTCCCTTTTATTGAACAAAATAGGTGAATATATTCAAATTTGTATGTCGCGCCATTTATTAACCAAAAAATGCCTTCTGTAAATAACCTAGCGAAAAACTATAGAACGATTTTCCTCAAAAAATTCAGAAAGATGCCGAATAAAAACTTGACTTCTAAGGATAGGCGTTTTTACTTAGACTAGGTAAGAAACTTCCGTAATTTTAGTATCTTAAGGTTTAGCTTTCAGGAGGCTACATGGGCGGCGGCGACGATTGGTTTGATGATGAAGAAGATGTAAAGAGTTCGAAGGAAAAAGATGATGAATCCTATGACGACTCTTACGATGACGTAGGTGTCGGCGGCGACGATGATGACGATGATGAATTCGGCGACGAAGACTACGAAGATGAGGAAGAAGGCGAAAAGAAAAAGAAACGCGTCGTTGTTGAAGATCAAAATAAATTCATTCAACTTGATGGCACAGTGATTGTGACTAAGAGAGATGAAAAAGGTCTTCCTTGCGAGCTTGCCATTGATACAGGAAAAGTTCGTTATCCAATCCAAATGGACAATATGGGCAAGCAGCTTCTTAAGTATTGCTTCAACCAAGTTTTCGTTGGTGGAGTTCTTAAGGCTGAAGGCGCGACAAAAATTTTCGAAGTAAAAAACTTCATCTAGTTGTTAAACTTATTTCCTAAGGATAGGGTCATGATGGAAGCAGCTATCGGCATTGATATTGGCGGAACAAATACCAAAATGGGTCTCGTTGATATGGCCGGTGTTGTTCACAAACAACTTTCTTTTCCAACTGATTCGCATTTGCCTTTTTCTGATTTTGTCGATCGCATTGACTCAAAAATTAAAGATCTTTTAAATGATTTTTCAGATTATCAGATTCAAGGTGTTGGTGTTGGAGCTCCTAATGCCAACCCCATGACTGGTATGATTCAAAATCCTCCCAATTTAAAGTGGGGGACTGTTCCTCTCAAAGCGGCTTTAGAGGCAAAATTATCCCGTCCTGTTTGGATCGATAATGATGCCAATGTTGCGGCGATGGCCGAAGGTATTTGGGGAGTAGCTCAGCGCCGTAAGAATTTTTTGGTGGTCACTTTAGGAACCGGAGTTGGCACAGGCATCATCGTTGAAGGCAAACTTCTCGTTGGTGGAAATGGAATTGCTGGCGAGGGTGGTCACTTGGTGATTATTCCAAATGGAAGACCTTGTGGATGCGGTGGCAAAGGACATCTTGAAGCTTATGCCTCTGCGACTGGAATTGAAAAAACGGCACTAGAAGTCATGGGTGAAAAACTCAGCTCTAAGGATGTCGGTCAGCGTTTTAAGAGCGGAGATTCAAAAGCTCAAGAGGTCATTGAACTGACAGCGCGGTATTTGGGGCAGGGCTTGGCCACTATGGCGAGCATACTTGCTCCGGAAATGGTTGTTCTTGCTGGGGGCGTTTCTGCGATTGGTAAGCCCTTCGATCAGATGGTAGAAAAATACATGAACGAATATGTGTTCCCGTCTTTTAAAGGACACACAAAAGTGGCCTTTTCAAAAATTTCCACAGAGAATGGGGCAGTTCTTGGAGCTGCTTCCCTTGTTTTTGGGAATTGATTTTTTTTACAAAAATCTTGCCACGGAAATAAAACCTGAATAATATTGTTCCCACTAGAGTGACATGATGAATAAAGTTTTAGCTATATTGAGTCTTCTGCTTATGCTTGTTTGTGGGTCAGCAATGGCTCAAGGGTATGGCGGTTACAGTAGTTCAAATGATATTCAAAGTGGGGAAGAATTGCCCATTCCTCAACCAACACCTGTTGTGGATGTGCCTCCACCGACAGATTTTGGTCAAGATAATCTTGACGATGAGGATTACTCTGGTACAGATAATTAATTGATTACTTAACCTAGTTACTAGGTGTTATTACTAAAAGGAGATTTTATGAAACTCGTACTCGCACTCGTTCTTTCTGTTTTCGCTTTCGTAGCTGTTGCTGCTGAAACTGCACCTGCTGCTGCTGCTGCTGTTGCTGCTCCAGAAGCTACTCCTGTAGCTAAAGAAGAGAAGAAAGCTGTTAAAAAAGTAAAGAAAGCTAAGAAAGCTGAAAAGAAAGAAGAAAAGAAAGAAGAGAAGAAAGAAGAAGTTGCTCCAGCAGCTCCAGCTCCTGAGAAGAAGTAATTCTTTCTAATTCTTTTTATCAAGAATTGATCGGCCCATCC
>JACCEE010132477.1_pt1 | contig 15666 bp, 10 predicted proteins | sample 7449931 | NCBI WGS metagenome assembly JACCEE01 (sample SAMN15323457, study PRJNA562643) | freshwater metagenome | isolation source: river surface water | place: USA:Blue River Watershed | collected 2017-08-19 | reverse complement strand
TCAACTGACGGTGGCGTTCCTTTGCAATAATGTCGAATACTAACTCGTCACGTTTCATTGTATAATGTTTTAATGAATTTTCAACCTTGAAGGCACAAATATAACCAATTTGATAAAACGCGTTTTGGAATTTTATTTACAACCCATTGTGAATAATTTAATGTTAACATGCCACCTCATTTCTGTGCTGAAAATTGATTCAAAATTTTGAGGAGAACATGATTTTTGTTCCATCCAGAGAGATATTGCTCATCAAAATAATAAAGGCTCAAAATATATTGCATAGAAAAGTCAACGCAATTTTACAGAGCGAAAAGGCGTGCCACAATCATGTGTAAAGTTGTTTAGCTCAACTAATCCAGTTTTTGATCCGGAATTGAAAAACTCACTTTTGTCCCGTTCCCAAGTGCACTTTCAACCCATATTTTTCCACTATGTTTATCAACAAAATCCTTGCAGAGCATTAGCCCAAGGCCTGTTCCTGCTTCATTAGCAGTTCCTTGTGAAGAATTCGACGGATAAAAGCTAAACAGTTTATCAATTACCTCCTGCTTCATTCCAACACCATTATCTTCAACCTGAACAATTGTATTGTTGTCGATATGAGAGGCCGAGATTATGATTCTTCCTTGTTGGTTTGTAAATTTTATTGCATTCGAAATTAGGTTGCGCATAATTGCTTTAAACATATAAATATCGACATTAGCATGGCGATTATTGTTTGCATCATAAACCAATGCAATATTTTTAAGTTGAGCCACTGGCTCAAGAATCTCTTTAACTTCATTAATAACATCATCGATATTGGTAAAAACTGGCAAATAGGTAATCTTTTGGGATTGAACGCTTGCCCATAACAATGTATCTTCAAGTAAAGTGTATGTTTTTTGAGCAGTGTTGTTAATCGATGTTACAATCGTTTTAATTTCTTCAGGTTGAAGTTCTTGAAATTTTTCCGACAATAATTCAGAAAGCCCTAGCAGGCTGTTAAAAGGACTTCGCAGATCATGCGACAGAATAGAGATAAAGCGGTCTTTATCGGAGTTTAGCAAGATTAGTTGTTTTTCAATATTCTTACGATCAGTGATATCATGAAAGGTATAAATGCGGCCATAATGAGTACCATCAGCACCAATAACCGGCGAGGAATAACGCTCCATCACAGTACCATCAATCAGCTCAATCTCATCAAGTCGTTTTTCTTCGATGTGTTCCATCTGGTATTGAATTTCTGCAATAAACTTTTGAGGATCAACTGTCATATGCATAATGTGTGCAACTTGTTTATGCCCGCTAAGATCGGCTACAACTTCCTGTGGAATTTTCCATAATTCAATAGTTCGTTGTGTTTGAAGTATCTTTTTTCCGGTTGGATCAACAACAAGGAATCCGTCAACGGTAGAATTGGCAATGCCTTCAAAAAACATCAATCGTAAACGGAGTTCTTCTTCCGTAGTTTTTAGGCTGGTTACTTCGTCTGTGTACTTCTTTTCTAAATCGAAATATTTCTGCTGTAACTCGTTCAATTCAGCAATTAGTTCTTCATTCGTTTTAAGCATAGCAACTCTTTAAATTAACAAAATCTGACCTTTTGTCTCCTCTTAAATCATAAAGCTTAACACAACTTATAAGGTTTGTATTTCTGATCAACACAAATTACAAAATTGTTTTACAATTCACATGAATTGATAAAAAATCAACTTAGTAATACGATGCACTTAAACAAAAAATAAAAAAAACTCGGCATCACTCAAATTGCATCCCAAAAAAAACTTAAATTAGAGATCGGTGATTATTGAAGATTGAATAAACAGACAAAAAAGAAAAAATGACCGACAACAAACCAACCTATCAGGATTTAGAACAACGAATATTACTTTTAGAGCAGGAGCAGCGCAATAAAAATGAGAAGTTTTCAGTTTTGACGTCCCATTTTGATGAAATACAAAAATTGACGAAAACCGGTCATTGGGAACTCAATTTGATCCAAGACAAGCTCTATTGGTCTGATGAAATTTACCGGATCTTTGAATGTTCACCACAAGAATTTGAAGCTACCTACGAAGCATTTCTCTCTTTTATTCATCCCGAAGACAGGGATTTTGTAAACAGTTCGTATCAAAATCATCTGATTTCAAAAGAACCCTACAACATCATTCATCGCATTTTATTAAAGTATGGAAAAATAAAATTTGTGAATGAGCGATGCAAATCCGACTTTGACAGCAATGGAAAACCGTTAAGCTCACTGGGAACCGTGGAAGATATAACGGATCGGATCCGGATTGAAATGGAGTTGGAACTTGCCCGGAAAAAAACCCTGGAAAAAGAACATAATCTACAAGATATCACCTCAAACTTTGAAACATTTTTCAATACCATCGATGATTTTCTGTTTGTGATTGATGAGCAGGGGAATATTTTACATTGCAACAAAACCGTTGAAAAACGACTGGGTTATACGGCCGAAGAGCTAAAGGGCAAATCGATTCTGAGTGTTCTCCCCGAAGATCGAAGAAATGAAACAGCCATTGTTTCGGCTGATGTGATAGCCGGGAAATTGGCTTCTTTTCAAATACCTTTGGTTACCAAACAAGGTAAACAAATAGCTGTTGAAACGCGGGCAAGCAGTGGTAGCTGGAATGGTAAACCTGCCGTGTTTGGAGTATCGAAAGATATTACCAAATTAAAACTATCTGAAGAGAAGTTTGCAGCAGTGTTTTATCTTAATCCTTCCGCATGTGGCTTAAGCGATGTGAAGAGTGGTAGATATATTGAGGTGAATGAAGCCTTTACCACATTTTTTGGTTATACCAAAGAAGAAACCATCGGGCATACCTCTACCGAATTGAATATTATCAACGACAAAGCAAGGGCCTCAATCCTTTCAAAAGCCGACCATCTGGGCGGAATATATAATGTCGAAACAGAACTTACAACAAAGAACGGTGAACTAAAAAGAGTTTTACTTTCAGGTAAGACCTTTCACATTCAGGATGACAGTTTCCTTTTCACCGTTGTGCATGATGTAACAGAGATACACAAAGCCAAAGAAATAGCCGAAGTAAATGAGCAGAAATTTTCAATAGCTTTTCATAGCAACCTGAGTATAAATCTGATTTCAAATATCGATACGGGTGAAATTCTGGAAGTGAACGACGCGAGTGAACAGATTGGAGGTTTTTCGAGGGCTGAAATGATCGGAAATTCTGTTTTTAAACTAAATCTTTGGATGATTGATGGTGAAAGGGATAAGTTTATTGAAATATTGGCCCGGGATAAAAAAGTGCTGAATTTCGAATCAACATTCAGAAAGAAAAACGGAGAAACCTTTATAGGCCTTATTTCCGGTCAAATGATCCAAATCCAAAACCAGAATTGCCTTCTTAGCATCATTCATGATATTACCAATTTAAAAAGAACAGAGAACGAACTCATCAAAGCCAAAGAAATAGCACAGGAAAATGAGAAGAAATTTTCAATAGCTTTTCATAGCAGTCCGAATGTAAGTATGATTACCAATATCGATACGGGCGAAATTCTGGAAGCTAACGACGCTGTTGAGCAGGTTGCAGGTTTTTCGAGGGCTGAAACAATAGGAAATTCTGTTATTGATCTTAATTTCTGGATGATTGAAGGGGCCAGAGATCAGTTTATTGATTTGCTGAGAAGAAATAAAAAAGTTCTGAATTTTGAATCAACATTCAGAAAAAAAAGCGGTGAAGCCTTTATTGGTCTTATCTCTGCTCAGTTGATCGAGATTAAAGGGCAGAATTGCCTTCTGAGTATAATCCATGATATTACAGACCGAAAGAATGCTGAAATCGAGTTATTAAAGGCAAAAGAGAAGATAGAAGAGAGCGAAAGTAAATTTAAAAACCTGTATGAATCACTCTCTATTTCCTATTTAACACTTAAAGACGGCGTTTGTATCGAATGCAATGAAGCGACATTAACCATATATGGTGCAAACAGCAAAGAAGACATCATTGGAAAATCACCGATAGATTTTTCTCCTGAATTTCAGCTAAATAATCTAAGATCTTCTGAAGAAGCTAAACGGCAAATTCAAACAGTCATTGAAAAGGGATTTTACACTTTTGAATGGCTGGCTCAGCGAAAAGACAAAGAAGAGTTCTTAGCCGAAGTTTCGCTGAAAAGATACTATTACAAAAACGAATTATATATCCAGTGCCTTACAACAGATATTACCGAACGGAAGAGGATTGAAAATGAACTAATTGCAGCCAAAGAAAAAGCAGAAAAAAGCGAACAAAAATATAAAGGCCTTTTTACAAATATGTTAAATGCATTTGGCTTGCACGAAATGATATTTAACGAAAAAGGTGAACCCATTGATTATGTTTTCCTAGAAGTGAACCCTATTTGGGAAAATGTGGTTGGAATAAAAGCCGATAATGTCATTGGTAAAAGAATAAGGGAAATAATGCCCAATATTGAACAGTATTGGATTGAGAGATATGGGAGAATTGTTTTAACAGGAATTCCAGAAGAATTTATTGAATACAATGCCTCAACTCAAAAATATTATAATGTATCTGCTTATAGGCATGAAGGCAACCAATTTGCAGTTGTTTTTAATGATATTACGGATAAAAAACAGTTTGAACAAGAACTTATTGCAGCCAAGGAAAAAGCCGAAGAAAGCGACCGGTTGAAAACCGCCTTCTTACATAACATGTCGCACGAAATCAGGACCCCGTTAAATGCCATTTCGGGTTTTACCGGTTTGCTCAAAGATCTCGACATCACCGAAGAAGAGCTGAACAGTTATATCCAAATCATTCAGAACAGCAGCACTCAGTTAATCTCTATTGTTTCCGATATCCTGACCATTTCATCACTCGAAACCAGACAAGAGCCAATTTCAATATCGAATGTTTGCATTAACGACCTACTTGACGAATTACAAGCCATATTTAGTCAAAAGGCAGCGGATAAAAATATTTTGCTTTGCACTAAACCGCAACTAACAAACACTCAATCTGAGATATTTACCGATAGAACTAAAATCACACAGGTATTGTCCAATTTGCTAACAAACGCATTGAAATTTACACAAGATGGATTTATTGAAGTTGGTTACTATTTAAAAGATAATTTTTTGGAATTCTATGTAAAAGACAGTGGAATAGGAATAAATCCTGAATTTCATGCAAAGATATTTGAACGGTTCCGGCAAGCCAATAAATCAATCAATAAATTGTATGGCGGAACTGGTTTGGGATTGGCCATTTCAAAAGCATATATTGAATTATTGGGCGGAAAGATATGGGTCGAATCCGAGCCGGAAAAAGGTTCAACATTTTATTTTACAATTCCTTACAAACGTGCAAACTAAACTAAAACCACACAATAACCTGCCGAAAAAAAGAAAAACCCTATCGAATCATGAATATTGAAACGATAGGGTCACATTAATGATAAAAAATCTTTTTAGATCTTATCCAATAACTTTAATGTCGCATCATAATCAGGTTCAGTTGTAATCTCAGGTACAACTTCAACCAGTTTGATGATGCCATCTTTGTCAATAACAACAGTACCTCTTGCCAATAGTGCTAATTCTTTTATCAAGAAGCCATATTTATTACCAAATTCACGTTCCTTATAATCTGACAAGGTAATAATATTGTCAAGACCTTCGGTGGCACAAAAACGCTTCTGTGCAAAAGGCAAATCGAGCGAAACGCTTAAAACTACAACATCATTTAATGTACTTGCAATTTCGTTGAATTTCCTGTTTTGTCTTTGACAAACCCCAGTGTCAATAGATGGATAAATTGCAATAACTACTGTCTTTCCGATGAATGATGAAAGGGTGACCGATTCAAGATTCTGGTTAATACCTGTAAAATCAGGAGCTTTATCTCCTATTCTTACTTCGTTACCTGTTAGTGTTACAGGATTACCTGCAAACGTTACTATTCCTTTTTTTTCTGACATAATTCACACATTTATTTTGTCTCTACTAGACAAAATTGATGTCTGTTTTGTTCATGGGAAAAGTGCATTTGGGTATTGTTTTTTTTCTTTCAATATTTTTTTCGAAAATGGTAGGGTATTTTCAATTCCTAGTGTATAATGTTCAACTTCTCATCAAAGTTTTAAATTCATTCTTTCTCCAACTCGAATGGATTTGTTTTAATTAAAAGTAAGCTGCATTTTTTCAGCTGTTTATTATTTGTAGCAAATCATTATTTCAGAAAAGTATTATCTGAAATATAACTTGTTTTTTCTTCCATCAGCCCTTGTTCTCAATCTGAAGAACGACTGATGCATAAAATGTTTTGGTTATTTCTTTTTTCTGATTCCAATCACATTGGGTATGTCCCAGAAATGGTCATTGTCGGCATGTTCCCATGTAGATGAGACATAAGTTCCCCATTTCGAAATAGTTGTATCGGAGGTTTGAATGAAAAGACTGGCTTCGGGGCCACCTTCAAGATAAACAGTTGTTTTAAACTGAATAGGAAGGCTTAGTAAAAAATTAATCATGGCCTGATGTGTATATGGAGAAGCACAAAAGGCAAAATAAATATTTCCATCGACATCGGTTGAAGAAACAACCATGCTACACGACTGTCCGGGTCTTTTATCCCAAGCCATAGCATTTCCACTACAATCAATCATTCGCATGCCTTGGCAAAATGAGAAGTATTTGTTTTTCAAATTATCCCAATTATCGCATGTAAAGTCATGTATTTCAAAAGGATTATTGGCCGAATCTTTAGGGTTAAGCGTCATCATTGCATTGTAAGAACCATTCAATTTACCGTTGTTAATATGGTTATGACTTTTCAAATAACCTTTGTTCGAATGCAATTTATTTGCACTATACATTCCTGCATTCACAGCTATATTGAGCTGGAACTCTTCTGCCCAGCAATCAACTGAACGGAGAATTTTGTCGTACTCAGATGATGTTAATAGTTGAAAATCAAATTTTTTGGTTTCAATTTTCACAATTGAAATCTTTGAATCAAGAATTATTGATTTTGATGGCCCATCAATTTCACAATAGAACAACCCATCCTCTAATTTGATCCATGGCATCTCAAGAATTGCTTTTTCCTGAGCTATGCATTGTGTTGAATTTAATAGATATAGAAGAAAAAATATGAAAATAAATGAGATTTTATATTCAAGCTTGACCATCAGTAAAATCAAATTTTTGGTTTTTAAATGGGAACAAATCAAATAGTTCGCCCGAATAATAGAATTCGTAAGCTACTGACCCGAATGTATATTTTTTCCCTTTAATATTTATTCCAGAACCACCAACAATCGGATTTTCTTTTGGTATAGAAGCTTCAAAACCTACGTTGTAGAGCGTTGCCAGTATTTCAGGCCTGTTATCTATCGGGAAACCAGCTTTTTCCCATTGAACCTTCATTTGTTTAACATTCAAAGCCGCATACAAGTATGAGTAGAAATGATTTTGATATGAAGTTAATCGTCTGAAACGTTCGTCTGATACTGATGGAGTTTCAAAATCAAGAAGGTTCTCGTATTCTTTCCCAAGATAAAAAACAGATGTGCTATCCTTAAGATTTTTTTCAATTTTCTGTGCTGTAGCTACTTTAATACCAGTTACACCAAGTGAAAATTGTGTTTCAACAGAGAGAATTTTCAAAGGTCCTATCCACTTTTTGTATGCTTCCCTGTTTGAATTAAAAAGCCTGATTTGCTCTCCAACAAGAACCGCCACAATAAGCCGGGGTTCAACGCCAGTCAGGTTAGCAGCCGAATCAATTAAATTCTTATCCTTCGATACTGCCAATTTAAAATCTTGCCATTCATTGATATTCATCCATTCAAAAGCACTCCCCGATTTGCCTGTCATGCTTATCTGATTTTCTGTAACGTGAAATTCCCCAATTTCTCTTTGGAAATCTTCATTGTCAATCATTTGCATATTCACAGCCTCAAACATGCGCCAAGCTTCAGTTATGTTGTGGCTTTTGGTATAAGCATTTAAAATATACGATGAGTTTTCAGGATAGTATTTGCTTAGGATAAACAAATGATGTAACAATTTTGCTTCATCATAATTGATTTCACCTTTCTTTTTATCGGTGGCATGCCCATATTTATCTTTCAATTCCTGTAAATACCTGCGGTTGAGGTCTACTGTGCCATTGTCATCTATATAGTGATATTTTACTGCAAAAAAACCCGCGGTCAGGAAAAGACCAATCAAAGCAAAAATGCCAATAAAAAGGAAAGCTAATTTTCTTAAAATCTGATACATCGTATTCTCTAAAATTCAAAAAAGTTGTTTGTAAAAAGATTTTACAAATCTATAAAAAGCATTTTTTAACAGTTGGATTCTCGAATTTTTTGTGTGGTTTTTTTGGAAATATTAATGACAATGTTACTTTTGTAGGAGTTGGAGATGGAGTTTTGATTTTTAAACCAATTTTTTGATGATGAAGTTACACTTATATACGGCGTTAGGCTTATTGTTTTTATCGATGCAATTATTTGCACAACAAGAAGTTATAACACCTGAATCACCTTCCGAATTTGAAGAGGACGAAATCGTCCAAACTATAAATAATGATTCAACAATTTCTCTGAATGTTCCCGCTAAAGAATTATATAAAAACAGGTGGGATAACAATAACATTCGTTATTCAGCTACAGAATTCGTTAAACCCAATGAAATTCTGACATTGAGTCTTGTTGGAGATGAAGACACACCTTTCTTTTTTCCTGTTGTAGGTAATGCAAGATTTCTTTCTAAATATGGACCTCGAAGTGGCAGAATGCATACTGGTGTTGATATCAGTTTAAATTCAGGAGATCCTGTTTATTGTGCCTTTGATGGTGTTGTTCGTTTAGCAAAACGTTTTAGCGGTTATGGTAACATGGTTGTTGTACGCCATAACAATGGACTTGAAACATTATATGGTCATTTGAAATCTATTAATGTAAAAGTTAACCAACCTGTTCGGGCAGGAGATGTTCTTGGTTTAGGTGGAAGAACTGGTAGGGCTACTTGCAATCACCTCCATTTTGAAACGAGGGTTTTTGGAGAACATTTTGATCCAAAGAAAATTATCGATTTCGAACTTCAAATGATTACTTGCGAAAATATATACTACAAGAACCGTAAAGTATATAACAAACTTGAAGACATTAAACCTAATCAGGTTACACCTCCAAGTCAGCAACTTGCTTCAAACAGCAGCAAGAGTATTTCTGCCAGCGATGCTATTTCTTCAGCATTATCAAATGCAACACAGCATGTAATCAAACAAGGTGATAATTTGTGGACAATCTCTCAGAAGTATAACATTTCAGTCAAGAAACTATGTGCTATGAATAACATCAGCACAAAAAAGATTCTTAAAATTGGTGAGATTATTTATGTAGATCAACCGGAAGAATAACGATAAAACAATATAATTTGAAAAGCAGATATTTTAATATCTGCTTTTTTTTTGCTTCTTACTGACTTCAAAGGCTGATTGAAACAAATTTAAAGACATAGGAAAAACCTTCATTGCGCATAGTTGTTTGTCTGTTATTCTCTGAATGCTTAGTACTTTATTGCATTGCAACTCAGACAAAAAATATTCAGGAACTAAAAATCCACCTAATGTATCTAATTGTGAAAGCAGATTTAATCAATCACTGTTAACTTCGCCATACAGAAAAGGGGTTCCGACAACGAATAAAGCACTTTTGTTTAAGGAATCATCGAAGAATAGAAATAACATTAAATCAGAAATAAAAATCAATTACAATGAGTCGTCGATACAAATTAGCATTCTTGATCTTCTTGTTGATCACTGTGGGGACAAAAACATTCGCGAAAGAGCCAATCATAACTGTGAATGTACAAAAACCTGTAGCTCAAGTCCAACCTACTATGTGGGGGATTTTCTTTGAAGATATAAACTTTGCTGCCGATGGTGGTATTTATGCTGAATTGGTTAAGAACCGTTCGTTTGAGTTCACGAAACCGTTAATGGGCTGGAAAATCACCAAAGACGATAACTTGACCGATGTTTTAGTCATCAATCAGGATGAAGTAAATCCGGCAAATCCGCGTTTCATTAGGGTAAAACTTGCAGAAGGCGAAAAACCGGTTATTTTAACAAACGAAGGTTTCAGGGGTATGGGAGTTAAAAAAGGTATAAACTATCATTTCTCTGTCCTCGCCCGCAAATTTGAGGGCAACACACAGAAGCTCCAAATTGAACTGGTAAGTTCCGCAGGAGAGATTATAGGAAGTGCTGGCATAAGCCCCGATTCCAAGGAATGGAAAAAGTATTCTGTAAGTTTTGAATCTTCAGCAACGGATCTTAATGCAAAGTTGAATATTACGATTGACGGTAAAGGAGAATTGGATTTGGATATGATTTCTCTTTTCCCTGATGATACCTGGAAAAACCGTCCCGGTGGTTTGCGTGCCGATTTGGTTCAACTACTAAATGATCTGAAACCGGGTTTCCTCCGCTTCCCTGGTGGTTGTATCGTAGAGGGCCACGAATTGGCAACCCGTTACCAGTGGAAAAAAACTATTGGAGATATTGATCAACGCCAATTAATTGTAAACCGCTGGAATACTGAATTTAAACACAGATTAACTCCCGATTATTTTCAAACATTTGGGTTAGGTTTTTTTGAATATTTTCAGTTAGCAGAAGATATTGGTGCTGAACCACTTCCAATATTAAGTTGTGGCATGGCATGTCAGTTTAATACTGCCGAGTTGGTACCATTGGATCAATTAGATCCGTACATACAAGATGCTCTTGATTTGATAGAATTTGCAAATGGATCTGAGACTTCAACATGGGGTAAAATTCGCGCTAAGATGGGTCATCCTGCCCCTTTCAACCTGAAAATGATTGGCGTTGGAAACGAACAGTGGGGACCTCAGTATATTGAACGATATGTGCTATTTGCAAAGGCTATCGCTGAAAAATATCCTGATATCAAGATTGTTTCGGGCACAGGCCCTTCGCCTGATGGCAAGTACTTTGATTATGCTGCAAAAGAGTTAAAAAAACTGAATGCTCAGATTGTAGATGAACATTATTATGCAAACCCTGAATGGTTCCTTAAAAATGCAACACGCTATGATAATTATGATCGTTCAGGATATAAAATTTTTGCCGGAGAATATGCTGCTCAAAGTATAAATACTTGTAACCCTGACAACAAGAATGATTGGAATTGTGCTATGTCTGAAGCTGCTTTCATGACAGGGTTGGAGCGCAATGCTGATGTGGTTAATCTTTGTTCGTATGCGCCTTTGTTTGCCCATATCGATGGCTGGCAATGGACTCCCGATTTGATTTGGTTTAACAATCTAAACTCGTTTGGAACAGCAAACTATTACGTTCAGAAAATGTTTTCGAACAATAAGGGCACTCATGTATTGCCAATGCTCGAAGATGGCAAGCCCCTTGTTGGGCAGAATGGCCTATATGCCTCTGCAACATTTGATCAGAATTCAAACGAAATTATTTTGAAGGTTGTTAATTCTTCTGACAAAATACAAACTGTAAAAGTTGTTCTTGATGGAGCAAAAAAGCTTGCGGCCAAAGGTACGATCACCATTATGAAGAGCGATAATCTCAACATTTACAATTCGATAGAAAAACCGATTGAAATTGTACCTGCGGAACAAGATTTTTTGGTGAAGGGTAAAGTCTTAGATCTGAAACTTGAAACACATTCGTTCTCGGTGATCAGAGTAAAACAGTTGAAATAAGACAAATAGTTTTAAATCCCTTGTTTAGACTAGATTTAGTTTGATTATACTTCATAGAGATGGTTAGTTTTTATAAAAAGAGAGGTCTAAAGCCTCTCTTTTTACTTTATATGTATTTGAATTAAGTAATTGGGGATGAATCTGGCACTAAATACTAAACTAAAACAAATAGAAAACAGAAGAAAACAATTTATTCCGACCGTGTTCTATTACTTTCTTGTTGACCAGATCAATTAAAAACTGATTATAAAAGAAATGTAGTCGACAAATATTCCAGATCGACATAATTGGAACGATCAATCTTCCATTTTTTCGGTGAGTTTCCTTACAACTTTAATTCCCGAGAGGAATTCAGCAGCAAAAACCCGAATAATTGTATAAACGGGAATAGCCAGAATCATTCCTAACACGCCCGACATACTTCCTGCGGCCATAATGACCAGAAAAATCTCGAGGGGATGTGCTTTTACTGTGCTTGAATAGATTAAAGGCTGGAAAAAGTTATTGTCGATAAATTGTACTACAACGAAAACAACCGTCATAAATGCAAGCAAAGGAAGAGTATGAGCCATAAAATCGGCATTAACATTCAATGCCACCCCTATTAATAAGCCAACTGCAGCACCAATCCAAGGACCCAGATAAGGGATGATATTAAAAATACCACAAAAAAGGCCAATAACCAATGCATCGGAAAAGTCGAGTCCAACAACAAGTAGTCCAATAGTAATCAGCAACATAACCAAAATAACCTCGAGCAGTAATCCATTAAAATATCTACGAAGTAAGAAGGTTATTTTATCGATACTTCGGGACACCCTATCCTCAAAACCAGTAGGCGTTAAGGCTAATAATCCATTGCGAAACATATCGTCTTCGCGAAGAAAGAAAAAAGTGATAAATAGAACGGAAAAAAGACCTACCATCAAACTGCCTATCGTTCCGGCAATTGACCCAAACAGATCTGTAACTTCCGATATTTTGAAAAAAGAGAACACTTTTGTTTTCAAAAGATTAACAATTGAATCGTCGGTAAACGAAAGTGGCTGATCCGAAACCATCAATAAAATTTTATTTGCAGGTTCTTCAAGTTGCTTCAGGAGTGCCAGAAAATCGACATTTGCAAGGTCTTTAAACTCGCCAATCAAAAGAGGAATCATAAAAACAAAAAAGCCCAGAATCAAAAGAATAATAAGAAACAATGTGAGCAAAGCACTGAAAGAAGCATTAAAGTGGAACTTCCTGATATGGAACTTTTGAAGTGCCTTAGATACCGGCCTCCCCATTGTTGCCAATACCGCAGCAATAAGAATGTACACAACAATCGTATTGAAATACCAGACCAGAAGTGAGATAATTAATGCACCTACTGCCATTAAAATATATTGGGTTCTTTTACTCATCGCTTTATCATTAATAAAATATTATCCCAATTTAATTGTATCCATACATTCGAGTTTTTTAAGCGAAGAACGCGAAAGATGGGTCTCAAATTCAACACCGCCAAAAAATGAAAAACAGACCTTTGTCTTTCTATCAACCCTTCTCATATATTGAATGTTTGCAAGTCGTGTTCGATTAAGACGAATAAAGTTAAAATATTTAAGGAATGGCTCAATATCTTTCAATTTCTCATACAAGATTACAAATTCGCCGTTAGTATTCATATACTCACAATGATTGGCTACTGAGTCGAAAAAAACAATCTCTTTGGGATCAACAAACAGGTATCCATTTTTTGTTTCCAATTTCAATTTTCCTTGAATTGACATTTCGGAACGAGCATAATCAAGAAGCTTTTTCTCTTCAAAATCAATCATTTCAACAATCTTATCAATCAGGTTATGAATATCGATGAGCCCAAAAGGTTTCGTAAGATAATAAAATGGTTTTAACCCAAATGCCTGATATGCATACATATGATATGCCGTTGTGAAAATCACTTTTGTTTGAACCGACGAACAATTTAGCCGAGTAGCAAATTCAAGCCCATCTTCCACGGGCATATTGATGTCGAGAAAAACAACATCCGGTTCTTCAAATTCAATCAATTCGAGAGCTCCTTTCGTATTTTCAAGGTCATCTATTATAAAAACCCGGTCATCGGTACTAAGAAATCCCTTTAAAATATTTCTGGCGCCTTCATCATCGTCAATAATCAAAACAGAAATTAACATATGCAAATCAATTTATTTTGACAAATATTTCTTTTCAAAATTATTTAAGTTCGGACTTGATATTTTCAGCTCTTTAGTCGAATCAATCATCTCAACAACACACATTTGATTTCGAATATCAACCTCTTTAACAAACCTCAGATTAACAATACACGATCTGTTTATTTTTGCGAAGTGATATCCTTCTAAAAGTTTTTCAACTTTAGCAAGATTTAAGCTCGAAAGCAAATATTCTCCATCTCTAAACACAATTTTTGTGTATGCACCATCAGCCTCACAACATACAATATCCATTAAATTAACAAGTTGAAAGCCACGACTAGTAGATATTTTGACTTTATACAACGAATCGTCTGGGATAACAACAGGTCTTTGCTCTTGCTCCAGTTCACGTACTATTTTTTTTACCGAAGCTGTAAAAGCCCTTTTCAAAAATGGATCGACAAAAAAATCGGTCACATAAGCCCTGATTGCATCAATTGCATCATCTTTTGAATCTGAGATGACAATAATTTTAATTGGATGATGCAACTTGTTTAACAAATAAGCCAGATCAAAACCTTTTCTCCCGGGCAAAATGGTTGAGATAACCATTATCGAAGGTTGACTTTCAAAGATTCTAAAAAGCGCATCTTCAGCAGAATCGCTTTCCAAAATTTCAGAAATCTGGGGAAAAGACTGAGCAATAGCCCTAATTCTTAATCGCCTATCTATATCGCCATCAACAATTAAAAATCTCATAGCTTGGTTTTAAGAAACGAACTGCCTGGCACCAAATCATCTCATAGAAACAAATTGATTAACAACTATAAATCTGATCAAAAATTATAAAAAATAATCAGATAAACAATATTGTTTAAAAACGTTTTACAGGAAAAAGACGATAATGCCTCCTACTGCAACTACGGCACCAACAATCTCGTTTACGGTAACTTTCTCTTTAAAAAGAATATGCGAAGGCAAAAGGATAAAAACAGGAACCGTTGCCATTAATGTAGAAGCAATGCCCAATGTGGTGTATTTAAAAGCAACCATTCCCAACGAAACGCCCAGAAATGGGCCAAAGAATGAACCAACAACAAGTGCCTGTGAAGCTTTTTTATCTTTTAATCCCTGTCCAAAGACTTTCCATTTGTTAAGCACAGAAATAATAATAACAAAACCAATAATTCCGGTAATAACCCTTATTTGAGAAGATTCAAACGGGTCGAGGTTTCCCATCCCGATTTTACTAAAAACAGAACCAACGCCTTGACCAACAGCACCACCAAGAGCAAGCAAGATGCCTTTTACGGGATATCGGTACGACTTAACACCGTTGTCTTTGTCTTTTTTCAGAACGACAAGAGAAACGCCGCTAAGCACAAGTACCATGCCCAGAAAGTTCATCCACGAAAAAGGTTCTGAAAGCATAATCCAACCTAAAACGGCTGCAATGGGAGGTGCAAGCGACATTACCAGCATCGATATTTTTGAACTGACATATTCGTACGATTTGAAGAGGAACAGATCGCCAAGTACAAAGCCAATTAAACCTGAAATACTCAGAAACACCCACGATTTAAGAGGAATATCGAATGGAAGCCAATGTCCTAAAAAGATTTTACTATAGGCAATATAAAATGAAAATGCCAGTAATAGTCGTATCAGATTAACCGACAACGAACCAATCCGGCGCGAAGCGAACTGAAAACTCATTGCTGAAGCTGTCCAGCAAACTGCTGTTGCCAAGCC
>JACCEE012266748.1_pt1 | contig 15667 bp, 13 predicted proteins | sample 7449931 | NCBI WGS metagenome assembly JACCEE01 (sample SAMN15323457, study PRJNA562643) | freshwater metagenome | isolation source: river surface water | place: USA:Blue River Watershed | collected 2017-08-19 | reverse complement strand
TCAGGCCCCAGTCGTACACGCTGGGGTGGTCGTGCGGCCCGGCCAGCATCTGCGCCAGGAAGCAAGGCGACTGCACCGGCTCGGCGAAGAAGCAGTGCACCTGCGGCCCCAGCACCTGGCGCAGGCCGAAGGTAATGCCCGCCGGCGCGCCGCCCACGCCGCAGGGCAGGTAGACGAACAGCGGGTGCGTGGCGTCCACGGTGATGCCGGCCTGGGCAAGCTGTCGCTGCAGCGCGGGGGCCGCAGCGCTGTAGCCCTGCAAGAGCGAGAGCGAGCGCTCGTCGTCGACGAAGTGGCAGAACGGGTCGGCTGCGGCCTGGGCGCGGCCGGCGGCCACGGCCTGCTCGTAGTCGCCCGCGTGCTCCACCACCTCCACGCCGCGCTGGCGCAGGCGTTCCTTTTTCCATTCCTTGGCATCCGCCGACATGTGCACGGCGGCGCGAAAGCCCAGTGCCGAGGCCGCCACGCCGATGGACAGGCCCAGGTTGCCCGTGGAGCCCACGGCCACCTGGTAGCGGCTCAGCAGCGCGCGCGCCTCGGGCGAGGCCAGCGCGCGGTAGTCACCGCCTGGCGCCACCAGGCCGTGCTCCAGCGCCAGCGTTTCAGCAAATTCCAGCACCTCGTGGATGCCGCCGCGTGCCTTGATCGAGCCGGCCACGGGCAGCAGGTGGTCGCACTTCACCCACAGGGCGCCGTCGGCGGGGCCCAGCCCCAGGGCCTGGCCCAATGCGGGCGCGGGCGCCAGCGGGGACTGGATCACGCCGGCGCTGGCCTGCAGTTCCCGAGGGAACAGCTCCGCCAGCAGGGGGGCGAAGCGGCCAAAGCGCGCCACGGCGGCCTGCATGTCCTCCACGCCCACTGTGCCCGTGCCTACCGACAGCCGGGGCTGCACCTCGGGAACGCGGCCCGGGTTGGTCCACAGGCAGGGCTGGGCGGCACGCAGGCGGTCTTGGAGCGGGGTGGGGTCGGCGGGTTGCATGCCAGAGGGATGTTGATTGCTATAAAAATAATAGCTACTGGCGCTTATCAAAAGGGCGCCAGGGGCTGGTTTGACCTTGAACTACGCTGCGCGCGCGTTCTGTACGTGGATGCGTACCTGCTCTGCCAGGGCCATGTCGCCCGGGGTCTCGGGGTTCCAGGTGTCCACGTTGCGCGGGCGGTTGGCGTCATCGACCGCCACGTACACACAGGCGCACTGCAGCACCTGTTCCAGCGTGTCGCCGGGCAGGCGGGTGCGGTACACCTCCACGGCGATGCCCATGCTGGTCGTTCCGGTGTAGGCCAGGCGGGCCTGCACTTCGATGAGGTCGCCTGCGAACACCGGGCGTTCAAAGCGTGCCCCGCTGATCAGTGCCGTCACGCAATGCCCCTTGGCCCAGCCGGTGGCGCAGGCCAGGCCCGCTTCGTCCACCCAGTGCAGCACGCTGCCGCCGTTGATGCGTGTGCCCACGTGCAGGCCCGCGCTGTGGGATGCCAGAAAACGCAAGGTCAGTGAATGCATGGTGAAGGGAGGCGCCCTTGGCCCCAGAGTTGCTGCTGCGGATCATTATTCCGCAAGCCTTGCGTACCCCCTGCAAAGATCGTCAACAGGCTCTTAGCGGATGCGTGGTGGTGCCAGCAGTTGCTCCGGGGTGGTGAACCATGCGCTGCTGGCGCCCATGCGGCTGCGGGCCTGGGCCAGCTCGTGGCGCGCCACGCTGCGCAGGTGCACTTCATCGGGGCCGTCCATGAAGTGCAGTGCCCGGCCCCAGGTCCAGAACTGGGCCAGCGGGGTGTCGGGCGACAGGCCCATGGCACCAAACACCTGGATGGCGCGGTCCAGCACGTTGCTTTGGAGCTGCGCAGCCACCACCTTGATGGCCGCCACCTGGGCACGTACCTGCGCCGCAGGCAGGGCATCGCCCTGGTCCAGCATCCAGGCAGTTTGCAGCACCAGCAGGCGGGCCTGGTCGATGGCGATGCGCGCTTGCGCCAGCCAGTCCTGCACGTTGGACTGCTCGCTCAGGTATTTGCCAAAGGTGCGCCGCTCCAAGGCGCGCTCTGCCGCCAACTGCAGGGCCAGTTCACACTGGCCAATGCTGCGCATGCAGTGGTGCACGCGCCCCGGTCCCAGCCGGGCCTGGGCCATGGCAAAGCCTGCGCCCCAGTCGCCCAGCAGGTGGCTGGCGGGCACACGCACCTGGTGCAGCAGGATCTCGCAGTGCCCTTCGGGCGTGTGCTGGTGCAGTACGCTGATGTTGCGCAGCACCTGCACGCCGGGGGCATCCAGCGGCACCAGAACCATGCTGTGCTGGTGGTGAGAGTCCGGCATGGGCTCGCCGCTGCCCTCGTCATCGGCATTGCGGCACAGCACGATCAGCAGCCGACAATGCGGGTGCGCCGCGCCGGTGATGAACCATTTGCGCCCCTGCACCACCAGCGTGTCGCCCTCGCGCCGCACGGTGGTCTGCAGGTTGGTGGGGTCGGACGAGGCCACGTCGGGCTCGGACATCGCAAAGGCCGAGCGGATGTGGCCCTGCAGCAGCGGCTCCAGCCATTGCTGGCGCTGTGCCGGGCTGGCAAAACGGTGCAGCAGCTCCATGTTGCCGGTGTCGGGCGCGCTGCAGTTGAACACCTCGGCCGCCCAGGGCAGGCGGCCCATGGATTCGGCCAGCGGTGCATATTCCAGGTGCGACAGGCGCGTGCCTGGTTCGTCATCGCGCAGGCCGGGCAGGAACAGGTTCCACAGGCCCTCCTCGCGCGCCAGGGCCTTGAGGTCTTCCATGAAGGGCGGCGGATACGCACCCTCCTGCACCGCGCGGTGCCAGGCCGGGTTGTGGGGCAGCAGGTAGCGCTCGACAAAGGCATCCATGCGCTCGCGCAGCGCCTGGGCCCGGGCAGAAGGGGCAAAGTCCATGGCGCATTCTGAAAGAAGGCGCCCGCACTGTCACAACGCAGGTGACAGGGATCGTCTCCCTGTCACGCCTTGCGTGGCACGGTCAGTCCCCACAGCAGGGCCAGCAGCAGGGCCGAGCCGGTGTTGTGCGCCAGCACCAGGGCCAGCGGCAGCTCCCAGGCGACCAGGGCCAGGCCCAGGAAGCCCAGGGCAGCAGGCAGACCGATCAGCCAAGCGGCGGTACCGCGCTGTCCCAGCCGCCAGGCTCGCCAGGCCATCAGCCACAGAACGGCCGTCAGCAGCACGGCGCCAGCGCTGTGCAGCAGGTGCACCCAGGCGCCTTCGGGGCGGGTGGGCAGCGCCATGGCCGGCGGTAGCGCCCAAGGGTTCAGGGCCTCCCAGGAGGCAGCGCTCAGATCGCAACTGCCCCACGCAGGGCAGCTCAAGCCCGCATGGGCGGCACTCACCTGGCCGCCCAAGGCGACCTGCACCAGCAGCAGCAGCCCCGCCGCCCAGGCCCAGCGCGCCAGTGGCGCACGCTCTCCGCCGTGGGCCATCGGTGCTGCCGCGACGCCCGCGAGGCGCACGCTCAGGGCAAACATGGCAAAGCCGCCCAGCAGGTTGCCCAGCGTCACGGCAGGCAGTTGTGATTGGGCGGTCCAGCGCCCCAGCACGGCCAAAAACAGCGCCAGCGCCAGCAGCCCGAGGGTAAGACGCCCTTCGGGCCACAGGACCGGCCGTGAGGCCAGTGCCGTCATCAGCATCACCAGAACAAGCAGCAGGGCGGCCGATGCAATCACCCGGTGGGCCAGCCGCGCTGCGGCCTCGGCCCCCGATGGCTGATTGACCGCAGGGCCTGCTGCGGAGTCCTGCTGTGCCTGGGCATAGCACTGCGGCCAGGGATCGCAGTCCAGACCGTACTTGCTCAGACGCAAAAAGGCGCTGAGGCTGGTGATGGCCAGCACCATGACCGCGCACACCCAGGCCATGCGCTGCAACAGCAGGCGACGGCGTGCAAGCGGTGGAGGGGGTAGGCTCATATCAATGGTGCTCATAGGGTTATTGGGGATATGTGGTGAAAAAGTCACGCGTGATGCGCTTTGCCGATCGAAAACCGTCAGGACACCGAAAGCCAGCGTAAATGTGCATTTCAAGTGTATGAAACACACTTGCAGCCAGATTTTTCGTCTTGTTACAGACGCGCCTACGGTTTACCATGCCCCAAGTATTGATTCAGATCATGTTTAGACCGACAGTTAAGGTCAAGAATGTAAGCCGCTGAAAAGCTTACCAAGGAGAAGTGACCATGAACCACCATGACGATGAGAACGAAAAAGTTCCGTTCATGCAACAGTTGCTGGACAACCCATTCCTGCTTCTGTTCCTGGGCGTGATGATTCCAATGATTGTCTACAACCTTTGGGGTGTCATAGACATCCTGACCATCCCAGCCGCTAAGTAAAAGGAACGCAGCCATGAGCGCAATTCTTCCCCCCTCAGAGCGGTTGTGGTGGAAACACCCCCTGGACCGCCTCGAAGCCGTCTGGATCGGCATCGCATTCGTCTGGTGCATGGTCATGTTCTTCATGATGGTGTTCTGGCACGTCTACGGTAAGCAGAACCTTTCCACGGAAACCTACAAGACCACGCCCGACAAGTTCTCCGCGGCCGCCCAGGCCATGGTGGACAAGTACACCGTTCGCACGGAAACCGAACAGAACATTCCTGTGGTGGCCCCGCCCGAAGGCACCGACGTGTACATGATCGCGCGCCTGTGGAACTTCTGGCCCATCCTGGAGCTGCAAAAGGGCAAGACCTACAAGCTGCACCTGACCTCCATGGACTACAACCATGGCTTCTCTCTGCAGCCGACCAACATCAACATCCAAGTGGTGCCGGGTTACGAGCACGTGATCAAGGTCACGCCGAACGAGTCGGGCACTTTCTCCATCGTGTGCAACGAGTATTGCGGCATTGGCCACCACGAGATGGTGGGTCGTATGTACGTGAAGTAATGCGAGGACAGCCATGACCGTACAAACCACTTACCGTACCTGCCCGCGCTCGGGCCTGCAATTTGAAAAGCAGGCCGAGGCGCTCATGAAAATCAACGCCGTCACCGCCGTGGTGGCACTGCTCGTCGGGGGCCTGCTGGCCATCGGCGTGGTGCTGACCCGCTGGCCCGCGGTGCACTGGCTGGCAGCCGACACCTTCTACATGGTGCTCACGGCCCACGGCATCGACATGCTGATCTTCTGGATCATCTTCTTCGAAGTCGCCGTTCTGTACTTTGCCTCATCCACCCTCTTGCGATGCCGATTGGCGACACCCAAGATTGCATGGGCCGCCTACGCGCTCATGTTGATTGGTGCCATCGTGAACAACGTGTCGGTGTTCCAGGGCAGTTCCAGCGTGATGATGACCTCCTATGTGCCCATGATGGCGCACTGGTCGTTCTATCTCGGCCTGATCCTGTTCGCCGTGGGTGCGCTGATCGCCTGCTTCGTGTTCTTCGGCACGCTGGTCGTCGCCAAGCGCGAAAAGACCTACCAAGGCTCGGTGCCGCTGGTGACCTTTGGCGCCATCACGGCAGCCATCATCGCCGTGTTCACCATCAGCTCGGGCGCGATCATCCTGATCCCGACCTTCCTGATGTCCATCGGCCTGATCAATGAAGTCGATCCCCTGATCTACCGCACCATCTGGTGGGCCTTCGGTCACTCGTCGCAGCAGATCAACGTGGCCGCCCACATCTCGATCTGGTACGCCGTGGCCGCCATCGCCTTTGGCGCCAAGCCCATGTCCGAGCGCGTCAGCCGTGGCGCCTTCCTGCTGTACATCCTGTTCCTGCAACTCGCCAGTGCCCACCACCTGCTTGCCGACCCCGGCATCAGTACCGAGTGGAAAGTGGTGAACACCAGCTACTTCATGTACTTTGCTGTGCTGGCATCCATGATCCACGCCCTGTCCATCCCTGGCGCCATGGAAGTGGCCCAGCGTGCGCGCGGCTACAACAAGGGTCTGTTTGAGTGGCTGCGCAAGGCGCCCTGGGGCAACCCGACCTTCTCCGGTGTGTTCATTGCGCTGGTGGGCTTCGGCTTCCTGGGCGGTATCACCGGCGTGATGATGGGTACCGAGCAGCTCAACCTGCTGATCCACAACACCATCTACGTGCCCGGCCACTTCCACGCCACCGTGGTGATCGGTACCACGCTGACCTTCATGGCATTGACCTACTTCCTGATTCCCGTGCTGTTCCAGCGCGAGATGATTGCCCCTGGTCTGGCCAAGATCCAGCCGTACCTGTTCGGCTTCTCGATGTACTTCTTCTGCCTCGTGATGATGGGTGCTGGTACCCTGGGCGTCTCCCGTCGCCACTGGGACATGGCTTTCAGCGGCCACGCCCTGGCCTATGAATGGCCCGGTGCAGCCTACCTGATGATGGGTCTGGTCGGTATCAGCGGTATCGTTGCCATCGCTGGCGGCGCCATCTTTGTGTACGTGACCGTGATGTCCGTGTTCTTCGGCAAGAAGCTCGACGCCGGTGTGGTGAGCCCCAAGTTCACCCCGCTGATGCCTGCCGCCCCCACCGCCGCTGCCCAGACCTATGGTTCGGCTGGTTTCGTGGCGCCTGGCACCTTCGTGCTGGCCATGTTCTTCCTGGTTACCTTCGTGTTGTACTACTTCGTCAACTGGAAGTACCTCGGCCAGTTGTGGGGTCTGAGCTGATCGGAAGCCCTGAGCGATGCACACCACCACGCTCAAGCCCGCCGGGCGCAGCATGGGTCAGATGACGCGCGACGTCGTCTCCCTGTTCAAGCTGCGCATCGGTGTGCTGATCATGATTACCGCGCTTGTGGGCATGGCGGTCGCGCCAGGGCCGGCACCCAGCTTCGTGCAGGTGCTGATTCTGGCCGTCTCCGTGCTCCTGGCGTCGGCAAGCGCGGGGGCGTTCAACCAGTATGTCGAGTACGAGAGCGACCGCCTCATGGCGCGCACCGCCAAGCGTGCCTTTGCCACAGGCGCACTGCCCCACCACCCTGCCTGGCTCGTCCTGATGGCCGTGCTGCTGGCAGGGGCCGTGGGCGCGGCCTGGGTCGCACTCAATGGCGTTGCGGCGCTCCACGTGTTTCTCGGCGCCTTCTTCTATGGGGTGGTCTACACCCTGTGGCTGAAGCGGCGCACTTCTCTCAACATCGTCATTGGCGGTCTTGCGGGGAGTTTTGCCGTGCTGGCGGGTGCCGCCGCCGTGGATCCAGCCCTGGGCCCGCTGCCCTGGTTGCTGGCCCTGGTGCTTTTCTTGTGGACACCTCCGCACTTCTGGAGTCTGGCCATCGCCAACCGCGATGACTATGCCCAGGCGGGCGTGCCAATGCTTCCCGTTGTGGTAGGCCCCGAGCGGGCGGCCCGTACCGTGTTTGTCAGTACGGTGGCGCTGTTTGTGGCCTCACTGCTTCCCCTGGCCTACGGTGCCGGCCCGGTGTATGCCGTTGGCGCCCTGGCCGGTGGGCTGCACTTTGTGCACAAATCCTGGTTGCTGGCGCGCAATCCCGTGCGTGCCACGGCCATGGGTTCTTTCTTTGCATCGTTGGTGCAGTTGAGCCTCCTGTTGGTGGCCGCCTGCATTGACGCCATGCTGCGCTGAAGGAGTGGTTGTGGGTCGGTCTTTCCTGTCTTGCTTGCGCCAAGCCGCACTGTGCTGCGGGTTGGGCCTGGCTTTGGTGTTGCCTGCCGCAGCATCGGGCCCGCAGGGCAACACGGCCGATCTGGGCCTGGATCGTGAGCAGGCATTGCGCACGAGCCAGGCTGCCATCGGTCGCACGATCGGCGACCACATTCTTCTCAACCGTGAGGGACGTCCTGTGTCCCTCTCCTCCTTCCGGGGCAAACCCCTGCTGGTGAGCTTTATCTACACCGGCTGTTTCCAGGTGTGCCCTACCACCACCAAATCCCTGCAGGAAACGGTGGACGGACTCCAGAAAAGCCTGGGGCCCAACATGTTCAACGTGGTGAGCATCGGCTTCAATCAGCCCGCCGATTCGCCACAGGCCCTCAAGTCCTTTGCCACCCAGTACGGCATCAACCAGCCCAACTGGGATTTTCTGAGTCCTCCGGCCGCGCTGGTTCCCAAGCTGGCCGAGGACTTTGGTTTTGTGTACGCCGCTTCCCCCGCAGGCTTTGACCATGTCTTGCAGGTGTCCATCGTGGATGCCGAGGGACGCATCGTGCGGCAGGTGTACGGCGAGATCGTCGCTCCCGGCGAGTTGGGCGAACCCCTCAAGATGCTGATCGCGGGCACACCGGTTCAATCGAACGAGTTGCTGGAGACTCTGATGGACCGGGTGCGCGTTGTCTGTACTGTGTACGACCCCAAGACGGGCACCTACCGTGTGGACTACACCTTGCCTATCCAGATCGCCGGTGGGGTGATGTTCTTCGTCCTGATGTTGATGTTCTTCTTCAATGAGTGGCGCTCCAATCGCAAGAGTGCACGCAACAAGGGGGTGCGCAGCGCCTGACGCTCGCCAGTTCCATGTCCTTGCCCGGTTCAGCCTTCTCCCCGGAAGGCGCCAGCACCTCTCTCGCTCTTTCGCCGGTTTCTCGCCTCGCAGCCACCTACCGGGCTTTGGAGCACGCGTTCGACAAGCCGTTCGGCCCGGCGCTCAACCCCCTCAAGCACCTGGGCGCTTTGGGGTTCATGCTGCTGTGGTTGCTCGTGGTCAGTGGCACGGTGCTCTACATCGTGCTCGACACCTCGGCCGCCGGGGCCTACCGGTCCATCGAGGCGCTGACGGAGGTCCCCTGGATGCTGGGCACCGCACTGCGCGGTGTGCACCGCTATGCGGCCGATGCGTTCGTGGTGGTCATGGCCGCACACATCGTGCGCGAATGGGTGTTGGGCCACTACCGGCATTTCCGCAAGGTGCCCTGGATCACCGGTGTGCCCCTGGTGGCATTGGCCTTTGTCTGTGCCGTGGGCGGCTTCTGGCTCAACTGGGATCGCTTGGGACAGTACTCGGTGGTTTCCACGGCAGAGTGGCTCGACGCTTTGCCCTTTTTGGCTTCGCCCCTGGCGCGCAATTTCTTGGGCGGCCTGAGCCTGGGCGACCGCTTGTTCACGCTGTTTGTGTTCATCCACATCGGTGTCCCCTTGTTGCTGATCTTCGGCCTGTGGTTCCATATCCAGCGCATCAGCCTGGCCAGGGTGTTCCCGCCGCGTGCATTGGCATGGGGGACTTTTGTCACCTTGCTGCTGCTGTCCTTCGTGGCGCCGGTGGTCAGCCAGGGGCCTGCCGATCTGAGCTCCGTGCCTCAGGCGCTGGCGATTGACTGGATTCTTCTTTTCATCCACCCACTGATCGATGCCACCTCACCGCTGGTGGTGTGGGCGCTGCTGGGGCTGGCCTTTGTGCTGCTGTCGGTGCCCCCTTTCCTGCCCGCTCCTGCGCCCGCTCCTGTGGCTGTGGTGTACCCCGACCACTGCAGCGGTTGTGCCCGCTGCTTTGACGATTGCCCCTACTCGGCCATCACCATGGTGCCGCACCCCAATGGCCGCAGAGGCATGCGCCTGGCCGAGGTGAATGCCGATCTGTGCGCTGGGTGCGGCATTTGCGCGGGCGCGTGCCCGTCGTCCACCCCCTTCCGCAGCGCCGAGACGCTGGTCACCGGCATCGACATGCCGCAATGGCCAGTCAATGACCTGCGTGCGCAACTGGTGGAGCGTCTGCGTGCCATGCCAGGCCCCCGTCGCCTGGTGGTCTTTGGATGCGAGCAGGGCACGCGCACCCACCTTGACGCCACCGATGTGCTGCATTTCCCGCTGGTCTGTGCTGGCATGTTGCCGCCCTCCTTTGTGGAGTACGCGCTGCGTGCGGGTGCCGACGGCGTGCTGATCAACGGCTGCCGCGAAGGCGGCTGCGAATTCCGCCTGGGCCAGCGCTGGACAGCCCAGCGCCTGAGCGGCGAGCGCGAGCCCCATCTGCGCAGTTCGGTACCTGCCGAACGCTGGCGCACCGCCTGGACCGACCCCGGCGACGAGCAAGCGCTGGCGGCTGCCGTGGACGAATTGCGCAGGCAATGCGATGCCTGTGCCCCCCCTGAACTTGAGGAGAAAAACCGATGAACCGCGTACTCAACTGGACCGGCCAGGCCCTGCTGTACGGCAGCTTTGCCGTGGCACTTGGGGTGTTTTCACGCTGGCCTGTGTACCACCCCCTGCCGCCGGACATGGCGCAGATCAAGGTCAGCTTCATCCACCATGGTGTGCGCATTGCCGACTGCCGACCCTTCACCGCCGAAGAGCAGGCCAAGATGGCCAAGAATATGCGCCAGACGCAAAAGTGCGAGCGCGAGCGTTCACCGGTCAGTATCGAGGTGGACATCGACGGCAAGTCGGTGCTGCGCCACACCTCGCCGCCTTCGGGCCTGTCGCGCGACGGTGCTTCCACCGTGTACCAGCGGCTTGATCTTCCAGCTGGCGAGCACCGCATCGCCGTCCGCTTCAAGGACAACAAGGCCGTGGAAGGCTTCACCCACCAGCGTGAGGAGACCGTCATCCTCAAGCCCGCGCAGGTCATGGTGATCGACTTCAACCTCGACAAGGGAGGCATCGTGCTGCTATGAGCGCAGGAACCTCTCCCTTGTCAGGTGGGCGGCGCGCGGCCACAGCGCCCTTGCCCACCGTGCGCGCGGGTGCGGACTACCAGTTGAGCATCCCGCAGGACGCCCGTCTGGCGCTGGCCCGCGGCTGGCTCTGGTTGGGTATGGCCGCGCTGATCGGCTCCGGGCTGTTCTCGGTGCTGTTGGTCGTGTCACGCACGCCTTACGTGAACCAGTGGCTCCCGGCCGCCAATTTCTTCCACATCTCGCTGGTGCTGCACGTGGACCTGTCGGTGCTGGTGTGGTTTGTGGCCATGGGCGGTTTGCTGTGGAGCCTGCATGGCAGCCAGCGTGCCCAGGGGGCGGGCTGGGTGGCGTTGTGGATCACCGCAGCGGGCACCCTGGCCATGGCGCTGGCACCCTTTCTGGCGCCCGGCGAACCCATCATGGCCAACTACATCCCGGTGCTGGAATCTCCGCTGTTCCTTGTCGGCTTGGTCGTGTTTGGCGTAGGCACTGCCGTTCTGGTGCTGCGCAGCCTGTGGGCAGCGCCCCGCTTGGGCCTGCAGTACGACGGGCGCGGCGCGCTGGACTTCGGCCTGAGCTCTGCCGCGGTGGCCACGGCCGTGGCCTTGCTGTGCTTTGCCTGGTCCTGGGCGGTCCTGCCCACCACCTTGCACGGAAAGGCGTATTACGAAATCCTGTTCTGGGGTGGTGGACACGCGCTGCAGTTCACCTGGACCTTGATGATGCTGGTGGCGTGGCTCTGGCTGGCCAGTGCCTGCGGCGCCCACTTGGTACTGAGCCCGCGCGTCACGGTGCTGATGTTTCTGCTGGCGCTGCTGGGCGTCTTTGTGACGCCCTATGCCTATCTGGCCCACGACGTCGCATCGGTGGAGCACCGCAACCTGCTTACCTGGGCCATGCGCATGGGCGGTGGCCCGGCCATCGTGCCGGTGGGCATGGCCGCCGTGCTGGGGGTGCTGATGCTGCGCAACCTGACGGCTGAAATGCGCCCACTGCGTGCGGCGCTGCTGTCCTCGGTGCTGCTGTTTGGTGCGGGTGGCGTCATTGGCATTTTCATCCAGGGCAGCAACGTGCGCATCCCGGCGCACTACCACGGCTGCATCGTGGGTGTGACGCTGGCGCTCATGGGTGCGGTCTATCGCATCCTGCCGTCCATGGGCTACCAGGCCCCGCAGGGCCGCATGGCCACCTGGCAGCCCTGGATGTACGGCATCGGCCAGCTCATGCACATCATCGGACTGGTCTGGTCCGGCGGCTACGGCGTGCAACGCAAGGTGGCGGGTAGCGACCAGGTGCTGCGCAGCACCGCCGAAGTGGCGGGCATGGGCCTCATGGGCCTGGGTGGGCTCATCGCCATCATCGGCGGGCTGCTGTTTGTGGTGGTGGTGATCCGCGCCATCCGCCAGCCACAACCCAGTGCCGCCCACGGCTGAAGGAACACGAACAATGATCAAACTCTTCCAAAACCTCCTGCAATGGCTTTTTCTCAAAGCCGAGGGCCTGTTCAACGCTGCCTTTGGTGACCGCATCAACCCCTTCTACCATCTGGGGGCCATCACCTTCTTCCTGTTCTGGATCGTGGGCGCCAGCGGGCTGTACCTCTACGTGTTCTTCGAGACCGGGATCGCCGAGGCCTACTCATCCGTGATTGCCCTGACCAACAACCAGTGGTGGGCCGGCGGCATCATGCGCAGCGTGCACCGCTATGCCTCGGATGCCATGGTGCTGACCATGGTGTTGCACATGCTGCGCTACTTCGCCTTCAACCTGTACCACGGCTTCCGCTGGTTCTCGTGGGTCACGGGCGTCATGCTGATCTGGATGGTCTATGCCTCCGGCATCAATGGCTACATGCTGCCCTGGGACCAACTGGCGCAATACGTCACCGTCACCAGCTTTGAATGGCTGGATTGGCTGCCGATCTTCAACGGCACGCTGATGCGCAACTTCCTGTATTCCGACCATGTGGGCGACCGCTTCTTCACGCTGCTGTCCTTCATGCACCTGGGCATTCCGCTGGTGTTGCTGATGATCATGTGGATCCACGTGCAGCGTGTGCCCAAGGCACGCACCACGCCGCCGCGCCCCATCGTCATTGGCATGCTGCTGACCTTTCTGGTGCTCTCGCTGGTGGCCCCGGTGCACAGCCAGGGGGGTGTGAGCAACCTGGCCCAGGCAGTCACCCAGGTGGAGCTGGACTGGTTCTACCTGGCCGTGTTCCCGCTGATCACCGACTGGCCCATGGGCCGCGTGTGGGCGCTGGTGGTGGGTGCTTCGGTGCTGCTGTCCCTGCTGCCCTGGTGGCCGCCGCAGTTCCGTCGTGGCGACAAGCGCACGCACCAGGTGGTGGTGCATGGCACAGACGGTGCGAGCGCCGAATTCAAGGTGCGCGAGGGCGAAACCATTCTGGACGCCGGTCTGCGCCAGGGCCTGGCCCTGCCTTACGAATGCCGCAACGGCGGCTGTGGCCTGTGCATTTGCAGTGTCGAACAAGGCAGCATCGAGCAGCGCCCCTACCAGCGCAGCGCCCTGCCGGACGCCCAAAAGGCCCAGGGCAAGGCACTCATGTGCTGTGCCGTGCCCAAGGGCGACGTGGTCATTGATGTCGAAGGTTTCACGGGTGCCGAGCACCAGGAAGCTGCCGTGCACACCGCCACCGTGGCCCAGATGGAACGTCTGGCCGAGGATGTGATGCGCGTGCTGCTGCAACTGCCCGAAGGCAAGACGCTGGATTTCAGCGCAGGCCAGTACATCGACATCCTGCTCGACGACGGCCAACGCCGCGCCTTCTCGTTTGCCAACCGCCCCGGCGAGAGCCGCCAGATCGAACTGCATGTGCGCCTGGTGCCTGGCGGACGCTTCACCACCCACGTGTTCCAGGGCATGAAGGTGGGCGACACCCTGCGCTTTGAAGGCCCGCGTGGCAGCTTCACGCTGCGCGAAAGCCAGCACCCCATCCTCTTCATCGCCGGGGCCACGGGCTTTGCGCCCATCAAGAGCATTGTCGAAGACGCCTTTGCGCGCGGCGTGCAGCGCCCCATGCGCCTGTACTGGGGCACGCGCAAGCCGCAGGACCTCTACATGCTGGAGCGCTGCGAGCAATGGCAGCGCGAGCATGCCAACTTCACCGTGGTGCCCGTGGTGTCCGACGCCAGCGAGGGCGACGCCTGGACCGGCCGCACCGGCCTGGTGCACGAAGCCATGTTGGCCGACTTTGCCGACCTCAGCGGCCACGAGGTGTATCTGTGCGGCTCCGTCAAGATGGTGGAGACGGCCGTGCCCGCCTTCATCGCGCAGGGGCTGGACGAAAACTCCTGCTTCTCCGACGCCTTCCTGATGGCGGCACCGGCCCAGACCCCGGCGCAGCACTGAGCGCCTCGAAAGCAAAAGCGCCCGGCACCGCGAAGGTGCCGGGCGCTTTTTTCATTCCTCGTCAAAGGCCGAGAGATTCGTACAGCGCGTCCATGCGCGCCGTCACATCGGCATCCATGGTGATGGTGCGGCCCCACTCGCGCTGGGTCTCACCGGGCCATTTGTTGGTGGCGTCCAGTCCCATCTTGCTGCCCAGGCCGCTCACGGGCGAGGCAAAGTCGAGGTAGTCGATGGGCGTGTGCTCAATGAACATGGTGTCGCGCTGGGGGTCCATGCGGGTCGTCATGGCCCAGATGACCTCCTTCCAGTCGCGCACGTCCACATCCTCGTCCACCACCACGATGAACTTGGTGTACATGAACTGGCGCAGGTGGCTCCACACGCCCATCATCACGCGGCGCGCGTGGCCGGGGTAGGCCTTCCTGATGCGCACCAGCGCCATGCGGTAACTGCAGCCCTCGGGCGGCAGGTAGAAGTCCACGATTTCCGGAAACTGGCGTTGCAACAACGGAACGAACAGCTCGTTGAGTGCCACGCCCAGCACGGCGGGCTCGTCGGGCGGCTTGCCGGTGTAGGTGGAGTGGTAGATCGCGTCCCGCCGCAGCGGGATGCGGTCCACCGTGAACACCGGAAACTCGGCCTGCTCGTTGTAGTAGCCCGTGTGGTCGCCGTAGGGGCCTTCGAGGGCATGCTCCCAGCCGCTGGCATGTGTGGCGTCGGGCTGGATATGGCCTTCGAGCACGATCTCGGCGCTGGCCGGCACGCGCAGCGGCACGCCCAGCGCGGGCGCCACCTCGGTGCGCGCGCCGCGCAGCAGGCCGGCAAACTGGTATTCGCTCAAAGCGTCGGGCACCGGCGTCACGGCGCCCAGGATGGTCGCCGGGTCGGCCCCCAGCGCCACGGCCACCGGGTAGGGCTTGCCGGGGTTCAGGGTGCAGTGGTCGCGGAAGTCGAGCGCGCCGCCGCGGTGCGCCAGCCAGCGCATGATGAGCTTGTTGCGCCCCAGCACCTGCTGGCGGTAGATGCCCAGGTTCTGCCGCGCCTTGTGCGGCCCCTGGGTGATGACCAGGCCCCAGGTGACCAGCGGCGCCACGTCGCCGGGCCAGCAGTGCTGGATGGGCAGGCGCGCCAGGTCCACGTCAGCACCTTCCCACACCACCTCCTGGCACGGCGGGCTGCTGCGCTCCTTGGGCGCCATGTTCCACAGCGTCTTGAGCAGGCTGCCCATGCCCACCATCTCCTTGAAGCCCTTGGGCGCCTCGGGCTCCTTGAGCGAGGCCAGCAGCTCGCCAAACGGCCGAAGCCCGGCGATGCTCTCCACCCCCATGGCACGCGCCACGCGCTCGGGCGTGCCGAAAAGGTTGCCCAGCACCGGCATGCGGTGGCCCGTGGGGTTCTCGAACAGCATGGCCGGGCCGCCCGCGCGCAGCACGCGGTCGCACAGGGCCGTCATCTCCAGGTGGGGCGATACCGGCTCGCGCACACGGCGCAGCTCGCCGCGCTGTTCAAGCTGCTGGATGAAGTCGCGCAGGTCGTGGTAGTGCATTTGGATAAAAAGTGGCTTTGGCGCTTATGGATATTGCGCAAGCAGCTATAAAAAATATAGCAAAAAGAACCCAGTCCAGCCCGTGTCAGTGGCCAGCGCCCAGCCCCTGCCAGCGCCCGCCCAGCCCATGGGCCAGGCCCAGCAGATCCAGCGTGCGCGCGACGGTGTGGTCCACGATGTCGTCCACGCTGCGCGGGTGCAGGTAGAACGCGGGAACGGGGGGGCAGACGATGGCGCCCATTTCGGTC
>JACCEE012199462.1_pt1 | contig 15669 bp, 11 predicted proteins | sample 7449931 | NCBI WGS metagenome assembly JACCEE01 (sample SAMN15323457, study PRJNA562643) | freshwater metagenome | isolation source: river surface water | place: USA:Blue River Watershed | collected 2017-08-19 | reverse complement strand
GGCATTTGAAGAAAACAAAAATGTAATTTGTCATAAAAGATTTCATTATATTCATCTTTTAAACAAATATTGCGTCTAAACTTCATACTGTTATTCGGTTCATCATGGACGAAATCCAAAATGGCAATAAAATAAATAGCCGATAATTGGAAATTCCACAGCCCTTTCTTTGCCTGTTCTTGAATAGGAAAGGTTGTATAATACAAAGCACGGTCTTTAAAAAACTCCATCTCCGCTTTTTGCATTTCTACAATAAAATGTTCACCTGAGCGACTGGTACAATAAATATCAAAAAATGCTTTACGGTCATCTGAAGAACGCGGCAGTTTCTCTGTATTTTTAAATACCAAATCATAAATTTGATGTTTTTCAGGTAATAATTGATTTAAGAAATCAATGAGCAAGTCTTTATTGCCTTCCTCTCCAAATAATTTCTTAAAACCAAAATCAGTATAAGGATTGATAAAGCGTGCCATGATGAACCTCAATATTTTTCTAAATGAACGTGATTACATTTTCCCTTTTTCTATTAATTGTTGCCCTACCCAATCTCTTGCAAATTGCCATGCACAGCGACCACTGCGCGAACCTCGTTGTAATGCCCATTGTAACGCCGCTGTTTGCATTGCTTGCTCATCAAACTCAGTGAGTCCCATTGTTATAACCCAATGTTTTGCAATCGCTAAATAATGAATTTGGCTAAAAGGATAAAATGAAACCCATAAACCAAAACGTTCAGATAAAGAAATTTTTTCTTCAACTGCATCGCTATGGTGAATTTCTCCTTCTACCAATCGCGATTCTTGATTTTCCTTTAAATATTCAGGTAACAAATGACGACGATTCGAGGTTGCATAAATTAAAACATTATTGGGGGGCGCGCTGATTGAACCATCTAAAACACTTTTTAACGCTTTATAACTTGCATCTTCTGCTTCAAAAGATAAATCATCACAAAATAAAACAAAGCGATAGGGCGCATTTGCAATTTGCTCAACGATTATCGGTAAATCAATCAAATCATGCTTTTCAATTTCAATAAATCGCAAGCCTTTGTTGTGATATTCATTTAAAACCGCCTTAATTAATGACGATTTCCCCGTGCCGCGCGAACCCCATAACAAAACATTATTGGCGGGATAGCCCCGCAAAAATTGTACGGTGTTATTGACAATCAGTTGTTTTTGCGTTTCCACATTTTGCAAATCGCTTAATGCAATGTGATGTGGATGTTTAACTGCTTGCAGTTCTCCTTGTGGGCAATGGGTTGTTTTTAGCCAGCGACACGCTAATGTGGCTTGCCAATCAATAGTTTTTTGCGTGCTAGATAGTGTACTTTCAAAATAACGCAGTACAATGTCGAGCCGTTTTAATAAAGGTCGTAATTTTGCCATATCAATTTGTAATACTATTAGAAAGTTGAGGGTTAAGAATAAAGTTAAGATAGCATAACTCGATAGGTATGAAGGCTATAGGTATGCTAGACTATTTTTCTATCTATGCTTGCTTATTGTTGGCAGCAATTCTTTATAAAATTCGTTATCCGCAGGAGTTTGAATGCAAACTGAACAATTATTACCCATCGTGATTGATGCTTTAGAAGATTTAAAAGCCCAAGAAATTAAAGTGTTAGATGTACGCGGCATGAGCAGTATTACTGATTATATGATTATTGCCAGCGGTTCTTCTAATCGTCAAGTTGCCGCTATTGCGGATAATGTCACTAAAAAAGTGAAAGAACAGGGGTATCGTCCACTTGGTGAAGAAGGGGCAAATGAGGGCGAATGGGTTTTAGTCGATTTGGGTGACATTATTGTTCATGTTATGCAGCCACAAGTGCGGGATTTTTATCAACTTGAAAAGTTGTGGGGTGAGTTGGGCAAAACAGATGCTCATGTAACCGCTTAATATTTGTCGATTATCGCTAGTTAATTGCTCATGAAAATCAAAAAAATTATCCAACGTAATAAAAAGCAAACCTACCATTTGCACGACGCTTTTGGCACGCAATTTAACGTGCTATATACCCACTACGAACACCTTGCTAATCAAGGGCAAATCAAAGGGTTTAAGCGCATTAACGCCCGCGATTTGTGGCGTAAAATGTTGACCATGCTATTTGAAACTGGTCACCCATGGATTACTTTTAAAGACCCCTGTAACGCGCGTTCACCACAACAGCACGTCGGTGTGGTGCATAGCTCTAACTTGTGCACAGAAATTACTTTAAATACAAAGGCTAACGAAGAAATTGCTGTTTGTAATTTGGGTTCAATCAACCTATTAGCCCACATCAAAGATGACCAGCTAGACGTAGAAAAATTGCAACGCACCGTTACAACTGCAATGCGAATGCTCGACAATGTGATTAATATCAACTATTACGCCGTCAAAACCGCTCGCAATTCTAATTTACGTCACCGCCCTGTAGGTTTGGGTATTATGGGCTTTCAAGATGCCCTGTATCAATTGCGTGTACCCTATGGCTCGGAGCAGGCTGTTGAGTTTGCCGATAAATCAATGGAGCACATCAGTTACTTTGCGATTCAAGCCTCAAGCGATTTAGCCAAAGAACGCGGTGCATATTCCACATTTAAGGGGTCATTGTGGCAACGCGGTATTTTGCCGATTGACAGCGTCAAATTATTAGCCGAATCGCGCCAATCCCATTACTTGCAAATGGATAAAACAACTCGCTTGAACTGGGATAGCTTGCGTGAGCAAGTGCAACGTGACGGAATGCGCAATTCAAACTGTATGGCAATTGCACCGACTGCCACGATTTCTAATATTTGCGGCGTTTCGCAGTCTATTGAACCGACATATCAAAATTTATTCGTTAAGTCTAACTTGTCGGGCGAATTTACCGTCATCAACCCGTTTTTAGTGGACGATTTGAAAAAACGCGGCTTGTGGGATGACGTTATGGTCAATGACCTGAAATACTTTGACGGCAGTTTGCAACGCATTGACCGTGTACCTGATGATTTAAAAGCCCTGTATGCAACGGCGTTTGAAATTGAAACTGAATGGTTGATTGAAGCCGCATCACGCCGTCAAAAATGGATAGACCAGTCCCAATCGTTGAATTTGTACATGGCTGAGCCGTCTGGACGCAAACTGGACAACGTTTATAAACTTGCGTGGATTCGCGGGTTAAAAACGACGTATTACCTGCGAACGCTGGGCGCAACGCATGTGGAAAAAAGTACGGCAACTGCAACAGAGATTCCGCAATTTGTGAATGCGACGACTATTTTAAGTTTGGATAATTCGTCGTCCAGTTTACCCAAAGCTTGTGCGATTGATGACCCTGAATGTGAAGCGTGTCAATAAATTTTTTAACAAAATCCCTGTTTTTTCTTTTTAATGCTGAGAAAAAATAGGGATTTTTTTTATCAATATGAAAATCCATGCAATTTACTTGATACTCAGCATTGATTTGATTATCTTGTTGCAAAGCAAAATTTTTATGTATCCCTCAAAACAAAACTTTTATTTTAAGAGACTTTTCCTGTGTTAGATAAACTTCGTAATATCGCCATTATCGCTCACGTTGACCATGGCAAAACCACACTTGTTGACCGCTTATTACAACAATCTGGGACATTAGACAGTCGCGCCAATTTAGGCGAACGGGTGATGGATTCCAATGATATTGAAAAAGAACGCGGCATTACCATTTTGGCAAAAAATACCGCTATTCGTTGGCAAGATTATCGGATTAACATCATTGATACCCCTGGACACGCTGACTTTGGCGGCGAAGTAGAACGGGTGTTATCTATGGTTGATTCCGTATTATTGTTAGTCGACGCGCTTGATGGGCCTATGCCGCAAACCCGTTTCGTTACACAAAAGGCGTTACAACGTGGTTTACGTCCTATCGTCGTTATCAATAAAGTTGACCGCGACGGCGCGCGCCCTGATTGGGTATTAGACCAAACCTTTGAATTATTTGACCGTTTAGGCGCAGATGATGGGCAATTAGATTTCCCTGTCATTTATGCTTCAGCGTTAATGGGCTATGCAGGCAATGAGCCAACTGTGCGCTCAGGTAACATGGAGCCTTTATACGAAGCGATTGTTAAACATGTCCCAATTCCTGATGTGGACGTAGAAGAACCATTTCAATTACAAGTCAGTGCCTTAGATTATTCTAGTTATGTTGGCGTGATTGGGATTGGACGTATTAACGCGGGACGGGTAAAAACAAATACGCCTGTTGTTATCGTAGATGCAGAAGGCAAACAACGACAAGGTCGAGTTTTACAAGTTTTAGGTTTTCATGGTTTAGAACGGGTAGAAATGCCTGAAGCAATGGCAGGCGATATTATCGCGTTCACGGGGATAGAACCCTTATTCATTTCTGATACCTTATGCGCCCCGACGGCGGTTCGCGCTTTACCTGCTTTATCTGTTGACGAACCTACTGTTAGCATGACTTTCCAAGTCAATAATTCTCCTTTTGCGGGTAAAGAAGGAAAATTCGTCACTTCTCGGCAAATTCGGGAACGTTTAAACCGCGAATTATTACATAATGTTGCTTTGCGTGTAGAAGATACTGAAGACCCTGATAAATTTAGCGTTTCTGGACGTGGTGAATTACACTTAGCGATTTTGATTGAAAACATGCGCCGTGAAGGCTATGAATTAGGTGTTTCTCGCCCTAAAGTAATCATGCGTGAAATTGATGGTGAAAAACAAGAACCTTATGAAAGCTTAACGATTGATGTAGAAGAACCGCATCAAGGCACAATTATGGAAAAAATCGGCTTGCGTAAAGGCGATTTAGTCAACATGGAGCCCGATGGTAAAGGTCGAATTCGTTTAGATTTTATTATCCCTTCTCGCGGCTTAATTGGTTTCCGCACCGAATTTTTAACCGCTACCTCTGGTACTGGCTTGATGTATCACACTTTTGACCATTATGCCCCTGTAAAAGCGGGTTCATTAGGTCAACGGATTAATGGTGTGTTGATTGCTAACGGCGAAGGCAAAAGTTTGGCGTACGCGCTGTTTACTTTACAAGAACGTGGTCGTTTAATGGTTGGGCACGGTGATGAAGTGTATGAAGGGATGGTAATTGGGATTCACTCGCGTGATAACGATTTAGTGGTTAATCCATTAAAAGCTAAACAGTTAACCAATATTCGTGCGGCGGGTTCTGATGAGAACATTATTTTAACGCCACCGATTCGTATGACGTTAGAACAAGCTTTAGAATTTATTGATGATGATGAATTAGTAGAAGTTACGCCGAAAAATATTCGGGTGCGTAAACAGTTCTTAAAAGAACATGAACGCAAACGTGCTTCTCGTAGTGGGGAATAAAATATAATCCCACGTTTTATTTTTAGATAAAACAGAGACCTGCAAGGTTTTAGCAGCCTTGCAGGTCTTTTAGTTTCAGGTCTTTGTTTTAATTCGAATCTATCGGCAACCCTTGCAATTGCTAAAGTGATTGCACTCCTCTTTTTTAATTAATGTCTTTTTTTTAAACGCCTAAAGTTTAAAAAATAATTTCTCGCACTTGTTCGTTTTTATCGGTTTTATCAATGTCTAGTAAATTAGAGAGTTCTTCGCGTAAATAATCCAATTGATCAGCGGAACGTAAAGCGCGATTTTGATAATCGGTAATGAAGAAAATATCTTCTACGCGTGCGCCTAAAGTGGCAATTTTCGCCCGTTTAACCCGCGTTGAGCAAATCACAAATGCTTGCGCAATGCGTGATAATACCCCTGGGCGGTCACTGGTCACGACTTCTAACACGGTGTGATTATTCTGTTTATCTTGAGTAAAAGTAATGCGTGTGGGAATGGGGAAATGTTTTAATTGGCGCGGAATATGGCGCGTAATGGGGTTTAACGGTAAGGTATATTCACGTTTTAACGCCGCTTTTAGACCTAAAACGATTTCATGAATCCGCTCTAAAGTGTTAATTTCCATTCCATTCTGTTCAAGGACGGTATAGCCCACCAAACTATAACCGCGTTTTGTCGGTACGATAAACGCATCTAAAATATTGAGGTTGCGCTGTTCCATAAAGTGCGTAGTTGCAGCGAACAAATAATCGCGTTCTTGGGGATATAACAAGGTGAATTGATTGCCCGCCCGCCGATTTTGTCGTTCCATCACTAAAGGTTCAGACGGTGAAGAGTTCTCATGTTGTAAAATAAGACGTGTTTCACTGGCAATATCTTCAGGTGAAGTAAATAAGAAATAATCTTCGCCTAAATCTTCCCATAAGTCATTTAAGGCTTGTTTATCAATATCTGTTAATAAGTAACGAGAAGTACGTTGTAATTCTGCAACGCGCACTTGTTTGTCCATATTGCGTCCATCTAAACCATTGCGTAGCGCGTGTAAGGTGTGATGGTATAAATCAGATAGTAATTTGCCTTTCCAACCATTCCACAATTTGGGATTTGTGCCGCGAATGTCCGCGACGGTTAACAAGTATAAATAGTCTAAACGTACTGTATCTTCTACTTTTTGTGCAAAAGCATGGATCACTTCGGGGTCGCTAATATCTTGTCGTTGGGAAGTGGTGGACATTAACAAGTGATAGCGTACTAACCATGCTACTAAACGTGAATCATGGTCGCTTAAACCGTGTTCTTGACAAAATGTTAAAGCTTCCGATTCGCCTAATTCAGAGTGGTCGCCGCCGCGTCCTTTAGCAATATCATGAAATAAACCAGATAGATATAATAATTCGGGTTTATAAATTTTTTGCATAATGCGATGACAATGTGGCAATTCATCGGCAAAGCGTTTCATTGCAAAGCGACGTAAATTGCGCACAACGAATAAGCTGTGCTCGTCCACAGTATAAACGTGGAACAAATCGTATTGCATTTGCCCGACAATTTTGCCAAAAGAAGGAATATACGCCCCTAAAATGCCGTAGCGATTCATGCGCCGTAAAGCGTGAGTTAATCCTTCAGGTTGGCGTATAATTTCAAAAAATAAACTCCGCGCGCGCAAATCGCGATGAAAGGCATCATCAATTAAATAGGAATATTGGCGAATTAAACGAATCGTGCTGGCGCGCACGCCGCGAATTTGCGGATTTTGCTGCATCAATAAAAAGATTTCTAGCAATGCAAAAGGATAGTGTTTAAAAACTTTATCGTGACAAACTTCAATATAATCGTTACGAACTCTAAAACGTTTATTTAAATGATAAACTTCATCGGGTTGATGCGCGTGTAAAATGGCTTCTTGGAATAATTGCAGCAACATATCGTTTAAGCTGCTCAATTCTTTAACTGTGCGGAAATATTGCCGCATAAATTTTTCAACAGCTAAATGCGAATCATCATCTTGATAACCAAAAAAATTAGCTAAAGTACGTTGATAATCAAATAATAATCTATCTTCTCGCCGTCCAGCGGTAATATGCAGCATATAACGAATACGCCATAAAATTTCTTGCCCGCTAATTAAGGTTTGATATTCTTCCTCTGTTAAAAAATCATGTTGCACTAAATCGTAAAGTGTTGTTGCATTAAAATGGCGTTTAGCAACCCAGCCAACCATTTGAATATCACGCAAACCGCCGGGCCCTTCTTTGACATTAGGTTCAAGATTATAGGCAGTATCATGATATTTAGCGTAACGTTGCCGTTGTTCTTCCAGTTTTGCTTCAAAAAATTCTTTACTTGACCACATTTGCGCCCGTGAAACACAGGCTTGCATATCGGTAAATAATATTTTTGAACCACATAATAAGCGGGCTTCCACTAAATTGGTGACAACTGTAATATCTTTGACAGCTTCACGTTGGCATTCCACCAATGTGCGTACACTGTGCCCAATTTCTAAGCGAATATCCCATAAAAACATAATAAATTTTTCTAACGCGCTTTGAATATCGGGTGTTACTGGCGCGCCGAGCAAAATCATAATATCAATATCGGACATAGGATGGAGTTCGCCCCGTCCATAGCCACCCACTGCGACTAATGCCAATGATTGGCTTGCACTGCCTAAATGAATTTCCCACGCGAGCAATAAAATCTGGTCAACTAGCCACGCATACTGTGTAACAGCTTCTGTGGCATTGCGATTCTCTAAAAATCGTCGTTTAATCGTTTCTTTGCCCTGAGTTAGAACTTGACGAAACGAATCTATTGCCGATTTTCCTTCTGCTAATTGTTGTTTAAATTGCTCTAAATCAAACAATTGCGTGTCACTATACATGAAATTAATAGGGTGCATAACAAAAGAATCTCTTATTGTGACATGATTTAAAAAACAACGCAGTTACTGGCAATCGCAGCTCAAAGCTATGGAAAATAGGTACAAAAATCCTATTGAATTATAAGCACAATTTCTGCATTCCAAATGATATTTTAGCTATTTTTATGCAAGACGTATGCACGTTTTTATAGAAAAAAATTTAAAATATTCAACGTTTAACATCAAGAATATTCAAGGGTTTTCATAGTTTGCCGATATGTTTTTTAAAAATTTTGAGTGCAAATTAGAAGTGCTCTAAAAATATCATATCTTTATATTCAGGATTATTTGGGAAGTTTAGCCGATTTTGTCGCCAACTGCTGTTATTTTTATGAGGAAGTTATAAGTTAGAAACGAAGCTATAGAGCCTAAATATCACTATAACTTAGCAAGCTATTGTCAATGTTGCAATGCAACTTTAGACAACAACTATTTGATAGTTCTTTAGTAGGACAGAAAAATAACAATGATTTATTTTCTAAATTTTTTATTGACTATTAAGATATTATTATTAATAATGATAATGTGAAATGCGATAGCTAGTGTCCTATTTGGGTAGCTTTCATGACACCAGTTCATGCTGGTTTCCACCATAGTGTGGTTATAATCAAGATGCCTAGCAGAAACTAAGCAGAAACCCCTAATTTAGGGGTTTTTGTCTTTATGCAGCTTTGATTTTAAATATCTACTTAATAAAATACAAAACTTTGTGGGTGAACCTCTCACATCATGTGGGCGATTCGTACGAAAATGTACACTACGAACCCAAATTTCTAATGATGGATTACAATTTACTTTGTAATCCCACTTCATACAAATATACCAACCTTCATATAAACTCATAAGAGAATCCCCTTTTTTTTCATGACGATAAAAAAGTGAGTGGTCATTCCCTTGTAAGCAGATTTTATAGCCTAATTCTTTTATAATTTCAGGAAGTAATTTTGAAAATTCCCACCGTTGGCGGCAAAAAACTCGATTTTCTACTGCTCCCCCTTTTCTTTTTTCTTTAAAAATTATGGTTTGATTTCCTATCGTCTCTTGTTTTTTTGTATAACAATGATTAGAAAAGATAATTTTTGTATCTATCATCAACTTTTCTTTGTTGATTAACACTTCAAATTGAGTTTGAAAAGAATTTAAATGACTTAAATCAAAACTTTCTTGTGTCTCTGGGTCTATATACACTCTACTTTCCTAAAATAATCTGAATTCGGCGAGATATTAAAACGAAAACAAAGACCTACTAGGTCTTAGAGACCACCTAGTAGGTCTGTTGGTATTGCTTCAAAAGATTGTCTGTCGTAACATAAGCGTTTGAATATAAAATTATTCTAACCCCGCCCCCGCGTGCGATTTTTACTTGCGGAATCCTTCGTTTCCGCAACTTTACGTTCTGTAAATTCAATAATTAAGCCTGCAATATCTTTAGCCGTTGCTTGTTCTATACCTTCTAAACCTGGGGAAGAATTAACTTCTAATACCAAAGGGCCATGATTAGAACGCAAAATATCCACGCCTGCAACATTTAACCCCACTGTCTGCGCTGCCCGTAGTGCAATCGCACGTTCTTCTGGCGTGATTCGTACTAAATCCGCCTTGCCTCCACGATGCAAATTAGAACGAAATTCGCCTGGTTTAGCTTTACGAATCATTGAAGCAACTACTTTATCTCCTACCACAAAACAACGAATATCCGAACTTTTTGCCTCTTTAATAAATTCTTGTGCCAAAAAATAGGCTTTTAAATTCCGAAACGCATCAATCACACTTTCAGCCGCTTGTTTAGTCTCCGCTAAAACCACTCCTTTACCTTGCGTACCTTCCAATAATTTCAAGACAATAGGTGCTCCTCCTGCCAATTGCAATAAATCGCTCGTGTCATCAGGTGAATAAGCAAAACCAGTAACTGGCAAACCAATGCCTTTACGCGCCAATAATTGCAAACAGCGTAATTTATCGCGTGAACGACTAATTGCAACGGATTCGTTTAAAGAAAAAACATTCATCATTTCAAATTGTCGTACAACCGCCGTGCCGTAAAAAGTCACCGACGCGCCAATACGCGGAATAATGGCATCAACGCCTTCTAACACTTTACCTTTGTAATGGACTTGTGGATTATTCGCCGCAATATTCATATAACAACGTAAATGATCAATCACTAAGGCCTCATGCCCTCGTTGTTGAGCCGCTTCTACCAAGCGACGAGTAGAATATAAATTTCGATTGCGGGAAAGAATAGCAATTTTCATAAATGAGTACGAGGTTAGGAAGTTAGAAGGAATTAGGTAGTAAATGCTAAAAATTTTTTATTTTTTTAACAATACAGCTTTTAAGAAAAGTTTTTAATACACATGTTGAAGCATATAAATGTATTGTACGGTATCGTTATGACGAATTATCTTTGTATTTATTAATTATTGCGCTTACAAACCACTATACTGATTTTATACCACCATGCAATCACAATGCAGTTGCTTTATCAAGTTCAATATGAGTGTAAAGCTTATCTCATTAACATTATAAATTTATAGTTAAATTAGGGATTTATTAATGAGTACGCGTTATCTTGACCGTTTTTTCCAGCCTCGTTCTATTGCTATCATTGGAGCTTCTGAAAAACCTTATAGTATGGGAGGAATTGTATTAAAAAACTTACTGAATAGTGCTTTTCAAGGCAATTTATTTGCGGTTAATGCGAAAAATTATACTCAAGTCTTTGGTGTTCCATGTTATAGCCATGTTCGTTATTTACCGATAGAGGTTGATTTAGTCATTTTATGCACGCCTTCTACCACTATCCCTAAACTTATTAAGGAGTTAGGGGAATGTGGTTATAAAGCAGTCTTAATTTTAACAGGAGGAATTTCCCGCACGGAAAGTAAAAGCCACGCGTTATGGACAGAATTCCAAAAATTTTTCAGCGAGTTAGTTGGTATTGATTTAACTGAGCAACCCCGTTTATTGCGTGAATTATTGTGGGAAGTTGCCAATAAATACGACATGCGTTTAATGGGGCCTAATTGTATTGGGATTTTATCGCCGTTTCATAAAATGAATGCAAGTTATGCACATTTAAATGCGAATTTAGGAAAAATTGCTTTTGTTGGACAATCAGGTATTTTAGGACATGCTTTATTAGATTGGGCAAGTAGTTATGGAATTGGTTTTTATCATTTCACTACCTTAGGTGATAGTGTAGAAGTTGATTTTTCTGATTTAATTGATTATTTTGTGCAAAATTCTGAAATTAAAATTATTTTACTGCACATTGAAAATTTACAAAATGCCCGCCGTTTTTTTTCTGCTATTCATGCGGCGGCGCGTAAAAAATTAGTGGTTGCCTTAAAAGCAGGACGTTTTCCTGAATCGCAAGAAAAAACTTTAGCTTTACCCCTTGGCGTACATCGCCACGATATTATTTATGATGCCCTTTTACGCCGTGCGGGCGTGTTACGTTTAGCGGGAAGTCATCAATTATTTGATACTTTAAGCACATTAACCCGTATGAAAGCTTTACATGGTGAGCGTTTAGCTATCGTTAGCAATGGTTTAGGTGCAACATTATTAGCAATCGATTCACTATTAGCACAAGGCGGAAAATTAGCAGAATTAAGTCCGCAAACCGTCACCGCACTGATTCCACACCTTCCGCGCTTTTGGACACGCAAAAATCCTATTGATTTAAATGCAGATGCAACTCCCACGCGCTATTCACAAGTGTTAGCGCAACTTGCGCAAGACCCGCAAATAGATGCTATTTTAGTGATTTATGGCTGTAATATATGGAGTGATGCGCTCGCGGTTGCGCAAGCAGTGATTCAGCAACCTGTTGAATACAATATTCTTGCAGCATGGATGGGCGGCGTGCAATTAGAGATTGCTCGACAAGTGTTAGATGAAGCCAATATTCCAACCTTTATTACACCAGAAGAGGCCGTTTCCGCATTTATGCAAATGGTGCAACATCGTCGTAATCAAGTCATTTTGCACGAAACGCCCCCTTTATGGCTTGCGCAGCATTTACCCGATAGACAAGCAGGTTGGGAAGTGATTCATCAAGTTGAATATCAAAAACGCCAACAATTAACGCCCGCCGAAGCGCAGCAATTATTACGGAGTTATCATTTAGAAAGTACAGCGGATTTTAGCAATACGCTTATTACAGATAAACCCATGATTGATAAATTACCATTATGGTTTCATGTCACGGTTACGCAAGATGTTGTGGTTGGCGCAATTATTTTATTTAATGTCGGTGGACAGCATTTAACCGAAGCAAAGCTGGAATTATTGCCGATTAATTTGAAATTGGCGCGAGAATTAATCCAAAATAGCCCATTTTATTCCCTGATACTCTCGCAATCTGTCAATCTTGAACAAGATATACAGCATTTAGCGATGGTTTTAGTCCAAGTTGCGCAAATTGTTGTGGATATTGCCTTAATTCACACCTTACATTTGGAAATCGTTTTACATCCAACGCAGGGCATACAATTAAGTCGGCCAGAAATTCACTTGGGACAAACAACCGAATTAGCGATTCAACCCTATCCCGAAGAATTGAAAACACGGGTTCAACATCCCGAGTTTGATATACCGTTAGAAATTCGTCCTATTCGTGCTGAAGATGAACCTGCACATGACCGTTTTGTCCGTTCGCTCAGTCCAGAAACTTTGCATTACCGCTTTTTTCATACACGTCATAGTTTAAGTCATTTAGAACTAGCACAATTAACACAAATTGATTATGCCCGTGAAATGGCATTTATAGCCGTTTTAAATCATCAAAATCAATTACCTGAAACTTTAGGTGTCGCGCGGGCATATATAGATGCTGATAATATTCAAGCTGAATTTGCCATCGTGGTTAGTGACCAACACACCTGCAAAGGGTTGGGTAAATTGTTATTAACTCAGCTGATTGAATATTGCCGTGAACGCGGTACAATTCAAATGATTGGGACAGTATTAAGTGAGAATCGGGCGATGTTAACGCTTGCAAAAAAAATGGGATTTCAAAGCATTAACGATAGTAAAAATCCAGAAATACAAGGGATTTTTTTAACTTTGAATCACACCCGAGAAATTTGGCAGCAAGATAGACTTTGGCAATAAAAAAACCTGCTAGTTTTTGAATCTAGCAGGTTTTAATTTTACTGACGATATTTCATCGTCTTTAAACTTATTTAGTCGTTACATTAATCACAACGCTTTTACCTTCAGCATCAAAAGAAGGTACAGGAGGAGGCGTTGTGCTGCTTGCTGTTGTAGAACCGCCCGCTTGTTTAGCTTTTAAGCGTTCTAATACGGAATTTTTAGAAACACCTTCCGCAGGTAAAATGCCAGCATCTTTTAATTTGTTTTTCAACTCATCGCCAGAGGTTTCTTGCTGCATATTTAAAGCAGCTTGCATTTGGTCAGAACGTTGTTGTTGTTTCTGTTTAATCCGCTCTAAAGACTCCGTTGCAGATTGCAAAGAAGAATTTGTTCCAGAGAATTTAGCAGAAGCAACTGAGCTGGCTTCTTGCACTTTTTCAGTGGTTTTAACAACGCTTACTTCACGTTCTAAAGTTTGAATATGGCGTTCAGTATTGCGAATAGTTTGTTTTAAGTTCGCAATATTGTTGTTATAACCGTCTAACACAGTTTGTTGCGCCGCCGCTTCATTTTCTAACTCAGCGATTTTTTCAGCAATTTGTGTTGCTAAAGTCTCATCATTTTTATTTAATGCCTGTACAGCATAACCTTCATATTCAGCAATGGATTTTTTGTACTTGTTAACTTCGCGTTCAACACCCATTTGCTCTGCCATAACTTTGGCTAAACCTTCTTTTGCAGCATCTAAATTTGTTTTAGCATCGCGAATTTCTTGATCTAAAATGCGAATGGCTTGCGTGTCAACAACTGCTTCACCTGCTTCTGTAGCTGCACCACGCACTGCTGTAAATAATTTACCAAAAAAACCCATGGTTTTATCTCCTAAAAAAAACGATTAACGAGCCACCTAATTCACTATTTCAAATACTCTGCCATTTCTTCAATAGCGGTTAAGGTGTTGTGACTCAAAACACTGATTTCCTCAATTATTTGGTCAACGCTTGCTGTCGTTGGTGCCGCCCCAAAGATAGTATATTGTTTACCAATCATAGAGAATGAAGATAAAGGCATTGGAATATTTAAACTCAATAAATGTTCCAATAAAGTTGTGCGTGTTTCTGGTTTTACTTCATCCTCTCGCCATAAATGCGAAATACACAAGATTTGACTTTCGTCAACTGTGACATAAACCGGAAATTCTTCACGGTCTTGAATCGTGACAACCAGCACATTCACATCTTCGCTTTTCATTAACTTTGTAGCAAATTTCAAACCTTCGTCGGTGTTTGCACCGTTGAGTTGTGTTGCTAACAATTCAAGTTTCTCATTGGGGGTCATAACATCTCCTGGAAGTAGTGCTTTTACACGCGTTGATATACCAAAGATGGAGTTAATCCTATGCTTGAATTGAGAGAAGTCAAGAGGGCATGAATAGATATTTTTTCGGCAGAATTTTATTGAGTTAACAAAAAATTAAGCGAGATAAGATGACAGTCATGCACACTATGTAATAAGTGTATGACATAATAAGTCAAAAAGAAAGGGGGAAAACGATAAAAAGAAAAAACAGAAGCAAGGCTTCTGTTTTTACTTGATTACTTACCGTATTTACGACGGAATTTATCAACCCGACCCGCAGTATCAACAATCCGTTGTTGACCTGTGAAGAATGGATGGCATTTTGCACAAACTTCAACATGTAAAGGTTTTACAACAGTTGAGCGTGTTTGGAAAACGTTACCACAACTGCAAGTAACGGTAATTTCTTCGTATCTTGGATGAATATCTGCTTTCATTATTTTAAACTGCCTCAGCATGACTTGTGTGATATATTTTTCAATCACCGCAAGTGATACAAAAATGGAATGGCTACAAAAGAGTTAAACTTCGGGATTATAAAGAGGTTTGGCTAAATCAGCAAGAGATTAGTGCGGGAGTTGGATAAAAAAGCAAGTTGATAATTGCCTTTTGTATTTTTACACATCTATAAACCACTACATTTTTAAAACTAAATTAGGAGTTACGCAGTTGAAATGAGGAGTGCAATCGCTTTAGCGATTGCAATGAGCAGACCTGCTCGTTTTTTAAACCTAATAGACCTTTGTTTTAATTTGAATTTATCGCCAAATTTGGGTTATTGAGTTCTCGGCAACCCGCGCAATCGCTTTAGCGATTGCACTCCTTTCTAATCAACTGCGTAATACCTAGATCATATAGTCCCCGTATCACAAAAAGAGTATAGAAAATGACCTATTCAAGAGACTTTCGTGAACGCGTATTAAAAACAAGGCAAGAAGACAAATTAACCATCGCCGAGG
>JACCEE011988491.1_pt1 | contig 15681 bp, 17 predicted proteins | sample 7449931 | NCBI WGS metagenome assembly JACCEE01 (sample SAMN15323457, study PRJNA562643) | freshwater metagenome | isolation source: river surface water | place: USA:Blue River Watershed | collected 2017-08-19 | reverse complement strand
TACCACCGATTTTGACTGGAGTTTTTCTAATTTCGCTCATAAACATCCTTAAATAAAATTTAATCTTTTTATATTTTACCACATCTAATCTAAATTTCTAGTATTTATACTAAAAAAAATATATTGCTAACACTTTTCTTATCTGCTAATATGAAATAACAATCAAAAGGAGGTCAATCATGGACTTGAAAATTATTGGAGAACATATAGAGGTTTCAGAATCAATTAGAGAATATATTAATCAAAAATTTAAGCATCTTCCTATTCCAGATAAAATGCATCATGCTGAATTTAGAATAGGCAAAGATGGAAACCATATACAACATGTTAAGTTTAGTGCTAATTTTAATCACAAAAATTTAACAATTGATGTTAAGGCAGACAATGTTTATCATGCGGTAGACCAATTAATGAAAAAATTGCATATTAATTTAACAAAAGATAAAGAACACAGTAAGCATTTACATAAGATTACTTAATATAAATTTTAAAAGCCCTTTCGGGCTTTTTTATTTTCTCTTAATTGAAGACAGACCTTTTAATTTTGGTTTTTCTTCCTCAACTTTTTCAACTTTCGTTTCATCAGTTTTTTCTTCCACTAATATATTGGCAGTTTCTTTTTCTTTTATTTTATTGAATTGACCTATAATTTTAGGAAGATTCTCTTTTAATGAAACATCTGCAATTAAATCAACAGGGGTAAAGTTTTCTTTATTTCTTTGAGTCAAAGGAGCATTCTTCTCTATTAATTTCAACAATAAGTCATAATTATTTGTTTTAGCAGCATAATGAGCAACATTTTCATAGTTCTTATCAACCAATGAAAAGTCAGATGTTCCTAAATCTACGAGATAGTTTGCCATATCTATTTTGTTTTCAGATATAGCTACCATTAAAGGTGTTTTCCCATCTTTAGTTTTAGAATTTATATTACAATATTCTATAACAGCTTTAGTTACTCTTTCTGGAGCATTTTTAATACATTCATGTATTAAATGCCAATCTAAGTAAGGAACTTTTACATCTAGATTTGCTTCTCTATTATATAACTCTTCCACTATATCCCAATTTTTATGTTGGGCTGCATAAAGAATTATAGCGACTCCATTTATTTCATGATCTACATATGGAGTATCTTCTAAATCAAATAGTTCTTTTATTTTTTGACAGTTTCCTGCTATAACTGCTTCATTCAATTCATTATTTACATTTATTTTATTAAAACTTTTTTCAAACATATTTATTCCCACTAAATATATTTATTATAAACCATACTTTAATAAAATCAAAATAATTATTCTCTATTTCCTAACTCAACACCTCTAAGAAATGCTACATCTCCAAAATTTTCTTTTGGCATATACTTTTTCTTGATTGCTTTTTTTAATAGCTCAATAAAGTCTAAGCCATAATTTTCATATTTACCAAAAATCAATACTGACTCTATAACTTTTATAAAATTTTTTTCTCCCAAACGGTTTTTAATTTCTTCTAAAGAGATTTCTTCATCTATTATGAAAGCCAACCTAGTATTGTAATACTTGTCTTCATTGTTTTCATCTTTTAGTATTTCTTGGAAATCCTTTTCTATAAAACCACCAGGATATGCTATTCCATAATTCTCATCATCATAATCTAAATTAATAGGATTATTCAAAAAAAATAAATCTTTTTCTTTTAAAGAGTTTTTGAAAATATCAAGACTTCCTTTTTCATCTTGAAAAAAATTTAACCAATAATTTAAGTCTCTATCATCCATTTTTAATTAAATCCTCTGGAGTTAATCCTTCTTTATTTTTATCGTTTAAGGATATTCCTTTGCTTATTAAATAGTTAATGATGTCTATATTCCTATTTGTCATTCCAAAAGCAATATGTAAAGCATTGTTTTGATGTTTGTCTAATTCAAAAATATTTACATTGTATTCCTCATAATGCTCAAATATTTTTCTAACAAAATAAATATCATTAGTTGCTACTGCCTTATGAGTGTAATAGAAAAACTTATTCTTTTTATTTGGGAACCCTTTTTTAAGAATTGTATTAAATAAATTCTTGTGTTTCTTAATCATCACTTCAAGCAAAACATCTGTTCTAGGACTATCATGTAAAATATTTAAATCTACATTATCATTTATTGCATTAGTTATTTTAGACAGATCTTTTAAAATTTCTAAAATGTTTTCTTTTGTTAAATTGCTCATACTCAATTAATATGTTACTGTTTTATTATCAATTTTTAGTAAACCATTTTCGTGAGCATAATTCAATAGCCAATCAACATATCTTTTGCCACCAAAACAATCATCATTTTCCCTGTTTTTCTTCCAAAACTCCATAACACACTTATTCGCATGCTCACAATCTAAACATTCGGAATTTTGATCTCTTAAAAGTTGTTTTCTAAGATAAGACCTTCTTTCTTTGCTTTGTAGAACATTAGCAAAATCTTCTTTTAGAATATTTCCAAAATATCTCATATATTCTTGATAACCATTTTTATAATCTGGTAAAACGAAATCTCCGTTAGGCAACAAGAATAATGTTTGTCCCGCTATATTTGCCAAAGAAGGTTGTTTAGCTTGATGTAATATGAAGCTTAATTGTCCGATTTCTGGAACGAAATTTCCTTTACTTTTCTGTTCAAAATAATATTGAGAAGCCTCAATCATGAAATCACTCCAAGCATTCATAGTTGGAGCATATTTGTTATAAGCCTTACCATCATTTTGTTCATTCCACATAAATGGCAAGAAAGAAATTTCTTTTACTTTTAATTCAGCCAGATATTCCATAACTTTAGTTGCACCATCTTTTAAAAGTTCATGATTTACTACAGATATAGTTCCAACTTCCAATCCAAAATCTTTTGCTTCCTTGATTTTTTCTTCCCATTTCTTTACATAATTTTTACCACGCATTAGACCATCAAAAGATGTTTGAAAGTGTCCATCTCCATATTTTTGAAAAAATGGAAACCAAATACTTGTATCTACAGTTAGTAAAGAAGTTAATACAGTATGCTTTGTGAAATAGCCTTTTTCTTTGGTAAAAATATTATTAAGTATATTAGTGGCACTTAAGAAATAATCCATTCCCATTTCTGTAGGCTCTCCACCATACCAATAAAAAACCATAACTTTATTTTTTATGTTTTTCTTAGAATAATATTCATCAACTTTTTGAGCAGTGATTGTTAAATTTTCAATAGACATTATTTCACTATTTCTTCTTTGTTCTTTTGTTAAATAGCAATGTGGGCAATTTAAACTGCATCTTAAAGAAGGCATTAATGTGAAAATAAAAAAACCACTTTCTATACTAAAAGGCTGTATGTCTTGATGTGAGAACTCTACATTTATTCTACTAATATAATCATTAGGATTTTGATTCGCTAAAGAAAATTGCTGTAAATTAAAATTTTCCATAATTATTTATCTTTTAAAAAAAATTATACAAGTAATACACCCAATGTCAAACCACATATTGATTTTATTTATTTATTTATCTATACTCATTCAAATTATATAAAAACAAAAGAATTATGGTGCTTTATGAGTCAAGAAGAAGTATTATCACAAGAAGAAGTTGACAACCTACTAAAAGGAATCACAGGAGAACCTCAAGAAGAAAAAATTGAAGCTACCACTGAAGATTCTGGAATTAGCAAGTATAACCTAGCAGAACAAGAACGTATCGTTCGTGCTAGAATGCCGACTTTAGAAATTATCAATGAAAGATTTATTAGAAACCTTAGAATGGGTCTTTTTAATTTTACGAGAAAAACACCAGATGTTGCTGTGTTAGACACTAAAGTTCAAAAATTTAGCACATTTTTATCTGAGCTAGTTGTTCCTACGAATTTAAATATTGTCACATTTAAGCCATTAAGAGGTTCAGGATTAATTACTTGTGAACCAAAATTAATTTTTTCAATGATAGATACACTATTCGGTGGAAGTGGAAAATTTCACACTAGAATTGAAGGACGAGATTTTTCAAATACTGAAATGAGAGTTATCAGAAAACTATTAGAAGTTATTTCTGAAGAATTTAAAAAAGCCTGGGCTGGAGTTTATCCTTTAGAGTTTGAATATCAAAGATCAGAAATGCAACCACAATTCGTTAATATTACCGCTCCAAATGAGGTTGTTATTTCTACTTGTTTGAAAATTGATTTTGCCGATACATCAGGGTTGATTTATATAACCATACCCTATGCGACATTGGAACCTATTAAAGATACATTGTATTCTTCTGTACAAGGAGAAAACTCTCATTCTGATAACAGATGGGAAAATAGTATTAAGGGTCAAATTAAAGATGCACAAGTTGAGTTGCAAGTTAATCTTGGGAAAATGCAAGCAACACTTAAACAACTAAATCAAATGAAAAAGGGAGACTTTTTCCCTTTAATTCTTGAACCAACAGTCACCGCAACCATTGACGGACTTCCTGTATTTTCTGGTTATTATGGGAAAAACAATGGTAGATACGCAATTAAAATTGATAAACGATTAGAACAGAATAAAGGAGATAAAAAGAAATGAGTGAAGAACAAAACAATCTTTCTGAAAACACAGAAGTTAACCAATCTAAACAGCAAGCAGCTTTTCAAGATTTTAATACCCCCCCACCACAATCTGAGGAAGATTCTGATTTCAATTTAGTGATGGATTTACCAATAAACTTAACAGTTGAATTAGGTAAAACTCATATTCCAATTAAAAATTTAATGCAATTAAATCCTGGTTCTGTTGTTGAATTAGACTCTCTAGCAGGAGAGCCTTTAGATATAATGGTTAATGGATTTTTAATAGCTCAAGGAGAAGTTGTTGTTGTAAATGATAAATTTGGAATAAGACTTACTGATATTATTAGCCCCAATGATAGAATTCGCAAATCAAATAACAAATAATTAAATTAATCGTATAAAACAAAAAAGCCCAATTGGGCTTTTTTTTATTTTTCCAAAACTATTTCATTGGATTCTTTTTTGTCTTCTGAATCTAAATCTTGATTATCAACTATAAATGGTGTTATGAATACCATTAACTCACCTTTAGTTTCATTTTTAATATTTCTTTGGAAAAGATTTCCTAACATTGGAATATCTGCCAATAAAGGTATTTTTTGGATATCTTCTTGATTTTGAATCTCATAAACACCACCTAAAACAACAGTTTGTCCATTATTAACTGTCACTGCGGTTTCAATTCTCTTAGTATCTATTGATGGTATTGTTCCACCACCAGCCACAGGAACCAATTGTCCAATACTATCTTTAGAAATTTTAAGATCCAAAACAACTTTGCCATTTGGCGCTATTTGAGGAGTCACATCTAGCTTTAAAGATGCCTTTTTGAATTCAACAGTTGTTCCTCCAGTTGTTCCAGAAGAAGCTGTATATGGTATTTCAGATCCTTGCTCTATGGTTGCTTTTTTATTATCTGCCGTTAATAATCTTGGATTGGATATAATCTTTCCTCTATTATTATCTTCAATAGCAGACAATTCTATATTAATTAGATTTTGTGTTGCACTATTTAATAATGTTATGCCTATAGCACCAGGGTTAGCTCCGTTAACTGCCCCAGCCGCCAAGCTAGACAATATACCATTTGCTCCAGCACTACCACTAGCACTAAATTGTCCATTACCATTTGTTTTTGAATAATTTACACCGAATTTTGCTCCAATATCTTGCCCAAATTTTTTGTCAGCAATAATAATTTTAGCTTCAACCAACACTTGTTTATTAGCTATATCAAGTTTTTTGATGATTTTTTTAATTTCCTTTAATCTTTCTTCAGTATCTTGTATGAATAATATATTATTTCTAGCATCCACACCTACACTTCCTCTTTTTGAAAGTATATTCATGGCGGCTCCACCAGCTTGATTGGCTTTATTGTTAGCCTCCAATACTGCCTTTAATTCTTCTGCTTTATAATAATTTATTTGGAAAAACTCTAATTTTAAAGGCTCCAACTCTAAGTTTTGATTTAATAAAGATATCTTAGTAGCATTATTTCTTTCAACTTCTTCTCTAGTCGCTATCCAAATAACATTTCCATCTCTTACTTTTTGCAAACCTCTAGACTCTAACACAATATCTAAAGCTTGATCCCAAGGAACATCTCTTAGGCGTATGCTCATTGTTCCATCTACTTTATCGCTACTTATTAAATTTAAGCCTGTAAAATCTGCTATAACTTGCAAAATAGCTCTTACTTCCATATCTTGGAAGCTCATAGATAATTTTTTGCCAGAATACTTTAAATTCTCATTGGCATTATCATTTTCTTTGATTTCTAGAACAAGTTTTTTTCCTAAATTAAAAGCTTTATAATCCCAATTACTTTCAATATTCACATTAAGATTTAAGTCTCCATTTGTTTTTGAAACTTTTATTGTTTTAATTAATGAGCTTACTTGTAAAGAATTTATCTTTCCAATTAATTTTTCGTCCATATCAGTATTTTTAAAAGTAATTAATAAATTATTTTTTTCTTTTTTAATGATAGGCTCAGCAAAATCTTTATTTAATTCAAAAAAGATTTTGTTTTCCACATTGCTTTCTTTTTTGATGTTTATTTTTTCTAATTCTAAGAAAGTAGATGATTGTTGTTTTGATTTATCAATTTTTACCCAAGAATTGCTAATATTGCTTAAATTATTTTTAAATTTAAATACTTCTCCTGTTGCTATATTTTTAAAATCAGCATTATCTTCAACTAATATTGTTAAATACTTTTTATTTATTTTTGAATCAAATCCTACATTTTGATTTGTTTTTATTATAATTTTTAATTTACCATCAATCTCTCTGAAATACATTTTTTCTATCAATGGATCATTTTTAGGAATATTTGGTAAAGAAAAGTCTTTCTTAAGGTTATCAGCAGAAATAATAATTTCACTATTTTCTGGATTCGCCACCATTTTAAAACCATCCAACTCTTCAACTGATAAATCTATGTTAATAGCACTTCTTAATTTTTGATCCAATTTTTGAACGGCTAAAGTATTAGCATTTTCAGAATTACTATTTTCTTTTGCCATTTCACTTGTAGTAGCACAACCAGCTATTAAAAATAAGCTTGAAGAAGAAATTATTCCTAATTTTAGATGTTTGTTTTTCATATTTTATCCTTATTTTTTATCCATACCTTCAAACAAAAATATTTTTGTTTCTCTTTTTTCCCACTTATCATAGTCTTTAAATCTTTCTTCTAAAATTATTTCACCTTCATTTAAAGCCATAACTTTTCCATAATTTAAACCCATATAATTACCTTTTTTAACATAATATAGATTTTTATTGTTATCTTTTATCATCGCATAAATATTATTATCTTTCTGTACTGTTCCCACCATTCTTAATGTAGACAAATCAAACTGCTCAAGCTCTTCTTTTGGTCTATTGAAATCTGGAGCATATTTATTTTTAAAAATATCTAACGTTGATACTTTAGCCACTCTAGAGAAAGGATCTGTATTTGCACTAAACTGTGTTGGTTCATAGACCTTAACAGGAGGCAATTTGTCAATTTTCCCTTTTAGTTCTTTTTCTTGTTTAGTCATCCATTCTTTTAAATCAGAATGCTCCCCAAAAGAACAACCAACGATCATGAAAGGTAATAATATTAGGAAGATTTTTTTATTAAATTTCATTCCTTCTCTCCTTTTTTACCGTTAGTAGCCTGTGTGGAGTTTTTAGCTTTTCCTTTTTTAGCTTTTTTCTTTTCTTCTGCTAATTTTCTAGCTTGTGCCTCTAATTCTTCTTGATCTAAATATCTAAATGTTTTTATTTGAGCTATTAAAGCTACTTGATTATTCCTATCTAAAAGAATCTCCATATTATTAAAAATAACAACTCTTGATAATTGAGATACATCAGCGGTAAATTTACCAATAGATTCAAAAGTACCAACTAATTTAATATCAATTGGCAACTCTGCATAAAACTCTTTAATTTTTTCCTGGTTGGGTTTAAATAATTCTACACTTAATCCTCTTATAATAGCAGCTTGGTTTATGTCTATTAATAATTTTTCCATTTGAGATTTATCAGGAAGTTGCTTTAATAAATTATCAGAATCTTTTGTTACAACCTCTAATTGTTCTTCATATAAGTCTAAGTTAACAGCTTGTCTTTTCTTATCTACAAACTCTTTCTTTAAGGTTTCTTCTTTTTTCTGATAAGTTGTTAATTCTGAACTCAATTGGTTTATATCTACAACCAACCCAAAAACGAACACAACAATTAATGTGAGAAATCCCAAAACAATTTGTATAGATATTGGCCAATTATAGTATTCCTTAGGGTTTAAATTTTTAAAATCCTCTCTTATAAGATTAAACTTTTCTAAAACAATTTTCATTGGTTCACCTTTTTATTGTTTTTATTATTAGAACTCAAAGCTTCATCATCCGTTCTTTCCATTTTTAAAACCAAAGAAAACTCACTTATTTTTACTTCTTTTGCTCTATTTCTATTTTTCAAGGCAGAATTATCAATATTTTTAGCTTTAATTTCCTTTAATGTTGGCTCTTTAAAAATTTGTGACTCTTCTAGTCCAACCATATAGTGAGAAACTTTATTATTGGAATAAGTTTGTCCAATAATTGTTACATTTTCATCTTCTTTTTTGACACTATTTAAAAATGTATCTTCTGGTATCGTATTAGCAACAGTGTTCACTATATTAATAGCATCAGAGCGATTTGCTTGTAACTGTTCGACAACCTTTCTTTTAGCTAATGTTAATTTAATCTCTTCTTTTAACTTTGCTATAGACTTTATTGTTTCGTCCAGTTTTTTATTCTCTGAGGTAATAAAATTATTTCTATTTTTTTGCTCTTCTATTCTAAAAGACATTACTCCATGAACCATACCAACTAACAATAATCCACCAAGAGCAAAACCACCAACCAAAAATGCAAACTTTTTAACAGCATTTGCTTTTTGCTTTTCCCTATAAGGCATTAAATTAATTGTAATAAATCCATTTTTCATTTTAATAATCTCTTAAATATTGTCTTACAGCTAATGAAGTAGCTAAAAATAGGTTTTGTTCATCCTTATTAAATTTTTGAATATTGACTATAGATTTTTGAGCATTCTCTAAAGGTTTTGCTATGTAAGGCTCATTTAGAACCATTAAGTTTTCTTCTTCTAGTAACCCGTCTATTACCATTTTTTCAAAATTAGGATGCCCCGCAACTCCACCACTTAAAATAATATCATCTATCTTTATTAATGAATGAGCTGAGTTAAAATAAGATAATAAAGTGAAAAACTCTAATTTATAATTCAACAAGAAGTTCTTCTCTATTTCTAAAAACATCTCATCTTCACTTCTGTCTTGTTTTAGTTTTTCTGCTTCTTCAAAAGTGATCCCCAAATTATTCATTAAATCTATTGTTAGTGTATGACCCCCCAATTGAGAATCTTTACTAGCTATCAACTGTCCATCAACATAAGCATACATCCTTAACATAGAAGCAGAACAATCAGCAAATATGTAAGTTCCCTCGTAGAACATTTCACCTTTCATTAGTTTTAATAAGTTTTCTATTGCAAAACCTTCTACATCTAAAATTTCCAAGTTTAATCCCGCACCTTCAACCAATGCCTGTAAAAATTCCAGTTTTTCTTTTTTTGTAGCAACCACTAAAACCTCAGCAAAATCTTCTGATTCTTGCTCTCCAGTGTAGGTGTAGTCAATAGCAAGATCATTTAAATTAATCTCTTCAGGTATTATTTTTGAAAATTCACTCTCAACTATTAATTGTAATTCTTCTGAGTTTGATAACTTAGGTATATATATTGTTTTTGATATTACATTGTTTGAGCTTATACAAGTAGCAACATTTTTACTTTCACAACCTGCTTTTTGCCAACATTTGTTTATTAATTCTGATATTTTTGCTAATTCTTCTTCTTTGAACTCACCGTTCTCAGCAATCAACTCTCTAGGAACAGGAATCATTGCATAAGCAGTTAATTCTAAATTATCTAAATTTTCACCACTTACTTCTAAAATTTTAATATAGCTATTACCTATATCCAATCCGATAATACTTTTCTTTTTATTTAAAAAATTTGACAAAACATCAAACATTTATGTTCCCTTTGTTATTTTTATATCTTATAATTATTCAAATTTACTTAAATTATAATCAACTACATGTCAAGAATAACAAAGATAGTTGAAAATCATTGTTAAAATTTTCAAATTCATATATAATACAAATCTGTTTAATAAAAAAGGTGCTAATTATGAAAAATAAACCATTCGGACTTAATATCGCTGTAAAAACAGCACTTCAAGCCATCAAAGATGGTGTTGCTCCTCCAAGTGTAGCTTTGAGCAATCTATTTTACTTGCAAAAATCTGAAGTTTTCCCACAATCTTTAGATGTTTATTTTTTTAGCACTCCAAGAATTTTAACTTCTGAAGTTGAGAAAAAAATGTTAGTTAAAATGCTAGATAACTTAAAGCAACCATCTGTTAATAAAGAATTGATGTTAGAAGAGGTTTTTGCAGAAGGTTGGGTTTTTAAAAAATCCCCTCCTAAGAAAATGGTTAACACTCAAAAGAAAAAAACCTTCAGCAAACCAAAGGCTAATGTAAAAGTTACTCCTACTGTAGTCGTTAAAAAAACTAAATTAGGATAACCTTATTGACAAAAGATTAGTTTTAATACATAATATCACAAATTAAGCCTTTCGCATCAGCAAAAGGCTTTTTTGTTACTATAAAGGAATTGAATATGGAAAACTCTCGTGAACTTATTTTGATAGCAGAAGCTGTTGCTAAAGAAAAAGGCTTATCTAAACAAGAAGTCTTAGACATTTTATCAGAAAGCGTGGAAGTAGCACTTAGGAAGAAATTTCCCGAAGGGGCATTAGTACAAGTCAGTATTGATGAAAAAACTGGAGATATGACTGCCTGGAGACTTTTTGAGTTAGTTGATTCAATTGAAAATGTTGAAGGTCAAATGCTTAAAAGTGAAATTGAGAATGAAGAAGTTATTGATGGTTATGTTTGGGAGAAGTTTGAATTTGCTCTTACTCGTCAACAATTCAATATTGTAAAACAAGTAGCACTACAAAAGATTAAAAATCATTCTCGTGATAATTATATTCATCACCTCTTAAATAAGCCTATCAACCTACATTCAGGCACTGTTAAAGGAATAAAAAAGGACTTTTTCATTGTTGACACTAATGGGGTAGATATTGTTATTTACAAAAGAAGTATTCCAATGAGAGAGACATATAAAAATGGTGACAAAATTCGCTTTACCTTAAAAGAGCAAAATGGACATTATGTTGGTGATCGTGCTTCTGAAGAATTTCTTTTGGAATTATTTAAAGAAGAAATTTCTTATGTTGAAAATGGAGAAGTTTCAATCATGGCAATCGCAAGAAATCCTGGGTTTAGATCTAAAGTTATTGTTGCCCCCGCTAAAGATAATGGTAAGTTAGATGCCGTTAGAACTTGTATCGGTTCTAGAGGTGTGCATGTTAAAAATATTCAACAAGAAATAAATGGTGAATTTATTGATATCATTGGATACAGTGAAGATCCAGCACAACTGTTAATCAGTGCTATTTCTCCAGTTAATGTTACTAAAATTGTAATGGATGAAGATGCCAAAAAAATGGAAATTGCTGTTGAAGAGTCTGGTTTGGCTTTAGCGATTGGTCGTGGCGGTAAAAATATTGACATGATTAGTAAATTAATTGGATGGGAAATTAAAGTTTACTCTGAAAATGAATGGGAAACTAGACAAGTTCAAGAACAAGAAGCCCTAAAGCAATACTTTGCTTTTGGTTTAAATTGTGATGCTGAATTAGCTGAATATGTTGTTGAGTCTGGTTATTTATCACTAGATGAAATTGCTTATATTCCAGAAGCAGAGCTTGATTTCCAAGAATTAGATTCAGAAACAATCGCAGCCCTTAAAGAAAATGCTTTGGAAACCATTAAGGATCAAGAGAAAAACAAACAAGCTGAAGGTATTAAAACTTTATATTCTCTAGGCTTTGAATCTGATGAGGTTGAAACATTATTAAATGAAAATGTTTTAACATTAGAGTCTGTTGCTGATCTTTCAACATATGATTTACAAGATTATCTTCCTAATATTGACATTGAAAGAGCGAAAAATATAATTATGAAGAGCAGACAAGAACAAACTGCATAAAGACTGAAAGGATAATATTTTGCGAATCACCAAGTTAACTGATTATGGTATTTTGTTGCTTTGTGAACTAAAGCAAGATATTGTCCTTTCTTCTAAACAACTAAACTTAAAAACAAAAGTTCCCTTAGCAACCATTAATAAGGTCATGCGACTTTTAATTTCTAGTAAGCTATGTAATTCAAAAGAAGGTAAAAATGGTGGCTTTTATTTATTAAAACCATTAAATCAAATTTCAATGTTAGATGTTATATCAAGCATTGAGGGACTATACGATGGATTAACTGATTGTGTAGATTCTAATAATAATTCCTGTGCTTTAGCTGGAAGCTGTAAAATTACAAATAGAATGAAAAGCATTGATAATCAAATCTATGATTTGCTTAAAAATAAATTTATCAGCGAATTAACATCTTAATACTTGACTTATTGTTTCTAATTACTAAAATCATACTAAATTGGTATGAGTTAACATATGAACAATAAATTAATAGAAGAAAAGATAAACTCTCAAGAATATGAATTGGGGTTTTCTATGGATATAGAAAACGAAACTATTCCCATTGGAATCAACGAAGAGATTGTAAAGTTAATATCATCTAAAAAAGATGAACCAGAATGGCTCTTAAAGTGGAGACTAGATGCATATAACCAGTGGACTAAAATGACAGAACCCAAATGGGCTAATGTAACATATCCTAAAATAGATTATCAAAATATCTATTACTATAGCATCCCCAAAAAAATAAAAGCTAATAATGGGGAAATTGATCCTGAGTTGAAAGCATATTTTGAAAAACTAGGGGTGCCATTAAATGAGCAACAAGTTTTAGCTGGTAATATTGCTGTAGATGCCGTTTTAGACTCTCAATCAGTTGGAACTACATTTAAAGAGAAATTAGAAAAACTTGGTATAATTTTCTGTTCTTTTAGTGAAGCAGTTCATAATCATCCAGAATTGGTTCAGAAATATTTAGGAACTGTTGTAAATTATAAGGATAATTATTTCGCAGCCTTAAATAGTGCTGTTTTTAGTGATGGAAGTTTTTGCTATATACCTAAAAATGTTAAATGCCCTATGGATTTAAGCACATACTTTAGAATTAACCAAGCAAATATCGGACAGTTTGAAAGAACTTTAATTATTGCTGAAGAAGGATCTTCCGTTTCTTATTTGGAAGGTTGTTCAGCAGTTAAAAGAGATGAAAACCAATTACATGCAGCAGTAGTTGAAATTATTGTCTTAGATAATGCTTCTGTTAAATATGCTACTGTTCAAAATTGGTATCCTGGTGATAAAAATGGAAATGGTGGAGTTTATAATTTTGTTACTAAAAGAGCAGAATGTAGGGGGGTAAACTCTCATGTTTCTTGGACTCAAGTAGAAACAGGTAGTGCTATTACTTGGAAATATCCTTCAGTTATTTTACGAGGAGATAATAGTGTTGGAGAGTTTTACTCAGTTGCCTTAACTAACAACTTTCAACAAGCTGACACTGGAACCAAAATGATTCATTTAGGTAAGAACACAAAATCTACTATTGTTTCTAAATCTATATCTGCTGGTAATTCTATAGGAACATATCGTGGACTAGTTAGGGTAGGGAAAAATGCTTCTGATGTGAGAAATTTTACACAATGTGACTCTTTAATTTTTGGTGATGCTATTGTTAATACTCATCCTTATATTGAAACATTTAATAATACTAGCACACTTGAGCATGAAGCGACCACAAGTAAGATATCAGATGAACACCTTTTTTATTTACAACAAAGAGGTATTTCAGAAGAACAAGCAAAAAATCTACTAGTGAATGGATTCTGTAAATCTATTTTTCAGAAATTACCCGCTGAATTTGCTGTAGAGGCACAAAAACTATTAGAAATCAACCTAGAAGGAAGTCTTGGATAATGAAAAACACTATGAAAATAAACAACTTAAATGTTCAAAAAGGTTCAAAGCAAATTATTAAAGGATTAAACCTTAATTTAGAACCTGGAATTAATATACTAATGGGTCCCAATGGATGTGGAAAAACTACACTTAGCTATACCATTGCTGGACATCCAGATTGTAATGTTTTGTCCGGAGAAGTTCATTATCAAGAACAAAATATTCTAGAGCAAGATATTCAAGAAAGAAGTTTAAATGGCATCTATTTAGCGCCACAGTATCCAAGTGTTATTGAAGGATTATCTCATGCGGCATTAATGAAGGAGGCTATTAATATTCGTCAACTAAGAAACAATCAAGAAGAATTAGACGAATTTGATTTCCTAACTTTACTAAAGAATAAAGCTACTCAATTTAATTTTAATCCAAAAGATTATGTAAGAAACTCTTTAAACTATGGTTATTCTGGTGGAGAGAAAAAAAGAAATGAAATGCTTCAAATTTCATTATTAAACCCTAGCTTTATCATACTAGACGAGATTGACTCTGGTCTTGATATTGAAGCCATGAAGTATATAGCAAATTTTATTAATGAATATGCATTGAATAATAATGTTACATTTTTGATTATTACTCATTATCCAAACTTTGCTAAACTTTTAAATGTTAGTAAAGTTTATGTAATGAAAGATGGGAATATATCTAAAACTGGAAATATTGATTTAGTATCAACAGTAGAAACAGAAGGATTTGGAGAATAAAATGGGAGACATTTTTAACCCCAATCATTATTTAGATTTAAATTTATTAAAAGAAGATACACAAGATTCTTTCTCAATTAATTTAAATGAATTATATCTACTCAGAAAAAAAGACTTTCCCAATTTCCAATTTCTAATAATGGAAGATAATAATATTGTATTTTCAGAAATTAGTAATTTTAACTCTATTATATTTCAGCAAAATATTTATTTAATTAGAGCTAATAGTAAAAACAAAAACTTATCTTTAAACTTAAATGGAAATAGTAACTTAATTATAGAGGATGTAGCAATCAAAAATTCTCCTACCGAATTAACCATAAATACAGAAGGAAATAATAATTTTTATTATTTTACTAACTATCAATTGAAAAATGTTTTTTATAGCACAATAAATATAAATGTTAGTGGGGGTTTAAAATCTTTATTTATAACTAAACCTCAATTAAAAAAACACAAAAATAAAATAACATATCATTTAAAAGAAGGCTCTGAACTAGTACATAATAGTTTCACAGAAAACACTAAAGGACAACTTCAAGATGACAGTATTGAAGTTATTCACACTAAAAAATCTATCAGTAAAATTAATTATATAAGCTTAAATCACGGCAAAGTTTCCACTCAAGTTAACTCTGTTATTCCTACCGATGCAGACAATTGTGAAACATATCAATTACTTTCTCATCTTGTTTTGGAGCCAAATGCGATTACTAACTCTAAACCTAATTTAGTTATTAAAAACAAAAATGTTTTGGCTTCTCATGGAAATAATATAGGAGGATTTAATCCAGAGCATTTATTTTA
>JACCEE012420655.1_pt1 | contig 15697 bp, 14 predicted proteins | sample 7449931 | NCBI WGS metagenome assembly JACCEE01 (sample SAMN15323457, study PRJNA562643) | freshwater metagenome | isolation source: river surface water | place: USA:Blue River Watershed | collected 2017-08-19 | reverse complement strand
CTGGTAACCGCGGCCCGGCTGCAACATCTGGCCGGAGTTCGGCCAAAGCGGTCATATGCCCTGTGGCGCCAATCCGTCTGCTATAGGCAGCTGACCTGACGTTCAGCAGTTCTGCGACCTCAACCGCCCCTGCGTTCTGAATCTTCGTATCAAGCAGGCTTCCTCGCTGGACACAAAGGTCCAGCCGATTGCCTCGGCACAGTCAAGGATTCGAGCTTGGACGGTTTTGTGTTCAGAGAGGGTGAGCGGGCTATGCGGTCACTTCTCGAATTGCGGTAATTAGGGGGGATTCGGTGTGCGCATATAACAGATGAACCTCACTCTTTGCCCGAGTCACACCAACGTAGAACAAACGCGCCGCCTCCGCAATTTCATCGTCGTCAGTTGCATACTGACTTGGAAAGTCACCGAGTTCCAGACCGACCATTACAACCGCTTGAAACTCCAGCCCTTTGGAGCTGTGCAAAGTGATCAGGTTTATCTGATCATTGCTTCGTCCTTGGTTGGCGAAGATATCAACGGTGAAGTGTTCCAGAGGCTTTCCCTCATTTGTCAATGCGTAGAGGTTTCTTAAAGTCTCGTGCTCATCAGCCAAGCCGGGCTCGACTGCGAAAGCCTCTTTCAACGCAGAATTGTAGAGTCGACCAATCCACTTCTTGAGAGGAATTGAACCGTCGCGATTCTCAAATAGGCAGCGAATCAGTGGGACCCTAGCCGTAAGGGCGCCTGCTTCATTCTTGAGGCTCGGACGAAGGAGTCGCCATGACTTTAAAATCTGCCCAAGTGTGACACATCCGGTTTGCCACCCGCCGGCGCACCAGACCGCAGCGTCCGTCAAGAATTCAATCAGCCGCGTACGCTTGATTAGAACTCCGTTATCCAGTCGGAAGTAACGCATGCCGCGTTCGTCAGCAATTTTCGCAATCGAACCGCCTTCACGAAATGTTCGGTAAAGAAATGCGATGTCGCCGAGTTGCCAATCGGGATTTTGTTCAAGCATTCGAGGAACCAATTCCTCCAACGCGTAGCGTGCTTGGCCTTCAATATTTGCGCCGACTTCATGGATTGTAATTACACCTTGCCGCCCATCATGCGACTCCGAATCCGGAGGATCATTAAGCAGAGCCTTCGACGCATTAATGATCTGTGTTGCACAACGATAATTGAGCTTGAGTTGGATGCCTTCCACCTGTGGCATGCCATGAAGATCGCGCAACAAACTGGGCTTGGCCCCAGTGAATCCGTAGATTGATTGATCGGGATCCCCAACGGCAATGATTCGGACACCGGCGTCCAACATTAGGGCGCACATCATTCGGTGAAGAGGTAGCCCCAGGTCTTGATACTCATCGACCACAATCACCGGAAACTTTGATCGAAGACACTTCCGTACCCATTCAAATCGTTCGATGACCTGAAGTCCGGCCAAAACCAAACCATCAAAGTCGATCAAACCGTCATCAAGTAGTAGCCGCTCATATTCCTCAACGATCGCGGTCTGTTGGGCGCTGGACGCTTTCCATTCAGCAGAATTTTTGTCAGGGACAGTCCTCCGAAGCCGATCAAGGCTCATCCGATACCATTTACCCGGCGGCACCCCCTTGACTGTTTGATAGGCCTGTTTGAAGAGTGCCTCAGATTTAGATGGTGCAGCGACGGCGATCGGATTCGGAACTGCGACTCCTGCCATCGCCGCATATGGCATCACTATTTCCGTTAATGCGAATGAGTGAATAGTGGATACAAGGATTCTGGATCGATCATCAACACCAAGAGCATTGAGCCGACCACGGAGTTCTCGGACGCATTCATTGCTGTAGGTTATGCAAGCCAGACGCTGCGGTCGCTGTATCTCCTCCTCAAGAATGCGGGCTATCTTAATCGTGATTGTCTTCGTTTTCCCGCTGCCGGGCCCTGCGAGAATGGCGCAGTTTCCTTCAGATTCATACGCCCGCCACTGACCTTCGTTCTCACGAAGTTCTTCAGCCGCTTGGATGTATGCCGCCGAGCTCATTCCAACTTACCTTTAAGATATGACAAGGCGTCAGCAATGTAGGGGGGGCACACATCGAGTTTGTCCTTCTGGAGCACGGCGCCTAGGCGCTGGGCAAAACGACCTTTGCCTACGGAATTGATGTCTTTCAGAAGTTGCTTTGGATCTATTGCGTCCGGATCTTCGGCAAGTGCATCAAACCTTTCGTGGATCTTCTTGTTTGATGTGAGGTCCTTGATGGCCACGGCGAACGCCTTATGCGCACCGCTATTGAACAGGTCTATTTCGAAAGTAAACTCGTTGACGAAAACTCCATGCTGGGGAGCTGCCTCCAGCACTTCCTCAAACGTGGCTTCATCCCACTCGTCTTCGGGGAATAGATGCAGCATGATTGAATTCACAACACGAGTCGCACCGTAGCTATCTTGTTGAATCTCGTCATCTGGATCACCGTCTTCCTGACTAACCTCCTCGTCAACGGGGTCGAAATCTGTGAGAACGACAAACGGGCAATTCAAACCCTTCTGCCCAAGTAGCTGAACATAGGGGCCAAAGTTCGTTCCTGAAATGGAGCAAACCGTTATTCCGTACTCGTCAAAATCAAAGTCGGGTTCATGTAATCTTGCGAGTGTGGGCAAGAGAAATTTCTCGGAGTCACCTTCCACAAGAATCACCCCCTTTGAAAAGAAAAGCTCACCTCGCGTCACGTCGATGTAGCGCTCAAGATCCTCAATTTCGGCATCCTGTAAGTCAATTCCATGAAGCGATCGTCCGATGGTATGCTCCTGACCGTTTGCTTGCCGAAGCACCACGACGTTCTTCAATGGTGCAACGCTCGCGATGTTCGGTGAGTGGGTGGTTAGTATTATGTTTCTGGCTGCCTGCTCTTCTTCCGCGCCACCCTTTACCTTCAGATAGTTTCGGTAAATCCTACGTTGAAGATGCGGATGCAAATGAGCCTCGGGCTCTTCAATTGCCAAGAATGTGTGCTGCCGGACTCCCTCGTTAACGAGATGCTGATTCTCGAGCTGCTTCAGCGCTAAATAGAGGACGTTTGCTGAACCAAGGCTGGCTTCGGATATGCCACGTTTTCCACCGTCAATCATCAGTTGAAGAGCGCGCAAAAGTTTCCCCGGATCAGTAGGCGCGAAGCCGAGGGCAGTCTCGATTGTGTGCTGATCCCCAACCATGTCAGTCAGTAGAGAGTTCACGTCGTCAACGATCTTCGAGAGTTCAGGCAATTCCGCAATTTTCTCCGTCGTCTCCTGAACTTCATCGGCGATTTCCTGGAGCGCTTCTTCGTTAATGTCGGCAGCAGCACGATCAAGAAGAGGTCGGAACGGAGAACGCGCCCAGCGAGCCAAATCTCCCTCTGCATCCCGCAATGCCGGAAATAGATCCATTGGCATCCAGCGTCTCAATTCATATCCGATTGAGTTCTCAATTCGTTCGCCACCGAAAATAATGAACTCGTAATCAGCCTCACTGCGGGGCGCGGTCTTTAATCCCGAAACCGGTTGGAACAGATATGTAATGCGCGCCACCATTGGGTCCGGCTTAACCAAGCTGTCGGCAAGTATTGCAAGAAGATCCTCGTTGTCCTCAAAGTCGCGAAATTCGAGTGAAATCTCGATGACATCGTCCACCTTTAGTGGGCGCTCTAACCCGTCCCAGAAGTCGTCCAAGCGGAGCTGTCGGGCAGAGTCCGGAAGCGACGGATCAAGAATCAGCCGCAAAGCGAATAGAAGATTCGTTTTACCAACTTTGTTCTCGCCAAGAATCACCGCGTGTTCGCCAAGCCGTACATTCAAGCTTTTGAAGTTCCTGAAGTTCTTTATTCTTATTCGGCTAAGTCTCATAGGTAACCTCGAAGTTTTACAATGTGAACTCATGAACGCGGATCTTCGCGGTCATCAGTTCGTGAAGAAGGGGATAGTCCTTATATTTCGGCGCGTCCTTGGCCCCACGGATGGAACACGCGGCATCCCGGATCCAGGATTCGAGGGATTTGCCGCTACCGATATTGTTTGCCATCTGTCCTAAGTCGAACATAAAGGGCGAAAGCAAGATTATGCCCCCATCGTTAATCTAGGTCGATCAAGACACAGTCGTTCCGCCAACTGAGCTGAATCAATTGGAAAGGACGGATTCCGTTGGCCGCGGGCTCCAACAGATAGCCGATTAAGGTCATAGCCTGCAATAGGTCCGCATGGCAATTGGCTCTTGGGGGACCCTGCGTAGGGCGGTTGCCCTATCCTTTGCGGACGTAGATCAGTCAAGCCGCCAACGGTCGCAAAGGCCGATGAATTGCCGGCCAAGCCCTCCGGCTGCTGGTCGGCCACAGCGGTCCTTGGCTCGCTGCGCTCAGTAGGGCAGCAATTCACCCGTTTTCGTTCAGCTCTAATTGAGTTTGATGGACAGCTTTTCTATCTAGCAAATCCGAACTTCCGACCCACAGCGAAGGTTCGGAATGCGGCCTATCAATGGCCTCTTCGCAGCAGATCCTGTCGGTTATGATAAAGAAATTAACTCTCCATATTGGCAACAAGCAGCCCACCACGAGGCTTGCTGAGTATGCCTACGACACAGTTTGGGCCATCAAATGATCAGCAAGGAGTGAGCTTTCCGTGAGCCTAGCCCTAGACCAACTTAAAGGCGTTACAGTAGGTGGCACCCTCGCACGCGAGGTAGCGAGGATGGAGCAGGAGCGGGCCTCGTGGCGGCAAGCAATGCTCCAGGGCATCGGTACTACGCAGCAGCTCAAGGAACTCACCCAAAAGGGATCGACCTATTCGAAGCTCGCCAAGGAGCTCACCGAATTTCGCTCCTCCATTTCCATCGTGGGGCAGCAGTACAAAGAACTCATGGCTGCCACCTCTCCTGCGACCCAGGTCATTAAAGCCTGGCAGGAGTCCCAACGAGAGCAGCAAGAGTACATCCGCAAGATGCTCGAGCCACTGGCATACATCCGCAAGAGTTTCATGCTTGATGAAGGCGCTAGGCAGCGTATCAACGAAGCCACAGCAATCCGCGATCAGTTTAAGGATGCTCTGTCTGGCCTCTCGGGAGTTGGATCGGTCGCCAAGATGTGGGCGCAGCAGATGGAAGAGACCCGGGCTCGAACCGGCAGAGTTCTTGAAGGCTTGAAGATTGACAGCGCCATCAGCCAGCAGCTCAAAGACTTTGAACAGATCAACAAGCAGTGGAGAGTGTCTCCTGAACTCCTAGGCGTTGTGGGCTCACTCAAAGAACTCCATAGTCAGATCGGCAATGTGGTCCTTCCCACCATCGACTGGGGCTCTGCTGCGGCCCTGGCAAAGCTCTTGGGCCAGGAGGGCTTAGAAGAACAATTGGCCCACTTGGGCATCGCGCCTGATGGCTCTTTGCGTGAACCCGCAGAGGCTCCTGAGAAGGGACTTTTAAGCCGTAAGCAGTCGGATGCCGTGGCTCTAGTGGGCTTACTGCTGGCCATCATCAGCATTTGGATGGCCCTTCAAATGTTCTATTACCAAGAGAATGCGGGAACCATTCAGCAAGCCAAGGACGACGAGCAAGCGGCCAAGCAGATGCGGCAACTCGAAAGCCTCAGTCGCCTGGTTGAGAAGGCGTTGGAGCAGGCGACCAAAGCTAAGGAAGAGCGCTTTGTCGTGCGGGAGCGCACCGCCACAGTTCGATCAAAACCCGAGCATGGATCGGCCATGGAGGGCAAGCTCCTGCCCAATGAAGTGGTGCGAGCCATCGACAAAAATGGCAAATGGGTCGAGGTCGAGTATTACCACTGGTTGCACGAGGAATTCCGTACGGGCTGGGTCTTGAAGAGGTACCTGGAGCGCGTTCCTGCAAATTACTCCAAGGCCAAGTCGTAGGCCCCATTGGGCCGAGGTCATCGACCACCGCCAGCATTTGAATGGCAGGAGCTGGCTGATAGTGTTGAAAAACCCCCTACGGTAAAATATGCTTATAGCATTATGTTTTGGGGTACGCAAGATGATGGGGCATCAGTTAGGCGGGCAAGATCATCTGTTCTATTCCTTCGATCTTGAGTCAGTTGTTCCCCAAAAGCACTTACTCCGTGGCATTGATCGCTGCCTTGATCTGACGGATTTACGCCATTACCTGGCCGAGTATTACAGCCACACGGGGCGCCCCTCAATTGATCCCGAATTGATGATCCGGATGCTGGTCGTTGGCTACTGCTATGGCATCCGTTCCGAGCGGCGTTTGTGCGAGGAAGTGCAGCTGAACCTAGCCTACCGCTGGTTCTGCCGTCTCAGTCTGGAAGATGTCGTGCCGAACCACTCGACCTTTTCAAAGAATCGCCATGGGCGGTTTCGTGAGAGCGGGACATTCCGTTGGGTGTTCGACAAAGTCGTGCGTGCCTGCATGGCAGCAGGCTTGGTCAAGGGCGAAGGCTTTGCCGTAGATGCCAGCATTATTGAGGCTGAGGCAGGCTCCAGGCTGGCCATGCCAGGCGATGAACCGCATGTCTGGCAGAATCCGGCCCACTGCAAGCGGGCTGTACGCGAATATCTGGAAGGACTGGACAACGAAGCGCAGGGCGTAACCGTCCCCAAGCGCATTTCGCTCGCCGACCCGCAATCAAGTTGGACGGCTGCACCCGGTGGGCCAGCCTTCTTTGCCTATTCGACGAACTATCTGATTGATGTTGCCCATGGTGTCATCGTGGATGTGGAAGCGACGCCGGCGCATCGCACCGCAGAGGTTGATTCCACCAAGCTCATGGTCGATCGCGTCGAGACGAACTTCAATATCACGCCACGGCGCCTCATTGGGGATACGGCCTACGGTACGGCACCGATGCTAGCCTGGATGGTCGATGAGAAGGCTATCGAACCACACGTCCCCGTTTGGGATCGCACTGAGCGCAAAGACGGCACCTTCTCTCGTAGCAATTTCCAGTGGGATCGAGAGGCCAATGAATACCGCTGCCCAACTGGCAAGGCTCTACGTTGTGATCGCCGTGCCTTCCATAATCCACGCAGTCGTATCACCAAAGCCGAGACAATCGTATATCGGGCAAGCCAGCGCGACTGCGCAAGCTGTCCAGAAAAAGCACGGTGCTGCCCAAATACGGCAATGCGCAAAATTGCCCGGAGCATCCATGAGGATGCCCGCAATGTGGCTCGGAGCATCGCCAAGACGCCCCAATATCAACAGTCACGCTGTGAGCGCAAGAAGGTGGAGATGCTTTTTGCTCACCTCAAGCGGATTCTCCGGTTGGACCGGTTACGTTTACGCGGCCTCAGCGGCGCTAGCGATGAATTCACATTGGCGGCGACCGTCCAGAATTTGCGCCGATTGGCCAAACTTGTTTGTCCTTTACCGCTCAGTGGCGGGATAGTTGCGCCCGCAGCATGCAAAATTGGATGAAATGACCCAGTAACCCGGCTCGACGACCGCATTTAAAAGGCTAAAACCCGCAAAAAATCGCATATCGGGCGAGCGTGCCCGCCTTGACCAATTAGTTTTTCAACACCATCGGCTGATTGCAGTCCGTCTCAGGACCTTGGCTCAAGATCGGCTAAGGCGGAATTTCTGACCAACCGCGAGATGATGTCAAACAGGGAGGAGGGGAGGCGGCCTAAGCCGCCAACGTAACGCATTGAGACCTGAACCCGGTGTCGGCACAAAAGCCGCCATTCGTTTGTGGAGTCGGGCGCAAATCCCCGTACAATTTAGTCGTCATAATCCTGCTCCGCCTTACTCTGATTGTGGCGGTGGCGCGTATCCCATATTGCTGTGCTAGAGACTTTCGGTAATAGGTAACCTAATGCTTCCAGACCTTCCCTCATTTAAGGCGGAACTTCAAAGCATTCTTAGTGAGTACGTGCAATTAAAAGCACGTGCAAGCCTTGGAGTTTTCTCCAAATCGCCCAAGCATGTGATTCATGAAGGTAACCGGATGCGCGTGGTTCGTGCCGATGGAAGCGTTGGAGAGGACAACCTTAAGTCTGCTTCCAGCGAAGTGTCCCTAATATTGGGAGAGCTCCATGCAATGTCTTTGGTGGAACGGACTCGTATGCTCGATCAGATGGCGCTTGAAATGGCTGAACAGATGTCTAGGCATCTGTTTGCCACACTCGGCGAAACGTTGGATGAAGTTGGCCAAGTTGTTGACGCCGGAGGCAAGCCTCTCGATGCAGAACTTATCTTTCGGGCAATTGAATCAGTCCAGATTGATTTCGACGATGACGGTAATCACCACAATTTCTCCATCGTCGTCGGCCCTGAGCTGTATCCCAGGCTGCAAGAAGAACTACAAAAAATCGCCGATGATCCAGTGCTAAAGCGGCGCCACGATGAATTAATGGATAGAAAATGGATGGAATGGCGTGATAGAAAAGCTGCTAGAAAACTGGTTGGATAGTGCTAGCGAGCGGAGCTACCAGCCTGTATTTGTGCAAATGCTGGTGGCGGATGGCTACCGCGTTCTGCACAGTAGTCGCCATTGTCTTTTGGAGTACGGAAAAGACATCCTGGCTATTGCACCGGATGGCGTAGGTTGTGCCTTTCAGTTAAAGGGCGACCCGAAGGGACGCATGAAGGTCGACGAATTCCGCAAGAGCATCCAACCCCAGTTGGTTCAATTGCTCGCTCAAAGACCTTCTTATCCGGGCTTTCCGAGAGAGCCGCATCGCGCCTACCTGGTGAGTAACGGACAGTTCGAGGAAGAAGTTCAGATAGCTGCACGTGAGATGGACGGCTATCTCGCTAAGCTTGAGTTGTGGTCCAGAGGCCATCTGCTGGACGCCTGCCTCCGGCATGCGAAAACATTATGGCCTGGGGAGCTAACTGATAGTCGTACTTTGCTTGAGTTGTATCTGGCATCCCCTTCAGAAATGCTCCGTATTGACCTGCTGGAGTCGCTTCTTAATGCGATGCTTAATCTGGACGCAGAGGCTGCACTATTTAACCCAATGGAATTACGGCGCGCAATCGCTAGTGCAGCTTGGTTGACTGGCATCGTCCTTTCTCGCTTCGAACAGAGTGAGAACCACTACGCAATTATTCAAGGCTGGACCCTTTGCTATTGCTACTTGCTGGCGGCAGAAAGTAAGCATTCGCCCAACAACACCAGCCAACTTGCCACAACCCTGGAATTGATCGAAGGTCAATTGTTAGACGCTTTGATAGACCTGTGGCAGGAAATTCGAGTGAGAAAGCACTTCGTTGAAGGCACCCCCATGCCAGATCCAGAGGTGGCGGGCTGGAGAGCCGGCATCTTGTTAGGCGTAATGTCTTCGCTTGCGATTGCGAATCAGGTATCGACTGTTCTTGACGACAATTCGGCCACTGAACTATCGCAATTTTTATCTAGCCCGCCAGTAAAACCAGAACTATGGGGTGAAGCTGCCGTTGCGAATTTGGTGCCGTGGCTGCTTTGGCGGCGCAAAAAAGATCCGACCTTACAGCCAGACTTTGAAGTCGCGTTATTGGCAGACGCAGTAATTACACGCAACCAAAGAAATTCGGCAACCGCTTTGCCCAATCCCTACTATACATTTGAGCAACTTGCCCGGCATCGACTTCTTGGGCATCGCAATACTGAGCTGTCACCTTGGGAGAGAGAGGATTTTGCGGGTTCTGCTTACACCGCGATTCCACTTATGCACCTATTGGTGAGGACGAAGCAAAAACAACGTTGCAGAGCTCTGTGGCCTACATTTTCGAAACTGAGTCATCTTAGATTGGCATTTGACCATCCTTGGCACTATTTTTTACTAAAGGCCAGCACCGGCGTGGCGGAAACTTTCATATATCCAATTACCTGCAAATGGGATGAGCTGCGAAATGAAGCTTTGAGCGACACAGTTGAGTCGGATTCAATTCCGTCGAAACTTTCAGATAAACCGTGGCTCCTCGCTTTGTGGTGGCAGGTTGCTCCACAGCGATTTACTGCTCCTGCGGTAAGAACCTTCATTGCAAAATTGTTGCCAGGATGGGGCTCGTAATTCTGGGTATCCGGAATTTTTTGTGGGCAACTTTGGGTTGCGGATTCAAGCTGGAGATGCAACGGTTCTACCCAGAATTTTAGGTTCTGGCTGATTGCGCATCAGGAGAAAGCACTTGAACAATACGACAAACACTTAGGTTCATGCGCTTACTGATTCCATCCAACCGTCTGAAATGGCTGCCAAAGGACACTCGTTTGGCGCACGAGTATTGCTTCTTCCTCCACGACGAAATTGCGCGCATGCTCATCGAGTTTGAGGGTGCCGGCGCACACAAGGTCAAGTTCAAGTTTTCAAGCAGTCGAGAGCGAAAGAGGTTCGATGCGCTTGCAAAGACAACCGACCCAGTGTCCGTTTTGAAAGCTTTGGGACGGCATTCAGAGGCGCGACGCGTGGTTCTGAACACGATCACGATGGCTATGGTTTCCGATTGTGCGCACCACATTTACGAGGCTCTTCGATGCTTCGAGAAGGGAAAGGTCATCCCGGGTTTCAATTTGTTGCGCAAGCCGCTCCTTGACAACCTGATGTACTTCACCTGGATGGTGGCCGATGAGGATGGATTTCACTTGGCGTTTACCTCTGGTGACCCCGCGAAGATCACCCAAAAGGTACTTGGCAACCGACGCAGCGAACTCATGCAAGCCGCTATAGAGGAAACGGGACTATCTGCTGTAGTTCGGATAGAAGACCTTCACTCGATAATCTTCGATGTCAGTAATCCGGATGGGCTGTATGGATTATTTCAGCATGCAGTCCATCTCGTGACTGTGGATCGAATTGAGATCAAGACCTCGCCGGAAAATTTCAACTTCATCTTCAACCAACCTGCAGATCAAGATATCTATAGGACGCTGTACGCATCTCTTCCCACCGTGCTGCTTTACTTGGCGTTCCTAGTAATGACGCTCTATCAGCGAATTCATCCAATAGAAAACGGCTCGCGATCTGCATTCATGTTTCGAACCATCAATGGGTATCGCTTGCTCTTGGGCAAGGAGGCCTCGCTGGCCGTAGCAAGTGCTATCGGCAAAGTTCTTTCGCCTCTTCTTCAATGTGCTAACTGCAAGACGCCTCTGAAAGTGACGGAGAGCAATGCCGCAAAACTTCTCCTTGCCGATTGCTTCCAGTGCACCAAGTGTCGCGGCAAGCAACTGTTCCCGTTTTCGTGGATGTTCTGAACACATTGACGAATGATGTATTTGAAACGGATCCGGTACAGGTGTCGGGTTCCAGGGGCGCCGTCACCATTTTGAGGCTCATCGTCATAACGATACCAATCAAAACCAATACCACGGCTAATTCGACGAGCGTGACCCCTGAGGCTACAGGGCGGGCTGGATTATCATTGCAGACTGGAACCAGGTATCTCTGGATTTTCCGGGCATCATAACGCTAGCGGCCTCCGCTCGACAAAATCCCATTGCCTGCGCCACCGTTTGGACGCCCAAAATCTTGCTAGGCTGGTGCTTTTGGGCGGCGTGAATGCAGATCAAGGGATCTATCCGATGGATGATGGCGTAGCCAAATTTCAGACTCTCGCCGCGCAGTTGCCCACCGCCGACCTGCCGCCGGAATGGGTTCGGGTTTGCGCACCTATCCCGTTTGCGGGCCAGCTGGCGCAGCTCACTCGCCTGCTGGGGCATGCAGAGTACGACGCCGAGCACAGGCTACTCCATATTCGCCGACCAGGCTTGACCCGGCTGACCCGCGGGGAGCTGTTTGCGGTTGATATCTATTTTCCGCGCGGCTGCCGGCAGCCCCGTCTGTATATGGAGTATGTACATGAGGGCACAGCGACCGGGGCAACCGTCCGGGGCTCCCGACTCCGACCGCTAACGATCGCAGGGTTACGGCGGGCAATCCAAGATGCCCGGCGCCTGCCAAGGGGGGGCCGTGGAGGATTGACCTGCTGGCAACGGTCGCCCTGCTTTGTGATTGGGATCGGCTGCCCCGGGGGGTGATCGGCACCGTGGTGGAGATCCTGGATGCGGACCATGTGCTGGTCGAATTTGCCGGAGCCAATGGCGTGGCGCTTGCGATCGCGCCGGTGCCGGTGGCGCATTTGCGGGTGGTCGTGTCGAGCGTGGATCAGATGCAGGCGTTCATGCGGGCGGCGGTGCCGGTGGCGGAGCTAGACCTCAAGGCGCTTATCGAGGATGGCCGCGCATGAACTTGGTGCTCGACAACTCTGAGGACATGCGCTGGCTGCACGCCGGCAATCGGGCAGCCGCCTATCATGAGCCTGATCCAGTCCGCCAAGCTCCACCGCTTTCGAATTCAGGATCAGAGATGAAAACCAGTACCAACAAATCCGAAACCCCTTGGTACACAAACCTTTCGGGACTTTCAAAATGACGAGCTGACAACAAACAGTTCGACACTCCCTGAAAACCGACACCGACGGACTTTATTCCTTCCCGACAGACTTTAATCCTTGCCTTCAATTTCAGCGGTCAAAGAATTCAAAACTGAGTGCAAATAGTTCGAAACTCAGTGAGAACCGACGGTGAGAGCCGACCGCTGTTACGACTATATTGATCACCCGATCAACGAAGTTACGACTAAATTATCCAAGTTACGGCTTTATTCTTACCAAACAACCGCGACACGCGCCGGAACCTTTGCTTCACTTAGCACTCTTAAGCTGCGAGTGCTAAAATAGGAGTGAACCTTGAAGGAGGATTTGACGCTATGACCCATGCCTTGGCTCTTCCCATCCCGTCGACCGTCGGCAATATCGACGCCTACATCCAGGCGGCGAGTCGTTACCCGATGCTGTCCGAAGCGGAGGAAATCCGGCTGGCCGAGCGTTTCCACAACGATGGCGACGTGGAGGCGGCGCGTCAGTTGGTGCTCTCCCATCTTCGTCTGGTCATCTCGATTGCCCGCGGCTACCTGGGCTACGGCCTGCCGCATGCCGACCTGATCCAGGAGGGCAACATCGGCCTGATGAAGGCCGTCAAGCGCTACGACCCGACACGCGGCGTGCGCCTGGTGTCCTTTGCCATGCACTGGATCAAGGCCGAGATTCACGAATACATTTTGAAGAACTGGCGCCTGGTCAAGGTGGCGACCACCAAGGCCCAGCGCAAGCTGTTCTTCAACCTGCGCAGCCTGAAGAACGATTACGAAGGCGTCGACACCCTGTCCGGCACACAGGCCGCCGAGGTCGCCGCCCGCCTGGGCGTCAAGCAGGAAGAAGTGGTCGAGATGGAAACCCGCCTGTCCGGCCGCGATCTGGCGCTGGAAGGCAATCCGGATGATGGCGAGGACGCCTTCGCGCCCATCGACTACCTGGCCGACTCCCGCTACGAGCCGACCCGCGTGCTGGAAAACAAGGCGCTGGCCTATCAGCAGAACGAAGGCCTGCATGGCGCACTGGAGGGCCTCGACCCGCGCAGCCGTCGCATCATCGAAGCCCGCTGGCTGAGTGAGGGCGAGGCCGCCACGTTGCACGAACTGGCCGCCGAATTCAATGTATCGGCCGAACGCATTCGGCAGATCGAAGTGAAGGCACTGCAGAAAATGCGTGGCCTGCTGGCCGCCTGATCGCCACCGATCCACACAAAAACAGGGGAGCCGAGCGGCTCCCCTTTTTCATGGCGACAAGCCGGCTCAGGTACCCGATTTTTCGGTCGATGCCGGGTTGTTGAAACGCAGGCCGTAGGTGAAGACATCCTTCGAGCACACGTCGATACAACGACCGCAGTTGGTGCAGTTGGGCGCCAGAATGACCGGCCCGACGCCTTTGCCTTCACCCTTCAGGGCCGGGCGGATGACTTGCGGCTCGGGGCAGACCTCGAAGCAATCCATGCAGTCGTTGCACGCGCTGCGCTTGTTGGCGGAGATACGCACCGGGCTCCAGCGGCCGATCAGGCTGTAGAAGGCACCAACCGGACACAGGCGCCCGCACCAGCCGCGGCTCATCACGAACAGGTCGAACAGGAAGATGGCCAGCACAACCATCCACGCCGTCCCGATACCGAAAATCAGGCCGCGATGCAGCATCGACACCGGGTTGATCAGTTCCCACAGCACCATGCCGGTCACCGCTGAACCGATGAAGGTCATGCCGAGTATCCAGTAGCGCGTCTTCGCCGACAGGCTGCTCGCCCCCTTGATGCCCAGGCGGTCACGCAGCCAGCCGGCGGCATCGGTGACCATGTTGATCGGGCACACCCAACTGCAATAGACCCGGCCGCCGACCAGGAAGTAGAACAGCAACACGATGGCGAAACCGACCAGGCCGAGAGTTTCCGGCACGTGGCCGGCGACCAGCGATTGCAGCGCGACATAGGGATCGGTGAGCGGCAGCACGCCGAGCGTGTAGCTGTAGTTCAGGTTGCCCTTGACGATCCAGATACCGGCCAGCGGCCCGAGCAGGAACAGCCCCAGGATGGAGAGCTGCGAGATGCGGCGCAGGAGCAGCCACTTGTGAGCGCCCAGCCAGCCTTTTTCCTCGACAGCCTCGGCGCCAATGCGCTTCTTGGTTGCGATCTGGCTCATGGCTTGCCTCCCAGGCCAGGCGGCAGGCTAGGGATGACACCGGCCTCGCTGCCGGCCATGCCGCGCATCGCTTCGGTATGGCCGGATGCCGGGTCGTAGTGTCCGGGCAAAACAGCGCCTTCCGGCAGACGGTCGGGCAGGTCGAGCATCTTCGTTTCGTCGATCAGCGACCCGCCAGCCTTCTTCTGCTCTTCCCAGCCCACCCGGTAATGCTGGCCCAGCGAGCCCTGGGCCAGCTTGGGTGGCAGCACGCGAATGGCCGATTCTTCAAGAACGCAGGATTTCTCGCACTTGCCGCAACCGGTGCAGTGTTCGGAGTGAACAGTGGGCAGGAACATGGCGTGGCGGCCGGTACGCTGATTGGGCTGCATGTCCAGCGTGATCGCCTTGTCGATGACCGGGCAGACGCGGTAGCAGACATCGCAACGCAGGCCGAGGAAGTTCAGGCAGGTTTCGTGGTCGATCAGTACCGCGATGCCCATCTTGGCCTTGTTGATGTCGGTCAGCTGGTGATCGAGCGCCTGGGTCGGACAAGCCTTGACGCAGGGAATGTCCTCGCACATTTCGCACGGAATGTTGCGTGCCGTGAAATAGGGCGTTCCCGTCGCCACCGGGTGTTCCGGCTTGGCCAGTTCGAGGGTGTTGTAGGGACAGTCGCGGACGCACAGGCCGCAACGGATGCAGGCGCCGAGGAAGTCATCCTCGGGGAGCGCGCCGGGCGGGCGCAAGGCCAGCGCCGGCAAGGCTTTCGACTGTTTGGCATAAAGCCCCAGACCAAGGCCCAGCATGCCGACGCCGCATGCCATCTTGGCTGAGTCGAAAAGAAACTGGCGCCGCGCCGCGTTCGATTTCGGGGTTTTGCTGTTCATCATGTTCTCACTGATCGGTTTGCCAGAACGGGCAGGCCCCTTTCCTGCCCGTTACCGGCACTCCCTGATTTGTGCCCTGGAAATCCGCCAACCGATGGCGAATCAAGCGGGCCAAATCTACGCTCATTAGCAAATGATTCTTTTAGCGCAGATCAAGGGATGGGCGTTAGGCCCGACAAACCTGACGGCCGACTGATCTGTGTCAAATGCCGGGAAGTACGGCGCGCGCATTGGCTGCCGTGCGCTGCGCCAGCTCGGCGACCGGCAGTTCGCGCAACTCGGCCAGCACAGCGGCGATACGCGGCAACTCGGCCGGCGTGTTGCGGCCGCCGTTCAGCCAGGCCGGCGGAATG